>Ga0268262_10001116_pt1 | contig 34248 bp, 27 predicted proteins | sample TergutNc150P3_FD_190354 | JGI IMG/M metagenome (GOLD analysis project Ga0268262, IMG submission 190354) | Nasutitermes corniger P3 segment gut microbial community from laboratory colony in Florida, USA - Nc150 P3 (SPAdes) (version 2) | ecosystem: Host-associated > Arthropoda: Insects >...
TCCGTTTGATTCTTTCGATTCAAATAAGCTCATCGGATACATCAGAAGCCTGGCGATTCTACCCGTACCCGAATGCATTATTTTTGAATCATCCACCGAAGTTGAACCTGTAAGGATAAATAATCCGACCTCACCCCGTTTATCCACTTCTACACGGACTGCATCCCATAACACGGGCGCAGCTTGCCATTCATCAATCAGCCTCGGGTTTTCGCCTTTCAACAATAAGGACGGCATGGTTTCCGCTGTGACCAGATACCCCTGACTTTTGTCGGGATCTTGCATTTTAATGACGCTTTTTGCCTGCTTTTCGGCGGTCGTTGTCTTCCCGCACCATTTTGGTCCGACAATCAAAACCGCGCCGATACATTCCAGCGTTTCTTTCAGCGTTTTATCCATGCTCCTCGGTAGATAACTCATAATTAATAAAACTATAGTTTCTTTGAGGTGTTTTGTCAAGTTTCGTTGAGGTATTTTGCTGTTTTTTGTTGAGGTATTTTGCTGTTATTTTATGCCGTCCTTTTGCTTGAAGGTAGTTGGACGGCAGTAACACTTTGCTTTACGGCGGTCGTGGACTAAAGTTCGGCTTTGATTAATCTGGCACTTACACCACTATCGATATTCCCTCTCCAATGAGGGCTTTAAATTCTTTTTCATCAAGGGTTTCTTTTTCCAGCAACGCGGCGGAAACATTGTCCAGTACCGCGCGCTGGTCTTCAAGAATTTTCTTTGCTTTGGCGTACTCGCCGTCGATAATACGGGCGATTTCTTCATCTATATACTGCTGTGTGCTTTCCGCATACTCGCGCTGGAAAGACGGCTCCTGCCGCTCCTGCCCTGTCATGCTCATGCCGCGCGATGTCAGCGCGACATGACGGAAACGGTCGCTCATTCCGTAATCGGTGATCATTTTGCGGGCGATGTCCGTCGCCTTGGTTAAATCGTTAGCCGCGCCTGTGGAGTATTCGCCTGAAATCATTTCTTCGGCGATACGCCCGCCGAGAAGGATATCTATCCTTCCCAAAAGATCGGACTTGGTTACCGTATAACGGTCTTCAAGCGGAAGCTGCAAGGTGTAGCCTAAAGCAAAACCGCGCGGAATTATCGAAATTTTCTGCACAGGGTCGGCGTTAGGTGTAAACGCGGCTATTATCGCGTGTCCGGCTTCGTGATAAGCTGTTAGTTTTCTTTCCTGTTGTTTAAGCACTCTGGTTTTTTTCTGCAAGCCCGCGACGGTTTTTTCTATCGCTTCGTCAAAGTCGCGTTGCGTTACCATTTTCCGTCCCGCTCTGACCGCCAAAAGCGCGGCTTCGTTTACAATATTCGCTAAATCCGCCCCGGAAAAACCGGACGTTACGCGCGCGACGACTTCAAGGTCTACGGCGGGGTCGAGTCTTACATCCTTGGAATGAATTTTTAAAATTGCCTCTCTGCCCTTAAGGTCGGGTTTGTCCACAAGCACCTGACGATCAAAGCGTCCGGGGCGAAGGAGCGCGGGGTCTAATACGTCGGGTCTGTTTGTGGCGGCTAGGATAATAAGTCCGCTTGTGCCGTCAAAACCGTCCATTTCTACAAGGAGTTGGTTCAGTGTTTGCTCGCGCTCGTCATTGCCGCCGGCGATATTGTTTATTCTGCTCTTGCCGATGGCGTCTAACTCGTCAATAAAAATAATGCAGGGCGCTTTATTTCTTGCCTGCTTGAATAAATCGCGCACACGCGCCGCTCCGACGCCTACAAACATTTCCACAAAGTCGGCTCCGCTCATGCGGAAAAACGAAACACCCGCTTCTCCGGCGACAGCCCGCGCAAGTAAAGTTTTTCCCGTTCCCGGCGGTCCCACCAAAAGCACGCCCTTGGGTATCTTGCCGCCGATCTCCTTGTACTTTTGAGGACTCTTTAAAAAATCGACAACTTCGACAAGTTCTTCTTTGGCTTCATCTACGCCGGCGACATCGCTGAATCGCGTAACAATGTCCCCCTCAGCGACAATAACCGCGCGGTTTTGTCCGATGGAAAGCACATTGCCGCCCATATTCCCCAAACGCCTGAAAACAAATCGCCAGATAAAAATGAAGAAAGCTATCGGCAGTACCCAGCTGAAAATAAAATTTAAAACCGCGTTTCCTTCGCGTGAAACCGCGCCGTAGGAAACTTTTTTTTCATCCAACAATTTTATAAATTCGGGATCGTAAATCGAAACAGTGCGGTACACTTTATCCTGAGAAGAACCGTAAGAGCGCGGAACCGCTCTTGAAGACTCTCTTTTATCGGGATTTGTAAAACCCGTAAAATAAGAATCTGTTAATTCAACGCGTTTAATTTCTCCTGTTGAGATACGGGATTTAAATTCCGAAAAATCTATCGCGGGATTCATTTTGTTAAGAAACACATAATTAAAAAGACTCATTCCTATAATAAGGATAACAATGTAGATGAGCAGAAATTTCCAGCCGCCGAACCCTTTAAAATCGGGCATTTTTGGTCCGCCAAACGGGAACATGGGATCGCCTTTATTATTTTTATCGCCGGAATTTTCGCTCATAAGGAATTATTGCATAAATTGATTGTCGTTGCAAGGTTCGCTTGTCTTGTGTTACTATATGTTATGAAAAGTTCCGCTTTGCCTCCCCTTTATTTGATTGACGCTTACGGTCTTATATACCGTTCATATTTTGCCTTTTTAACCCACCCATTACGCAATAACTCGGGTAAAAATGTTTCAGCTTTGTTCGGATTTGCCCGTACGTTAATTTCCCTGATTGACGACGGCGCTCCTTGCGCGGACAACGACGGTAAAAGTCTTGATAGTCCCGTAAAACCCCTTCGTCTTGCCGCAATTTTTGATTCGCGCACTCCCACATTCCGCCACAAAATGTACAGCGAATACAAGGCAAACAGGCAAAAGACCCCCGAAGACCTTCACGAACAGGTTCCGTTAGTTGAAGAATTTTTAAACGCGATGGGTGTTAAATGTATAAAAAACGACGGCTTTGAGGCTGACGATATTATCGCTACCCTTGCGGAAAAATGCCGCGCCGAAAAAAGGCAGTGCTATATTCTCTCATCGGACAAAGACCTGCTGCAGCTTGTAGGCGGCGGAATTTTTGAACTGCGTCCGGCAAAGATTAACAGAAAGAATGAAAATCCCACTACGCCGGGTCCCGTGTGGGATCTTATCGGTCACGATGAGGTAAAAGCGGAGTGGGGCGTGGAACCGCCGAAAGTGCTGGATTTGCTTTCGTTAATCGGCGACAGTTCCGACAATGTTCCCGGTGTAAAAGGAATAGGCGAAAAGACAGCGGTTAAACTGATGGCTCGTTACGGTTCTTTAGACGAAATATATAAAAACATAGCGGCGATTGAAGGTTCAACAGGAAAAAAAATTGCCGAAGGAAAAGAAAGCGCCTATTTTTCTCAATCTCTTATCCGTCTGCGAAACGACGTAGAATTAACAATTACTTCTATTGATGAGTTGTCCGTAGAAAATCTTGACAGACCCGCCGGAGCGAAAGTGCTTATCCGCGAAGGCATAAGACAGAGCGCCAAACAACTTGATCCAAGCGTAAAACCCGCCGCGCAGACAGCCGCCGAGCAAAGCTCCGGTACGCAAAATTCTTCAGAGCAGGAAACGGACAGCGTAAATCAAATGGAAACATTATCATTTCCGGCGGCGGAGCAAAGTCTTCTTGGAGACGGAGTCTACAAAACAATTCTTAACATTGATGAATTAATCTCTGTTTTGGAACAGGCAAAAAAACAAAAACTTTTAGCGTTCGATTTTGAAACAGATTCCCTTGACGCGTGGCATTCCCATCCTATCGGCATATCGCTTGCGGTAAAACCAAAAGAGGCGTTTTATGTTCCCGTCGCTCCCCACGATGTCAACGGCACGCCGTCAAAATTTAATGATCCAGAAAAAGTCCGCGCTTTGCTTTCACCTCTGCTTGCGGATAAAAAAATGACAATAGCCGCGCATAACGCCAAGTTTGATTACAAGGTAAGCCGCGGTTGGGGAATTGACCGCTGGCAGTGCAAAATCTGGGATACAATGACCGCGGCGTGGGTAGTTGATCCTGAGCGTAACAATTATTCTTTGGACTCTCTTGTCGCCTACACTTTTGACTGCACTCCCACAAAATATATGGACATAGTACCGAAGGGCGCGGCGTTTGACGTTGTTTCTCTGGAAACCGCCACGCGCTATTCGGGGGAAGACGCGGACTTTTGCATCAGGCTGAAACATCACCTTGAACCAATGTTGAAAAAGACCGAGTCCATTTCTCTTTTTGAAAATCTTGAAATGCCCCTGCTTCCCATTCTTGCGGAGATGGAAGGAGAGGGAATAAAAATCGAGCCGAAAGCGCTGACAAGTTACGGCAAAGAACTTGCTATCGAACTTGATAAAATTCAATCTGACACATGGAAAATTGTAGGACACGAATTTAATCTTGCGTCGACAAAACAGCTTCAGGAAGTGCTTTACGTTGAGCGCAAACTCACCCCCGGCAAGAAAACAAAAACAGGCTACTCCACAGACGCGGCGGCTCTTGAGGAACTTGCGCGCGAAGACCCCGTCCCCGCCCTTATCCTGCGTCATCGCACCCTGTCAAAATTAAAGTCGACGTATGTAGACACGTTAGCTGATATGGCGGACAGCGAAGGGCGATTGCACACAAATTTTGTGCAGACCGGAACCGCTACGGGTCGCCTCTCCAGCCGCGAACCCAATCTGCAAAACATACCCGTCCGCGCCGAAGAAGGCAGGCGTATCCGCGAAGCGTTTATCGCAAAAAGCGGCTGTGTCCTAATTTCCGCCGACTACAGTCAGATAGAGTTGGTAGTACTCGCGCATCTTTCGCAGGATGAAAATCTTATTTCCGCGTTCAAAGAAGACCGCGACGTTCACGCCAGAACAGCCTCGTTAATCTTCGGCATTGATGAAAATGAAGTGAAAAACGAACAAAGGCGCATGGCAAAGACGATTAACTTCGGCGTAATTTACGGAATGAGCGCCTTCCGCCTTGCCAACGAGTTAAACATCAGCCGCACGGAAGCGCAGAATTTCATAAACGCGTATTTTAACACATACTCAGGCGTGCGGCAGTTTATAGAGAACACAATTAGAAAGACGGAACAGACAGGCTACGTTACGACACTATCGGGACGCCGCCGTTACGTGCCCACAATTAATTCGCATAACAAGACGGAAAAATCCGCCGCGGAACGCATTGCCGTAAACACTCCCATTCAAGGCTCGGCGGCTGATATTGTAAAAATGGCAATGCTCAACCTGGACAAAAAACTTGCCGCCGAAAAAAGCAAAGCGCGTTTATTATTGCAAGTTCACGATGAATTGATTCTTGAGTGCCCAAAAGACGATGCCGAGAAAACATCTGTATTGATTAAAACAGAAATGGAACAAGCGGCGGCGTTAAGTATTCCGCTTCGCGTGAGTGTGGAGACAGGGAGCAAGTGGGGCGATTTTCATTAAAAACTTTTTTAATACTGACGTTCAAGCGTTTTGCTGTTATTTGCCATAAATGTAATGATGTTAAGAGACATATATTAAAGATGTATAACATTTATTAAATCCACACAATTAAAAAAAATTGTATTTGTTAAGGAATAATTATTTTTGTTAATAAATAGTTATACTTGTTAAAAATTTGAGATCCTTCTTGCTTTCTTCCGCCAAAAAGATATTTTTTGGTAAGGAGGTGTTTATGAAAAACACAAGTACGTATTCGGGGAATTTTGCGGCGACAAAATTCCAAATTAATAGTCGCATGTTATTAGCCATCGCTTTTGCCGTGGTAATTGGATTGTCAATGATAGCTTGTCAAAATGATTTAACAGGCGGCGAAAATCAAAATCAGAAAGAGAAAGAACAGAAACAAGAACAAGAAAAGGATCAAGAACGGGAAAAAGAACAGGAGCAAGGACAAGGTACAAATCTCTTTCTTGGGGAATGGGAAGGAAACATAATCTCGTCAACTTATGAAAGCTATGGGGAGATACCTGTAGATTTCATTATTACCGAAGAAGGATGGTTTCTTGAAGCTATGGGACAGTCAGGCGAAGGTACATATGCACGTAACGGCAATGTTATGACTATTCTTTATTATGGCGAAACTATGGGTACTTGTACCCTTAACTCGGCGGAAGAGATGGTGATTCTGATTATTGACGAGTCATTCGGAACCGTTACCGGAACCTTAAGACGCAAAACATCGAAACCGCCTGTTGAAGAGGAAAAACCTCCGGTAGAGCCTCCTGTGGAACCTTCGGTAAAGCCTCCGGTGGAACCTCCTGTAGAACCTCCAGTGGAACCGCCGGTGGAACCGCCGGTGGAACCGCAGGTTGATCCGTCTATATCCGTAACGGTGAACTTTAAAAATGCGGAAGACGCTGAAATCATTATGGAAGGCTTCGTTTTGGACGAAGACGGTGAGTTGGCGGTAACCGTTGAGGAAACTTTCGCGGCATACAAATGGTATATCAACGGCGTACTTACGGACAATGCTCTGGTAAGCAATGGGGGAAAAACCATTACGCTTAACGGCGCCGGGGATTATCTTAACATGGGTAATAATCGCCTTTCTGTAAAAGTGACGACAAATGACGGCGTTATTTACAGCAAAACCGTAATTTTTACGGTTGAATAGATTTGCTAAGGAGTAAATATGAAAAATTTAAAACAAAAAATAATTTTGTGCGCCGGTATAATTCTTACCGGATTTATTGCCGCCTGCAGTAACTTTTTTACTGACACCGCCGAGTTCAATGCGGGTACAGGCAATGTGCTTATCAAAATATCCGGCGGCAACGAGCGGACGATTCTGCCCGCAGCCGTCAACTTCAGCCGTTACGCGATTGAAGTGGTTGGAGCGGAAAATAACCCTGCACTGCCTGCGGATCTCTCCGGCATTACAGGAAACGGGGTTAGTATTACCCTTCCGGCGGGCGAATATACGGTAACGGTGAAAGCGTATCGATCCTCCGGCGAAAACGAATATCTTGTCGCGCAGGGAAGCAAGACGGTAACGGTAAGCTCCGGTTCCAAGTCTACGGCAGTTGTCATAGACCTTAAACCTTTCATAGGTGAAGAGAACGGTTTTTTCAGTTATAACATAACTTTGCCGTTCGAAACCAACACCGCCGTTTTAAACCTGAAAGCCCTGAATGGCGATTATGATGAAAAATTTAATTTGATAGATAGCGCTGTAAGTTCCGCGCTCATAGAACTGCCTGCCGGGTATTACGAGATATTTATCTCTCTGAAAAAAGGCGCTATGGAAACCGGCGAGTACGCCGTAGTGCATATTTATTCGGGAATGGAAACCGGCGTTGTTCTTGACATGAGTAACGATTTTGCCGCGATAAATTTAGAAGCGTTGATAAAAGTAATTGGAGACGCGGAAAATGAGTTGGCAAAACTGGAATCCGGCGATGTTAAGATAAGCAATAACGGCGAGGATGTTTTAATAGGATGGCTATGGGTAACTCAGGACGCAGTAGACGCTCTGCGAACAGTTTTAGCAGCGGCGCAAGACTTAGTTGAAAATCCTCCAGCAAAACAACGCCCGGTAAACGCGGCGCAGCAAGCCCTTGAAAGAGCGCTGGCGGAGTACGAACCCCAACAAGGGACAAAATTCGACAATGGGAGTTGGACAGGATTGATAACCGAAGTGGAAACACCCGTAACATTCACGGTTAACAACAGCGAGTGGACTCTTTTAATTCCTTTGGCGAACATCAACTTAAAAGGCGACGAAAACACCTATACCGTATCAAACGGTACGGTAACTCTCAAACGGGGAGACGACGTTTTCGCTGTCGGCGTTCCTTCCGCCGCGGATAATACTCTAACTCTTACGCTGACAACTGCCGTGCTGGGTGTGAACAAGATTACCTTAACCAAAGGAACAGCGGCGGCGCCGGAGGCGGACATAGAGTACCTATACTCCGGGATTTGGACGAATACGGGATCACTGCCCGCGATAACATATATCTCCGCCGACAAATGGACTTTCTCGCTACCTTATAAAAACGAAAAAGCAAATGGTACATTTATTGTATACGACAGAAAAGCGGCTTTCTATGAAACCGACGGCACGTTCTTCGCGGTAGGAAAACTTGCTGTTGATCAAGCGGAACTAACGGGGAATACTTTAACCATTTATCCGGTTACCGGAGGATCCGTTGCGTTAACCCTTAATCCGTATACAAATCCGTACATCGGGAATTGGCAAGGCGGCAATACCATAGGCGGAACATTGTTTATCAATGTTACCACATGGAGTCTTGAAAATGACGGCGGCGTATTGGCGGAAGGCGAGTATGTATGGAACGGTAATGAAGCGTATTTTATCAGTAACGGCGCGCGTTTCGCAACCGGAACTATTAATGAAGCCAAGAATGAGTTAACGGTCGCGGTAAATAATTCCGTACCCGCTTTCGGCGGTCTTGAACAGGTATTTACGTTAATACCAAGTCCTTTCATTGGGAATTGGAAAGGAACCGTTGCAATTATTGTAACAGTAAATGCCGCTGTTACGACCAACACTTATACCATTACATCTATCGCGGGAAATACTAACGGTCAATATATCTGGAGAACTGTAAACAATACTACTAAGGGACTTTTTTATTCAAACGGCTACTCTTACGGAACCGCCGCTCTTACCTCAGCTACAAAAATGACTGTTAATTTGGATGAACCCATCTCCGTCGCAGGTTTAGCAAGCATTAAGAGTCTGACCTTGACCAAGCAGTAAGAAAAAAAAGGAATAGCGGTTAGTTAAAAACTAATCGTTATTCCTTTAAGGAGATAATTATGAAAACTATAAAAAAAATTTTTGTTTTACCGTTATTTGTATTAGCCATTGGATTTCTAGTCATTGTAGAATCTTGCAATAACGAACCGGACATCAACAAACCGGATATCACAACGGACGGTGAAAGAGTTACCATTGATATTTACAGTTTTACCGACTTCCACGGTGTTATGGACAATTCGGAGGACCCTATGAATCCCGGAGCCGCCAGATTTATCGCTGTCGTAAAAAAATTGATGTCTCAGTCCGAAAACTCTCTGCTGCTTAGCTCAGGAGACAATTACCACAACTGGGAGTACGACGCGGAAGGCGTTGCGAATTTATCAAATATATTCAGAGGTAAGCCTGTCTCCGATATGATGAAGATGATAGGATTAAAGTATTCTGTTATAGGCAACCATGAATGGGACTGGGGCGAACGTTTTGCCGAATACAGCGAAGAAGGCGGAATAACGTACCTTGCCGCCAATATTTTTTTGGAAGACTCCGGCAAACGCCCCGATTTTTGCCAGCCTTATGCTATTGAAACCATAGCCGGCAAAAAAATCGGCATTGTCGGTCTTACGATCACCAACATGAAATTATATACAGATACTTTCGAGTCGGAAGATTTTATAGATGGCTATGACTTCATAGAAATGGGTTCATGGCTCAAAGATATGGTTAGCGATTTAAAAAACAATCAAGACTGCGACGCTGTTATCGCCCTTACCCATTTGGACGAACAGACGTTAGGCGATCTAGTAGGCAAGAATGATATGGGTTTTGACGCCATCATTTTAGGTCATACCCACAGAATAACCAACCGTCTTTCTTACGGAGTTCCCACCGTTCAAGCCAGCCACTACGGCAGAGGCTTGACCAAATTGAGTTTTGTATTTGACAACAAAGGACTGGTCAGCGTTGCGCATGACAGTTTCAGAGATTTTACAGGCGACACCTATCTCCCTGTCGGCGTAGTCGACGAAGAAATAGCGGCTATGGTAGCCTCGTACAGAGAAAAAATAGAAAATCAATAATTAATTTACTGCGGAGTACACGGAAGAAAGATATTAACTCCGTGTTCTCCGGCGGTTTGTCGGGCGATAATATTCAGAAATTTTACCGTTTTAACTTTAGATAATCTCAACTCACCCTTGCTGCCATTGTTTAATTTTTTCGGTAACGGTTTTTTCAAACAGTTTATAATCGTTTTCAAACTTTTTAAAATCGGAAAAAATTTCTTGATACAGACGTTCAAGCGTTTTGTTGCTGTTAGTCATAAATGTTACGGTGTTAGTTGTAAAAAGTTCAGGTGTATCAACATTCAAAGCCTGAGCAATCCGCTCCAGCATACCTGCAGAGGGGAATTTTTTTCCTACTTCTATCATGGCAATATAATTTGGCGCGGTACTCATTTTTTCAGCTAATTTTTCCTGTGAAATCCCCAGGATTTTGCGGTATTTTTTCATATTTTCAGCCAAAATCAAGCGAATATCGGTCATAAAACCCCAAAACCAACCCATTAGATTAGTATTTCTTATTCTAATCTTTACCATAGGGTATTGATTATCCCCCATAAGGTATGTTATTATCTAAAAGGTAGGTAATATAGAAGTTTCCGGCGAAATCCAAGTTTTAAATAAAGAAAAAATGCAGGCGTAACAATGTCTTATAAAAAGGGGTGTTTTTATGAAAATGGCAGTTAAAAGTTTGAGTATTGCGGTACTTGCGGTAATGTTCGCTTTTGCGTTTGCGGGGTGTAAGGAGGATGAGGAATCACCAACGCCATCTGCAGTATCAACCCATGTTGATACTGTCGTTAATATATACGCTATACAGGGCGTTACCGTTCCGGAAAAAGGAAAAACTCCGGTTACAGTCATTACTGAAAACGCGCAGTATAGAGGAACTGTAAAGTGGATTGATAATCCTTCTGTTTTTGCCGCTTCTACGGAGTATACGGCAATTATCACGCTTACCGCAAAATCCGGTTTTACATTGAAAGGAGTACCCGCTGACTTTTTTAAGGTTACTGGAGCAATATCGGTTAGTAATACCGCTAATTCCGGCGTTGTTACAGCATTGTTTCCATCGACCGACGCACATGTTATTAACATAACCACCATACAAGGCGTTACCACCCCTGCAAAAGGTGGAATCCCGGTTACAGTCATTACCGAATGCGAACAATACAGCGGAACTGTAACATGGAATGGTAATCCTCTTACTTTTGCCGCTTCTACTGTGTACACAGCAAAAATTACATTGACCGCAAAAGACGGTTTCACTCTGCAAGGGGTATCCGCTAACTTTTTCACAGTTGACGGAGCAACATCGGTTAATAATGCCGCTAATTCCGGCGATATTACGGCGGTATTTCCATCGACTGACGCACATGTCGTTAATATATCCGACATACAGGGTATTACCGTTCCGGTAAACGGCGGAGTTCCGGTTAAAACCATTACTGAAAACGAGCAGTACAGCGGAACTGTAACATGGAATGGCAATCCTCTTACTTTTGCCGCTTCGACTGAGTACACGGCAACAATCATCTTAACGCCTAAAGCAGGTTACACTCTGCAAGGCGTAATGGCTAACTACTTTACAGTTACAGGAGCTACATCTGTTAGTAATACCGTTAATTCCGGCGTTATTACGGCAATATTTCCGGAGACTGATCCAACAAGTATCAATTCTGTAAGTATCTTTATTACCGCTCCGGTTAAAGGCGCAACGCCAAATACAATTGCAACCGCAAACAGTACAAGTAATTTTTCCATTGGCACAGTATCGTGGTTACCGCCGGGAACGAGTTTGTTTCTAGGCAATAAGGTATACATCGCTCAAGTTACACTGACTGCAGACAGCGGTTACACATTTACCGGATTAAGTTCCGCAACCATCAATGGGCAAACCGCAACAGTAGCAGATAACAAAGGTTCGACTGTTACATTGTCCTACACTTTTCCGGCAACGGATACAAAAACAGTTACCGATATTACAATTGGCATGCAACCGAATATACTGACATATACTCACGGCGATACTCTTGACTTAGAAGGGCTTGTAGTAACATTGATTCACGATGATAATACGACAGAAGATGTTACTGCCGCAAATTTTACGGCTAAAAATATAACCGCAAATCCGGCAAATGGTAATAATTTGATTTATTCAACACATAATGGGCAGCCTATAAAAATAACATATGGTAGTTTGACAAAAAACACCAGCAATTTGACAGTAAACAGAGCAACCCCTACAGCCGTAGATTTTAATATCAGCGGAACAGGAACATTTACCTATGACGGCAATTCTAAGACTGTTAACATAACGCCGAAAAGCGGTAAGACAACGGGAACCGTAACAGTTTATTATGAAGGAACCGGAAGTACAATATATACTAAAAGTACAACCGCGCCATCAGCAGTAGGCACATACACCGTAACTTTTGACGTAGCGGCGGCGACAGGTTACAACAGTGCAAGTGGACTTTCTGCAGGAACATTGACGATTGGAAAATCAACTCCTTTAGTCGGGGATTTTAACATCAGTGGAACCGGATCATTTTACTATGACGGCAGTTCTAAGACTGTTACTATAACGCCCAAAGCAGGGAAAACAAACGGAACCATAACCGTTAAATATAACGGAAGTACGGTTGCGCCATTGAATGTAGGTACATATACCGTAACTTTTGATGTGGCGGCGGCGACAAATTTTAATGCCGCAAGCGGACTTTCCGCAGGAACTTTGATGGTTAATAAATCAACTCCTATAGTTGAGGATTTTAACATTAGCGGAAATGGAACATTTACTTATGACGGTAGTCCCAAAATTGTTAACATAACACCCAAAGAAGGAAAATCAACCGGAACCATAACTGTTAAATATAACGGTTATACAACCGTGCCATCGAGTGTAGGCACATACACCGTAACTTTTGACATTGCAACAACAACAAATTATAACGCTGTAAACGGACTTTCAGCAGGAACATTGACGATTGCTACAAAAGTTACCTTTAACAGCGTAACTGCGGACGGCTCAGCTTCTCAGTCCTCAACGATGTTAACGTTGACTTTTAGTCAAGAGATGCTCACAACAAATCTCTCCGCAAGTGACATCACCCTTAGCGGAGTATCAGGCGTAACAAAAGGAAACTTCATATCCAGTTCCATTAGTTTAGGAGGAGAAACAGACTACTTTCTGTATATCTACGGCTTTACCGCAGGTGGAACATTGACTGTAACGGTTGAAAAACCGGGCTTTATTATAATCGGTACAACAAAAACAGTAACTATTTATTATTATTATTACAACGGTGTTAGTCCGGGAGCGATAGAAATGGCTTCGATACCCGCCGGAACTTTTATTATGGGCAGTCCTACAAGCGAACCGGAGAGGGAGGACAATGAAACACAACATTCGGTAACGCTTAGTAGTTTTAAAATGAGTAAGTATCAGGTAACGCAGGAACAGTATCAAGCGGTGATGGGGAGTAATCCCAGCTATAATTCCAGCCCGCCAGCTGGTGAAACTCAAGGAAAACTTCCTGTGGAAGGAGTAAGTTGGTATGACGCGATAATATTCTATAATAAATTGAGCATGTTAGAAGGATTAAGTCCAGCATATCGTATATCAGGCAGTACCGATCCTGCAGTATGGGGAACAGTACCAACGAGCAGTAACGCGACATGGAACGCTGTTGAAATAGTTGCTGGTTCTAATGGGTATCGTTTACCTACAGAAGCGCAGTGGGAGTATGCGTGCCGAGCAGGGACAACAACAGCGTATAACACGGGAGATACGATTAGCGACAATACAGGGTGGTGGTGGCATCAAGGAGACCTCTTGAGGAAAAAGCATGAAGTAGGATTGAAACCCGCAAATGCATGGGGATTGTATGACATGCATGGGAACGTGTGGGAATGGTGCTGGGACTGGTATGGTACTTATCCAAGTACATCGCAGACCGATCCCAAGGGAGCGGCTGCCGGCAGTCACCGGGTGGCACGCGGCGGGAGCTATAACAGCAACGGTCTGTACCTACGTTCGTCCTGTCGGGGCTACTACGTCCCGTACGGCAGGTACAATGACATCGGCTTCCGGCTGGTTCGTCCCTGAGTTCTGCGAAGGGCGGAAAAGCGCAGCGCCGACGACCGCCTCAGCGGGCGTCGAGCGCGGAGCGGAAAGTCCAGACTCTGAAAGGGGCTGGACGCCCGCACTTCGGGGGGAAATTTTTGTTAGAAGGAGGGATATTTTCTGTTTACGGTTTTCAGGATTGAGCGCGTTGCGCTATCATTACTGAAAAAAGCGCCGGTTACGGGACGAAACTGCCAAAGTTATTTCTTCGGGTTTTGGTAAAGGTAATAAAACAGGGGAAATGATATGAATTACGAAGATCTCATAAAGCAAGCAGAATTTAACTATAACGCACACGAATATTTGAGAGTGATTGTTTGTGCAACCGATGCGATAGAGTTAGATAAGACAAAAATAGATGGTTATTATTGGCGGGGAGAAGCCTACAGAAGAACTTTATTAGAAGAAGACAAGCTGAATGATGCTGATATACTACTAAATTGCGTTCCTTGTTTTGCGCTTCATTACGCATACCGGGGTTGGGCATATAATGTGAAAAATAAACCAGAACAGGCAGTTAACGAATGCTCAAAGGCATTAGAGCAAGATCCTTCTTTGAAAGAAGCCTATTATTATCGTGCATATGCATACATTGATTTGAAAGAAAATGACCTTTCAATCGCTGATTGCAACAAGATCATAGAACTCGATCCGAAATATGCCACCGCCTACAACCTTCGTGGTGTCGCATATTATAATAAAAACGATTATAATCATGCGATAGAAGACTACGGCAAAGCTATAGAGATCGACTCAAAAGATAATATATTTCGTAATAATCGCGTAAGAGCATATCATGACAAAGATAAAAATTTATCAATGAAACTTATAGACATACGAAAAAACAAACAGTATATGAAAGAATTGCAAGAAAATATAGAAAAAGTAATTCCTTTTCTCGGTGCTGGGGCATCTAAACCGTATGGTTATTTTACTTGGGATGAACTACTTAATAAACTTTTTTATATTTGTTGTGATCGTTATAAAATTAATGATGAAATCAAGAATCAAATACAAAAATATATTAGTAATGGATCGTATATAGAAGCCGCTAGTGAACTGGATAAAATATTTCCAAATATAAATTATACCATCTGCAAAGTGATTGAACGTATAGCCGAAGCCAACCCCATTAAAGTTGCAAATATGTTTAGTATTTTAAGTGAATACCTGCACCTATTTCCAAATAAATCATGCTTAACTACTAATTATGACACAGTGATACAGGATATTTTAAATAACCAAAGTAAATCTGTAAAGTCTGTTTATCCTACTTCTGCTTTAAAAGAACTAAAAAAATTGGACTTAACGAGATATTATATTCCTTCGTCTAAAGAAAATTATGATAAAACAATTTATTATTTGCATGGAGCATATAATATTCCTGATTCCATTACATTGACGAAACTTCATTACGATGATTATTACGGAGCTGATGAAGATCTAAGGAGCAATTTGCGAAGATTTTTACCATCGAAACTATATGGTATATATCATAACTCTATATTTCTATATATAGGTTGTGGTATGAGAATTAAAGAAGACAGAATACTAAAAGTATTAAGGGAATTTTGTAGGAGTCTACCAAACACCGATTCTAGTTATGCATTATTAAATATTAATGAAATTGCAGAGACAGAAGAACCTTTTGAAAATTGGGAAACTCAAAGTGAGGAAGTTAAAAAGAAACTAAACGCGATGCTGAATGAAAAAGAAGATGAGTTGGCAGATATGAATGTGAGTATTATATGGTATTCTGCTCCTAAAAACTCTAAGGACGAACATGAATCAGCTAAAAGACAACTTTTTCAATTTATTTTAGGAGATGAAAAGAAACGTTTAGAGGAAGAAAAGAAAGACACAATAAAAAAAGAAACATTTGCAAAGAAGCAAGAAATTGAAAAGATGCAGGCGAAGTTAAATTCTGAAATTGTCACTCCCCAAAAGAATGTTAATGGAATAAAGTTGTCCGAAAAGCAATTGAAACAAATTAATGAATTTTTTCATGGTAAAATTAACATAATGGAAGATGATACAACAAAATGTGCAATTACATTCCCAATGTATAAAATTGGTGGTGAAAGATATAATATTTATTTATTATCTGAAAATGACAAGTTCTATTTAAGCGACGAGGGTACAACTTATAAAGAACTAGATAAAATTTTTGAATTAAAAGAACCTGATGTATTAAAGAATTTAGTTGCAATTTTGAAACAATACGGATGCTATAAGCGCCGAGATACAGATGCATTCATAATTGATTGTAACTTGGAAAATGTGCATATCCAAATGAGTTACCTAATTCAAGCGATTTCATTCATGCTGAATATGAAGATTTTTTATGTATAGTTTAACGAACCTGTCAGGTTTTGAACACATAAATAATTGGACTTGTTAATAAAGTCGTTTTTGGGATAAATTGACATTCAAAAGTCTTGTAAATACGTAATTTTCAAACACTAAATTTTCAAAAAATATGAGTTTGTCAACAAATCCATAATTTTGTGTAAATGAAAATAGCATTATTTTTTTCTTCACTATTTACACAGAATTTATGACCAGCCTAATTAGAAAATAGCTGGAAATCTTTTTTTAAGTAATGAAAAATGGAAAATCTATTTACGTAAAAATCGGATAGGCTCAAATAATCTTCAAAGGTGTATACGCAACATCGTATATCACCACTATGAGTATTGAACATTTACCATATTAATTTCAATCCGTCTTTTTTGTATTGCTCAAATAATTCATCTTTGCTTATCATGGTCATATTTTTAGTTATCGCCTGCCATATTAACATTCTGTCAAATGGGTCTTTCCCAAAATGAAACAGTGCTTATACAAAATATATTCCCAAAAATTCCTTTTCAGAAATTTTATTATTTCCATTTGTTTTAAATATTGCTTTTCCGTCCAGAATACCAATTTTTCGAGCATGAGAATTTACATTTGTGATTATATCTTCTTTATCCATATCTTTTGTTTCTTCATATAATTTTATTCTAATTGCATCCAGTTGATTCTCAAAATTATTCATATTCTATTGCCTTCTTAATATAAGTATACATTGCGGTATATATTTTGTTAAGGCATAATTTGGCAGACTTTATTAATGAAGGAAAAAATGCGAAAAAAGAAAATTATGCAGGACAAACGTTAACTATATCATTGAAAATCTCTATATCATCATGTGAAACAAATTTTTTACATTCTTCTGAGTAAAATTTATTTTTATCCACCATGGCAACATAAGCAAATAAATTCGCTGTTTGCTCAGTATCTTCTGCGTTTTCAAGTAATTCCTTATTTACTATATGCCCTACCTCATGAGCGATAAGAATTCTGATGGTCTTTTCTTCATAAGAGGAATTATAATAAATAATTGCTCCTGAATGATGGTAACGTGTAGTTGCTCTTCTTTTTAAGTTTACCGGTTCAAGTATAATAGAATAAAATCTGAATGTCCTACTAGCTAAAAAACTCTTAATTTTCTCCTGGTTCACATCTTGTTCCGCCTCAGCAACTTTTGCAAGATAATTGCGTATTCTTCTGTCATTAACCATATTTTCAACAGTAGTAACCAAGTGGGATAGGTAATTAGTTTTAATTATTGGTCTTATTGTTTCTTCATAATATTCAACATATTGTTGAATAATGTTTTTTGAAATATTCCATTTAGTAGATATTTTTGCAGAAACCTCATTGTCCATAATTACAAAAGTAATCTCCATTTTCCATTTAGGAATATTGCCAATTCGTCGTTATATTCGTCGTCTAAAGATAATGGAGCGTCGGAGTTTGACGTATCAAGAACTTGCATACATTTTCTGAGCAGTTGTATACGTTCTATTTTATCATTAATTTCATTTTTCGAGAAAACTTCCTCAACCTGTTCCCTTTTTACAGAAAATTGCAAACTTTCGATAATATTATCTACTTTTCTAGATGCTTCGGTAAGATACATTTTCTTTACCATCCCTTGTTTTTTCTGTTAATAACATTTACCGCATTTACGATAAATTCCTTTATTATGCTCATATTATACCACATTTTATGAAATATAAGCAATATAATAAAAAAATTAACGATTATATCTCAATTATCGTAAAAAAGCTATGAAGTGTTTATTATTCCTTTTTGTGCATGTTTTATCAATATAAGATGATGCCTATTTATGGGTATTATGTGTAAACAGAGAAAATTTTACAAAAAGAAACTCACACCTTCACCCTCCCCCTAAAACTCCGTGATAGCGTAAGCTTGTCAATATACTCAATATTACCCCCAACAGGCATTCCTGAGGCGAGGCGGGAAATCTCAACAGGGAAATCTTTTAGCGTTTTTTGCAGATACAGCGCCGTTGTGTCGCCTTCGACTGTGGGGTTCAGCGCGAGGATTAGTTCCTTTACGCGAGCGCCGTTGGGAGCGTCGGCGCGGAGACGGTTTATAAGTTTATCTATGGAAAGATTTGCGGGGCTTACTCCTTCCAGCGGCGCGATTAATCCGCCAAGAACATGGTAGACTCCGGGGAACTCATGCGAGTCTTCAATTATTCGCATGTCCTGCGCGCTTTCAACTACGCAGATGATTGAATGGTCGCGCTCTGTGTTGGAACATACAGAGCAGGGATCGTCTTCGGTAAAGCCGCCGCAGACACTGCAGCGCCTTATCGCCTGATGAAGTTCTGAAAGCTCTTTTGCAAGAGTTTGCGCAAGGGCGGGGCTTGAGTCAAGCAGGTGGTAGGTGATTCTGCCGGCGCTTTTTTTACCAATGCCGGGTAGTTTGGAAAATAAAGTTATCAGCCTGTCTAGGGCGTTAGGTGTCACATGACCCCCGGAAAACCGGGTATGTTCAAGCCTCCGGTCATGGCGGCGGCTTCGCGGCTTACCGCTTCCTTTACCTTTGTCATTCCGTCCGTAAAAGCCGCCATTACTAAATCCTGCAGCATATCTATATCCGCGCCTTCCACTGCCTGCGGAGCAATGCGTACAGCAAGAACTTCCAGCTTTCCGTTAAGGTCAATCTCCACAAGACCGGCGCCTGAGGCTCCCGTCGCGGAAATGCTTTCCAGTTTTTCCTGAAAACCACTCATTTGCTCCTGTATTTTTTGCGCGTTTTTTAGTATGTCAAATGGATTCACATTCATTTTTTTACTCCGTGTTTTTTAATTAACAACTGTTCCGGGTATCATCGCAAGAACACTCTCAACTTCGGACGGGTTCTTGCCTTCCGGTTTACGCACCGATTCCCACATTGGAGCGTCTTCTTCATCGGCGCTCGCGGCGGGGTTGTCTTTTTTTGCAATCATGCGGTTAAACTCGTCTGTCAGCGAGCGCCCGCCTGACGATTGAGGCTGTGCGGCAATACCGCCGCCATGACTGCTTTGAGCCGTCGAGGGTGTTTCGTTTCGCGGAGTTGCCGCGGTCTGTTTTGCGGAACCAACCGGGTCATGAATTCCGGCGATACCCAAAACATTGCGCGCGTCGTCAACCGCCTCTTTGAGCTCTGTGGGGGAAACCCATTTGCTTAACCATGTTAATTTTGAAACAGCGGTTTCAAGCTCAAAGCGCGGAGAGATTGAATAGCGAATGTTACGGTAACAGTCAAGCAGAATGTCTAACGCCTGTTCAAGACGAATGGAGTCGTAGGTTTCAAGAGCTTTTGCGGAAAAGAGGGAAGGGCGGTAGCCTAAAAGCGATTCCCTTGTTACGCCGTTTTTTAACAAAAGCAAACTGCGGTAAAAGCCCGCAAGATCAATCACAAACTGCTCAATGGCGACGCCGCTTCCAAGGATTTCATCCGTCAGCGCGAAAGCGGCGGGCGAGTCATTTACGGCGCATGCTTCCGCAAGGGCGTTTAGTTTTTCAAGACCGGTTATGCCTAATTTTTCGCGGATTACATCACTGCGGATACTGCCTGCGGAAAATGACGCAATTTGATCAAACAGGGTGAAGGCATCGCGCATACTGCCGGTTGATTCCCTCGCTATCCAAAACAACGCGTCGTCTTCGGCTGTAATCCCCTTTTCGGCGCAGATTTTTTTCAGTATCCCCTGAATGGTCTCAATCGGTATCAGCCTGAAATTAAACTGCTGGCATCGGCTTTTTATCGTCGCCGGTACTTTGTGCAGTTCTGTCGTCGCAAAAATAAAAACGATATACGGCGGCGGCTCTTCTATGGTTTTTAAGAGTGCGTTAAACGCTTGGTTGGTAAGCATGTGGACTTCATCAATAATGTAAACTTTGTATTTACCGGCTTGCGGCGGAAAAAGAACTTCGTCAATAATTTGACGCGCTTCGTCAACTTTGTTGTTTGACGCGCCGTCAATTTCGATTACGTCCATGCTGGCGCCGCGGCTTATCGCCTGGCAGTTGTCACAGACTCCGCAGGGACCGTCTTCGCCCGGGTTTGTGCAGTTAAGCGAACGCGCCAAAATACGCGCCGCGCTTGTTTTGCCGCAGCCTCTGGGACCGGAAAAAAGATAAGCATGGGCGATGTGTCCGTTCTTCAGCGAATTTTTTAAGGTAGAGACGACAAAATCCTGTCCTGCCAATTCGTCAAAAGTTTTTGGTCTGTATTTAGAAGCGGTTACTTCATACCCCGAAACTGCCATGTTTACAGCATAACATTTTTTTGCCGTGTAGAAAAGTGCGTACCTGCGGATTAAAGCGCCCTGTATCAGGATTACCGCGGCGCAGCGTACATCCGCTTACCGTTGCTTCCTTCCGAACCTGGCGGGGTTAGGCGGCGTAAGCTCGCACGGTTCCTGATACAGAGCAATTAATCGTAATACTCTGTGCGTAACTGGTCAAGCCTACTTGAATAGCTTGTTAACGTCTTTTCCGTAGGTTTCCATGATATTGCGGCGAATCAACTCACCCTTGCCGGAAAGTTCTTTTCCAGCCTCAAAAGGTTTTGATTTTAAAACGAACTTGTTTATTCTCTCATAAGATTTAAAACCGTTTTTTGCGCTTACGCGATCGGAGATTTCACTTGCGATAAGTTCGATAATTTCAGGCTGTTGAAGCAATAACTCGTAATCGACAATGGGGATCGAGATTTCTTCCGCAAAGCCCATGATAGACTGTTGCCAGGGAATGATAATAGCCGCAAGATATTTTTGATCCTGCCCCGCTACCATGCAATTTTGAATATAGGGGCTTTCTCTCAGCTTGCACTCAATCGGAACAGGCTCGACATTTTCACCGCCCCTAAGAACAATTGTGTCTTTCGCCCTGCCTGTTATGCGTATTTCATTATCATGCGTTAACATTCCAATGTCGCCTGTGTTAAACCATCCGTCTTCGCTTAAAACAGCGGCGGTCGCTTCGGGTTTTTCGTAGTAACCCTTCATTACCTGATCGCCTTTTACATAGATAATTCCGTTCCTGCCGGGCGGCATTACTTTTCCTTTTGTGTCGATAATTCTCGCCTGTGTGTTGGGAAGCAGTTGCCCAATTGTTCCGCGCCGCGAATGTTTGTACTGACGCACAGTTACAAGGGGAGCGGTTTCCGTAAGACCGTAACCTTCCTGCAGACGTATACCAATCGAATTAAAAAATAAATCTACTTTTGCGGGCAAGGAGCCGCCGCCAGAAATTCCGGCTTTAAAACGTCCGCCGAATTCGCGAGTGATTTTGTTAAACACAATAAGCTGGGCAAGACCCCTGAACGGAAGAAGTAAAACCCACGGTAAAAATCCGACAATAGAATCTATAACGCGGATACGTCCGTGGAAATTCGGCAACAGACCTAAAGTTAAATCTTTAAAATATGTAAACATCATCGACATTGAAACGGCTATATCAAATAGCTTTTTGGTAAAGCCGCTTTTTGCTTTAATGTTCCTGTTAATGCCGTCCATGATCGCTTCCCATACGCGGGGAACGGAAACCATCCAGTGAGGACGGATAGCTTTGAAATCTTCCATCAATATTGATGAGATTGCTTTTGAATAAGCGATGCCGTTGCTGTAATTAAAAATTACATATTCCATGAGTCTTTCGTAAACATGCCAAACCGGCAGCATGGAAATCCAAATGTCGCCGGGCTTTACTTCAAAGAACAGGATAAAGTGCGGAAGCTGGCACAAAAAATTTCTGTGCCGCAGCATAGCGCCCTTCGGCTCGCCCGTAGTTCCCGAAGTAAAAATGATACTCGCGATATCCTCGCCGTCGCCCTTGTCCATTTCCGCCTCGACTTCGCCGCTTTGCATTTTCTCGCGCTTTTCTCCCATGGCGACTAAATTGGCAAAGAAAAGCACATTAACTCCGGCGGAAGAAGCGGCGGCTTCGGTTTGATTGTCTACAGGATCAAAGGTTATTAAAGTTTTTAAAACGGGAAGTTCCGTTTTGCAGGAAAGGATTTTTTCAACCTGTTTTTGGTTTTCCGCAAAGGCAATTTCACAGCCGGTAAAACCCAATATATAAATAAGTTCCTGAATAGTAATATCGCATCCGCGCGGAACGTCGATAGCTCCAATGGAAAGAACGCCAAAATCGGAGAGCATCCATTCGCGCCTGTTGTCGGCAATTAACCCGACCTTGTCACCGCGTTTTACACCCAACTCCAAAAGCCCCGCCGCGACAAAGCATACACTTTCATAAAACTGCCTATATGTAACCGAGCGAAATTTTCCGTCTTTACCTTTATAATACTGAATGTTGATGTCGGGCGTTTCATCCGCCCTTGCTCTTAACATTAAAGGTAATGTTTTCTCCATAAAAACAATCTCCATATTGACATTATTTGCTATTTTGTCATGTTATAGTATTTTTTGGATATTTGCAAGGGGAAAAGGTGTTTTTCAAAAAAAACCCCCCGGGAAAAGGAGGTGAGGAAACCCGGGGGATACTGATATACGTCAGTTTAAAGCATAAACCTCATATTATGCATACCAATAAATAAATATTTAAGTCGATGAACGTATCATCAGTTACTATAAACATAATAATTTCTTAGGTCCGGGGCAAGGAATTTCGTTCGTAATTGCCCATTGTAATTTTTTATGACATACTTTAAGTATGAATAAAGTATTTAAAACTTTTCATTCCGGCCGCGCCGTCTTTTTTATGATGGTTTTTATCTGTGTTATTTTCACGGCGGCTGTATTAAAATTAGCTTCTACTGTAATTTTGCCTTTTACCATTGCCGTACTGCTTGCGTTTGTAATGTCTCCGTTAATAAAAGCGATGGAAAAAATTCGATGTCCTCTTTTTTTATCTATCCTGCTGGTTGTTTTGATTATTATTACCGGAATGTGCATTTTGGGAATGGTGCTTTTTTCATCCGGAAGAATGATAGTTATGTATCTTCCAAAATATTCCAACCGTTTTAATGAAATTTATAATTGGCTGGCTCGATTACTGGATCTTCCAAACAATCAAGAATTGAGTTTTTGGCAAAATTTGTGGGGGCAAGAAGTTATTCGCACCTTTGTCAGAAATTTTACACTCTCTTTTTCTAATATATTTTTTAAATTTATTTCAAGCGCGTTACTAGTAGTGCTTTTTATGGTGTTCTTGTTGTTAGAGGCAAGTTTCTTTAGAGAAAAATTGATGCTCGCTTTTGAAAACCGGATAGGACGCATAGACCGAATGGGAAACGATATTATATCTCAGGTTGCCCGTTATCTGGCGGCAAAATTTATTATTTCACTTGTGAACGGCGTGGTTCTCGCTATTTGTCTTAGTTTTACAAGATTGGAATTTGCCATTGTTTGGGGAGTAATCCAGTTCATTATGAATTTTATTCCGACTCTCGGCAGTATCGTTGTCGGCGTTATTGTTACCTTTTTTGCCCTGCTCCAGTTTTGGCCCGAACCGGGACCCGTCATTCTGGTTATTTCGATCATACTTGTAACCAACTTAACCACCTATGTACTCGACCCGAAAATTATCGGAGATAATGTGCGAATATCCCCTCTTGTGGTACTTGCCGCCGTGGCAATATGGGGTTACATTTGGGGTTTTGCCGGCATGATTCTTGCGGTTCCCATGATGGTAATAATTAAGATTGTATGCGAAAACATTCCTATTATGGAACCAATTTCTATTTTGATGGGATCAAAAAGATCGACTTACGCAAGAAAAGCGGAGAATGAAAAAACACCGGCAATACAAGAATAAGTATGACATTTTTAACAGGCTTTCATGCCATTGAAGAAAGAATTAAATCGGGTCAATCTTGCGGTCCTCTGCTTGTCGCAAAAGCGGGTCCCCGCGCGAAAGAAATTGTTACGCTTGCGATCAACAATAAAATTCGTTTGGAACGCACCGGCGCTTTTGAACTTGACGGTATCGCGCCCGACAACCGCGGTATCGCTCTTCAAGTTGAAGACGAGTCAGGCAAAGCCGACATCAGCCTTGAAAATTTTATCGCGGAGCTTGGTGACCGCAAGAATTCTATCGTCATGATTCTTGATGAAATTACAGACCCTCATAACTACGGCGCAATCCTGCGATGCTGTGATCAGTTTGCGGTTGATTTGGTAGTCAGCAGAAACCGCCGGAACGCGAAACAAGCTCCGATAGTTTCTCAAACGTCGGCGGGCGCCGTCTCCTGGGTTCCTCAGGCGGAAACGCCTAACCTTATGCGCGCGATGGAAGATTTAAAAGAAGCGGGTTTTTGGATTTACGGCGCCGACATGGACGGCGAGCCTGTTTACAAATTGGATTTAAGCGGCAGAATAGCGTTAGTTCTGGGCAGTGAAGGCGGCGGCATTTCCCGTCTTCTTCGCGAGAGGTGCGACGGCATGGTGGGAATACCATCATACGGCAGAATTGATTCGCTCAATGTATCGGTAGCGGCGGGAGTTTTGTTGTACGAAGTACGGCGGCAATGCGTAAAGTAATTGGGTTAATTTATAATTTTTTGCTTTTTGTATAAAAGATATTATTAAGAAGAAGTTTAATCTGGTTATTCTACATAATATGCATTATTATTGATAATAAGGTATAAATTATGAGAAAAAGTGCAGCTTTTTTGTTTTTATTTCTTTTTCTACAGGTTTTTTTTGCCTGTCAAATACCGACAGCAATCGAAATAAAAGGCACTCCTTCGATCAGATTTGCCGAAGAAGTTGACATTGGAAAAATGTTTACGGATTTGCTTAAAGACGCAATTAACAAAGATGAGAAATTAACGATTATTCCTTGTCCCGAGACGGAAATTATTACTTATTTAATTCACGCGGAACTTTTTAATAAAGAATTTGAAGCTGTAGAGCATGAGGATGACATTGGATATCTAGATTTTCCGGGTATGGAATTATTACCTGGAGATATTGGCGTTGAACTTATTACTGATAAAATCTTAATAGACGGTTCTGAGGATCGTATGACTTTACCGCTTTCAGAAATAGGTTCGCTTTTAGAAGGATTTGTTTTTTGCGACGGATATAATGATGATGATGATGACAAAGATGGCGGTTACAAGACAAAACTTTATTTTTCTAATACGAATACCAATTCGGGACTTATTGAAAAATCAAGAGTAAAAATAAAAATTGAAGAAATGGAAGAAATTGAAGAAGAAGATGATGAAAATAGTGAAAATGGTGAAAAAAAATATAAATATAATATAATAAATGATATCAATAATATTCAAATTCTAAATCATTGCAGTGACATTGAAAAATGGAAAGAACATAACGAATATGATGGGGAATTCTGTCCTTCCGACGGCGTTGAAATTGATGTTCCAATAACAGGAAAAGACATCGCTATTTCGTTTATAGTTTATATCCCTGCGGGTGAAACCATTAATTTAAATGATTTTGATGAAGGTAATATGAATGTCGAGGTTGTTATTTGGCTGCCGTTTAAATTTATAGCCATAGGTGAGAAAGCGGAGCTTTCTTTTCCCGATGGTTCTTTTTTCAATTCTGACGATGATCTTTTTGGCAGAGAAGAACCGGACTCAGAAAACCTGATAGCTGATATTATCGAAAGTATATCCGTTGATGTTACGTTTGAGAATAATCCTTTTAATGGTGCGGAATTAGTTATTTCCAGTAAAGGAGTCACTATTCAAAATCCAATAAATGATACGCTTTCTTTTACTATTACAGAAGATAACATGAAAAAGATTAACGAGCCTGCAAATTGGCCATTTATTCCAGATATTAAAATTGGTTTTAAGCAGGGAGATACGTTATCTTTTCCAAAAAAATTTAACGCAATTGAATTTGCCTTTAAAGCCAAAGTGCGTTATAGAAAAGATTTTTTTTAAGGCTCCGACATGAAAATAAAATCATTAATATTAATTATTTTATTTCTTGTTCAGTCTTTTTGCGTTTTCGCGAAGGAAGCTCCGTCAGATAAAAACAATAAAAAAAATTCATTATCGACGCAGGATAAATCATTTGAAATGGGGCTTATGCTTCTAAACGTAGATTTTACAAATAGTTTTTTATCAATGTCTGATTTTTTTAAAGAAGTAATTGTTATCGACTTGGATAAATTAGCGGACGGTTTTAAGATGAATTTTGGACTAAGCGCCACCCCAATCTATTTTAAATTTAAAATAAATGAAGTATGGGGTTTAGGTTTATCAACGGATATTAGCGCCGCCGGAATCCTTAATATTTCGGGAAACATGTTAAGTTTAAACGAAGCGGTTAAAGATAACTCAGATATAGGCGGCGCGGTATTTTCTTCGGTAGCGTTAATCTCATTCTTTGATGTGCAGAAATTTAAAGTAAATATTAATCCTTCATTATTTTTTACACTTGCTTATATAACACCGCCTAAGAATACGCCGTCAAGCGTTGTGTATACACTGGATTACTCAGACGGAACAGTAATGTGCATTGATTACTCTACGCGAATATATACGGGATATTCATTGGAAGATAAAAAATTGTCGCTTACTTCAAATATGGGATTGGATTTTACCGTTGGATTTGAGTATCCTATTGCAAAAGAAATTGGGTTAACCGACACTTTGCCGTTTTTGGATTTTGATATAAGTTTAGATTTAATCAATATTCCTTTTATTCCTTCAACAATGACGGATTATATGCAAGTTAAAGGACGAATAGGCAAAGATAACCCGATAAAACTTATTAATAAGGATGATGAAGACGATGATGAAAGTTTATTTTCTTCGGATGGAATAGTTAAAGGAGAAAAAGTAGTTCAAGTATATCGTCCTTTTAAAATGATTGTACGGGCGGATTGGCGTCCTTTGTTTGGAAGTAAATTGCTTACAGTAACTCCGGTAATCGGATTTTGTAATAACGAACTATATTACGATCCGTTTTCTTTAGAAGTCGGACTTTACGCAGGTTTGAATATTGGCGGTATATTTCTGATAAAAGCGGGATATAATTATACCGATAGGATGTTTGTAAACAGTTTAGGTTTTGCCTTCATCATTAAAACATGCGAGATTGATATTGGGTTTGATCTTAGATCGCAGAAAGCCGCTCAAGTCTGGAGCGGTTCCGGTTTCGGCGTAAACTTCGGATTAAAGTTCGGCTGGTAATGCCACACCGGCACGGAAAGCTCCGATGAAAAAGGGTTAGCCCTCTTAAAATCCGGCAGCCAATCGCTCCCCGTTACAAGCTCCTGGCAAAACCCGTCCTCTATTTTAAATTCTTCCAGCCATTTGATAACCGTTCCGTATTCATCCGCCGACAAATAATTTTGCGGCATTTCCCGTTTTATCCCCGGAATAGGCGTGTATTGCGTCATTACGGAAAGCATTGCCCGGTTTTTAACGTTATCCGCAAACCAGCGCAAAACGGAACGGGTAGACTCCAAATAACCCGGCAAAACAAGGTGGCGGATAATAATTTTTTCACGCGCACTGTTAGGTGATTTTTTTTCTGTTAATTCAATCATTTTAAGGATAGCCGCCGCCGCTACATCGGGATAATCCGGCGCGTTAAAGAATTTTTTTGATACTTCGCTATCCAATGTTTTTAAATCGGGAAGGTAAATGTCGATATAATCCTTTAGCAATTCCAACGCTTCCACGCTGTCATACCCCGATGAATTCCATAAAATCGGCAACTCTACGCCGGCTTTTCGCATTTCAATAAACCCTTCGATAAGCCCCGGCACAGCGTGGCTGCCCGTCACAATATTGATATTTTCCGCTCCCTTTTCACATAACGCTGCGCAAATTCCTGCGAACTCCTGCGGAGAAACCGCTCTGCCAAGGCTTGCGGCGGTTGCCGCTTCGTTTGCGTTTTCGCCTTGAGAAATCTGGTAATTTTGGCAAAAGGCGCATTTTAAATTGCATCCGCTGATAAAAATTGTCCCCGAGCCGCCTGTTCCGACAAGCGGAGGTTCTTCGCCCTTATGAATAACCGCCGCCCCGATTCGCAATTCCGCGGTTTCTCCGCAAAAGCCGACTTCCCCTGCAAGGCGGTTAATTCCGCAGTTTCGGGGACACAGGCGGCAGGCTTTGTAATGCGTCATTGTTTCTCCAGCAAGTACAAATATTCTTTCACATGAATTTCGCGGTTATTCAAATTTCTGCTACCTCTGAAAGTATTATACTTTGTTTCCAATACTTCAAGCGCGCCTATTTTTGATAACATGTCTTTCATATTTTCGGCGCTTATAAATCCTTCGGAATTAAATGATATTATCACATATTTCGCCTTAATATTTTCAACAAGGGAAGTTAACGCTTTTAAAGCGCGGTGTCCTTTGTTGTAATCGGAGCGATTCCAATCTTCCGGTATGCCTGAAATTTTACTTGTATTTTCAGGGTAGGCATAATCCAGTATCAAATTCAACATAAAATAATTTGACCCGTAAGGGTGTTGATTATAAGGCGGGTCTAAATAGGCAATATCAACTTCCGGCAATGATTTTATCAGTTCATTTGAATCTTGGTTAAAAATAAGCGTATCGCAATTAAAATTACTGAATATCGGAAACGGCAATTCGATATCGCCTGTTATTCTAAACAACGCATCTTGATTCTTCCCTCCGAATTGCCCAATCCCCGTTTCTTTATTTTTATAGAACCCCTTAAAAACCCCCGAAGTATTTGCGTGTATCGATGCCTCCGACAACAAAGGAGCCAAAAAATATTTTTGCATTTTCGTCGGCATTTTCCCGATTAATTGCCTGACAGTATCAATATACATTGCGTTCCGCGCTGTATAAAAAACACGTTCATTTGGCATTATATTTTTATCATCATTTGGAGCGTACAATTCAGAGATAATCCCTTTTACTAACGGCTTATTTGTTTCTTCAATAATTTCTTTGTAGTGTTCGTGTAACAAATTTAAGTCTATTTCACTTTCATTAGATAAATAACATTCATTAATCAGCGCAGAATATTTTTCCAAATCATTAACAATAAGCAACTCTGAAAACCGCTTAAAAAATCTAGCGACAATCCCCGACCCACTAAATACATCGAACATTCTCAATTTATCTTTATTCAGTCTTTGTTGTACTTTGCTAATTCCTTCCCCAATAAAGTCCAATAAAGCGCGTTTACTGCCAATATAAGTAATTAATTGCCGGGTAAGGTATTCTTCTTTTTCAGAAAGCGACTGCTCATTCATACCTTAAAATTTTAGCATAAAAAAGGTTTTAATTCCTACCTGATTGTAGAAAAAAATACTTGACAAAATATATTACATAATGTAATATAAATATAAGGGTAAAAATGTACTTTGAATGGGATCCCAAAAAAGACAAGATAAACCTTAAAGAGCATGGTATATCTTTTTCTACTGCAAAATTTGTATTCAACGATAAAGAACGGTGGGAAAGATATGATTCCGCACATAGTGAGAATGAAGAAAGATGGCAAACAATTGGTATGGTAGATAAAGTTCTTTTTGTTGTGTATTCAGAACAAGGAGAAGCTATTAGGATTATTTCCGCCAGAATGGCGGATGAAAAAGAGAAGAGGGTATATAATGGTAAGAGAAACATTGAGGGCTGGACAAAAGCCAACTAAAGCACAGATTAAAGAAATCAGACTTGCGGAAAAAAGACCTATAACCTACACAGATGATGCTCCGCGTCTTTCCAGTAAAGAGTTAGCCGAATTCAAGCAAGTCAATGCCGAAAACAGAAAAAAGATACCATGCACATTACGAATATCGAAAAAATCGCTTGAGTGGTGGAAATCTCTCGGCGAAGGTTATACCGCCGCTATGGCGCGAATGTTGGAAGACGCTCAAAACCATCCCGATATTTTAAGAAAAATTATTTAACTGCGAAAAACAGTGCCGCCAATTTCTTGACGGCATTATGGGGTTTGGGAACTAGATATGTAACTTTTATTTTTACCGCTTTTTTTACTCTGTTTGATTATCATTGAACCTATCAAAAAGCTCACACACGTTACAATGGCGACATTTTTCAATAAATCAATTTGAAGAGAGCGATGTTCTCCGATTTTACACCATGTGGCAAAGTGATCACAATTATTAAGAAATAGATTATAGGTGTTTTCACCTAAACGTGAACGTGCCCGACTAATAGTTTCTTCAGGCGAAAAGCATTTTTCATCTGGAAATTTTTTTACATGGAAAGGGGAACCGTTTGTAAATTCTGCAAGAGTTGATCGATGAATAATCGCATCTTCTTTTATCTTGGAGTCGTTTGGCGATGCAAAATGAATAACAGAATCATCTCCTTCGTATATGCCGCAATGACAATAACACGGCATTCGAACTACCCAAATCACATCACCTTTACTAGGAACCTTGCTCGTAAGATTTTTATTTTCCATATTGATCGCTCCTTAAAAATATCTCTTGCGATATTTTTGCCTTAGTAAATATAAAATAAAGCCCCTATACAGGGCTTTATAATATTATTGTTGCTCAATAGTAAGGCTGATTTTTTGGTTTAAAGAGTCTGTAGTAGTAGTTGTTGTAGAAGTCCCATCCCAACCCATCCCACGGAAACCGTTACCCCAGTTTGATGTAGAAGTTGTACCAGAAACTGTAACTGATGTGCCGGTAAACGGAGATGCGGCAGGGGAGTAGCCAGTTGCTCCAGTGGGAATTTTAACCTTAACTGTTCTACTAACATCATAATAACTTCTTGTTCCAAATATCTCAATACCAAGATTAGGCGCAGAATTCCCCATAGTAATAGTCAAATCGGTGGTGGAAGAATTATCGGCAAAAGCAGAAGCTTTAATGTTTGTCACATTGGGAATGTTCAAAGTACTCAAGTGACGATTAAGAAAAGCGCTTTGACCGATTGTTGTTACTTTTGGAAAGTTTACGCTTAACGGTTTGTCACCACCTGAGGTATTAGAGAAACCAAAATCGCCAATTGTGATAATATTTTCCCCACTGACGGATATGATGTTGCTAAAATTCTTAAAAGCTGAATAACCAGCAAAGCTTCCCGCCTCTATGCTTGTTGCGATAGTAGGCAGAATAATAGAAACTATATATTTCTTGCCTGTTTCTACAGTATAGTCAGGATTAAATGATGTTCCGGACATTGTACAGGCGGAAAGATCAAGGTTGATATAGTCACCTGTACTTTCAATAGAGGTAAGTAACGTTCTCCAACCGCTTGCTGACGATGTCATAACTCCCAGATTAGTGTTTGAGACACGATTTGTCGGATAGCTAGGAGTTTTGCCCGGTCTAGCGTCAACAACAGGACCTACAGCGCTTGATTCAATCGGATAAGTTGTATCACTGTTTTTTACCTCTACTTTAATGTATTTATCTGTATCTTCAACAGTAGGTGTATACCAACGACTTGTAGCGCCACTTATATTTTCAAATATATAAGTACCGCGTTTCCATTGATAAGATACACCATAAGTGTTCTCCTTACTAGTTTTAACTTCAGCACTCAAACTACTACCAACTTTTGGTGTATCGTTATCAGCACCTAAAGAAATAGTTACCGACAAGATGGTATTGGGAGTTTCTTTGGAAATATCTTTGGAAGTATTCTGTTCCCCTTCACACCCAACAACCGTCATTCCGAATACTAGTGTTAATACCAGCATTCCCAGCCAAAATCTTTTGTTTACCATTTTTTCCTCCTTATGAATTAATGGTTTCAAGCTTACCAATAGTAAGGTATACAACTATCAGTTATAAACACCGAATATTTGGCAAATAATACAATTATTATCTAGTATAACTAGATATAAACAAGTTGTAAAGAGGTTTTTATCTATTAAAATTGGGAATATGGTGGCTTATGACTGACGATGAAGCGAAGTTACGAAAATCGCTGTCTGCGAATATTAAGCGCTACCGGACAAAATTGGGCTTATCACAGGAAAAACTTGCCGAAATTGTGGAACTTTCTGATCAAACTATCAACGACATAGAGGGTTGCCGGACATGGGTAAGCGATAAAACTATCGTAAAAATCGCCCGTGCTTTTAATATTGAAGTCTATCAATTGTTTTCTCCGCAAAATGAAGCTGAAAAACTGTTTCCGGTGAAAGTTCCTGCGGATATATTGCAGGAATTAAAAGATATAATTAAAGAAGATTTAGATCGCCGATTTAGCGAAGTGGTAACTGAAAACGTATACAATTAATGGTAAATTCCTCAAATTTCCCCCAAATTTGCAACTTTTAGCCCTTTTTTGTGTCAAAAATATATCTTGACAAAAGCAAGAAATTTGTAAATATTAGGAGTATGACAAAATATCGTGTTTTGTCACAAGGTTATTATGGCATTTGAAATTATAGCTACAGGGAAGGCTGTTCCGCCCAATAGGGTCAGCAATAAGGATTTAACGGCTCGAGTTGATACAACTGACGAATGGATCGTGTCCCACACGGGAATTGGGAATCGTCATATTGTGGAAGAATCGGTTGCGTGCAGTGACTTGGCGACGGAAGCGGCGATAAATACCCTTGCAATGGCGGCTGGTTATTCGGGCGATGATCCTGCGGAGAAGAGCAGAGCTGCGGCGGAGGCTGCCGCTTCTATCGATATAATTATTTTGGCTACCGCTACGGCGGATTATTTTGGAGTTCCCTCCACAGCTTGTATTGTGCAAAATAAAATCGGAGCCAAGAAAGCCGCCGCAATGGATATTATCGTAGGCTGTACAGGTTTTGTTTACGGACTTGAAACCGCCGCAGGACTTTTAAGCGTCAGTCCCGAACGTAAACGAGCGCTTGTAATCGGAGCCGAAGTGTTAAGCAAAATGGTTGATTGGGAAGACAGGAAAACCTGCGTTTTGTTCGGCGACGGAGCGGGAGCGGTTGTATTGGAAAAGACCGACGCAAACCGCAAAGGCATTTTAAGTTCAGTTTTACACGCCGACGGTTCCGGAGCTGAAAGCCTTGTTATGCGAAGAGGAGGCACACGCAACCCTTACAAAAAAGGCGAGACAGTTGATCTGCCGGTATGCGTCGAGATGAACGGACAGGAAGTTTATAATTTTGCCGTAGGAGCGATAACCGAAACAATAGAAGAACTTATGAAGGCGGCAAATGTCGGTCTTGATGATATTGCTTGGATTGTTCCTCATCAGGCTAACGCGCGGATTATTCAAGCCGCAAGAAGAAGACTGCATATTCCGGCGGAAAAATTTTATATGAATATCGAGGAATACGCCAATACTTCATCGGCGTCAATTCCAATTGCGTTAGACGAAATGAACAGGGGCGGTCAGTTAAAGAAAGGTGATTTAATCCTCACCGTAGGATTCGGCGGAGGTCTTACCTACGGCGGAAATATAATAATTTGGTAGTATACAAAGAGGTATAGTATGAACAAAAAAAATGTTGTGTATTTATTTCCCGGACAGGGAGCGCAGTTTCCCGGTATGGCGATGGATTTGCTTGAGTCCGAAGCGGTAAAATCGCTTTTTAATACAGCGTCGGAAATTTTCGGAAAAGATGTAAAAGAGATTCTTCAATCCGACGCCGATACCCTAAAGCGCACAGATGTTTCCCAGCCTGCGATAACCGTCGCTAATCTGGCGGCGGCTGAATATCTTAAAGATAAGGGTTTTACCCCCGCCGCCTGCGCCGGTTTCAGCCTAGGCGAATACGCCGCTTTTGTGTGCGCCGGAATTGTCAGCACGGCTGACTGCTTCCGTCTTATCAAGGCAAGAGGTGAGGCAATGCAAAAAGCATCAGACAAACTTCGTAATGCAAGCGGCGGCGATGCTGCTGCGGCTCCGGGCATGGCGGCTATTGTCGGTCTTGCGCCTGAGCAAGTGGAAGAATTAATCGCAAAGTGGACAAAGGAAGGGGTAAAAGATTTATACGCCGCAAACATCAATTCGCCAAAGCAGTTGGTCGTGAGCGGAACAGCCGCCGCTTTAACCGAGGCGGAAACCCG
>Ga0268262_10001117_pt1 | contig 34224 bp, 29 predicted proteins | sample TergutNc150P3_FD_190354 | JGI IMG/M metagenome (GOLD analysis project Ga0268262, IMG submission 190354) | Nasutitermes corniger P3 segment gut microbial community from laboratory colony in Florida, USA - Nc150 P3 (SPAdes) (version 2) | ecosystem: Host-associated > Arthropoda: Insects >...
TTTAACACTGTAGGCTTGAAAGCGGATGGCACGGTTGTTGTATGCGGTGACAATAAATTCGGGCAATGCAATACTCAAAGCTGGCGGGATATTGGAGCTCAATTCACAGATTATTGAATACTTATTTACAAAATCTATCTATTTTATTAAGAAGTTCTTCATCGGGATAAGTATCTTTATAAATGCTTTTTGCTTTCTCTGGGGATATTTCTTCCCAATCCTCACCATCGTACATGCAATCGCCCATAATTTGAGAGTAATCACGAGGAGCATCAAACCATTTGTTTTTTTTCTGGTTAAAGCCAATTGCTGAATTGTTTTTAGGATTTGCCGCAACCAATATTTCTTTTGAATGGCTAAATAAAAATGTTAATTTCTTTTCATCCATTTGCTTCCCATCTTCAGTATAGTTGTTATGCACAGGTTTCTTATGTTGATTTACTAATTAAGTAATCAATTACTTTATCCCAATCAGGAAACTTTTCATTTCCAAATTGTATCAATTCGCCTTCAAACTCTCCTGCACCGTTTTTTGTACGGTCATCTATCAGAAAGTCGCCTTTGTTAAGATTTTTGTGGTGCGATATAATCAAGCGCTTGTAAAATGGACTATCTTTGTCGATACCAAAATATTTGTGTACCCATGCGGCTTTGTCAGACCATGCTGAAATGTTTTTCCATGGCGCTGTACTGAGAATATACAAATCAAAATATTGCGATAAATCCTTTACGGCTTCTATGGCACCCGGCAACGGATCCATTAAGCTGAAAATACCGGGGACTTCGTCTAAACGCCCATCGTACTCTTTTTTTATCTCTTCGCTCAGGCGGGCAATACCTGAGGAAAAGTCAACAAGAACATTGTCCATGTCAAAGTAAAGGATTTTTTTCATTTGCTTAACCTATATGACATTGTTGAATTTTTATTGTTTCGCTTGGTGTGTTTTACTAAAAGACTCATACGTATTTCCTCAGCTCATCAACAAAATGCTCAATGACTGCTTGCTTAAACCACGAAAGATGGTATGGTTCACAATAATATGCAGAAATTTGGTCAATACCGCTATTATATTCTTTTTCTATCATATTTGCTAAAGCTTCATTTCTTTCCTCCAGCCTTTCCAAAGCCACATCCTCTTCACATTGTACAAGTATTAATTTGACCGAATAATCAAGTCTTTTAACATAATATGCTAAATTACTCACTAATTCTTCATCTGATCCTATTATTTCAGTAACGATATTGCATCTATCCTTAAAACACCTTTTTATCATAGTTAACCCTAAACGATTCATTTCGTCTTCCAAATGAGATGGAAAGTCAAAAAATTTATCTTGACTTAGTTCCTTAAAAATTTCTCCGGCATCGATATTCACATAACCATTTGAATACTTTTCCTTTCGGAGTGTTGTTTTACCTGAACAAATGCCACCCATTATAATAACAAATTCTGGTTTTTTATCTTCTTGTGTTAATTCCTTTTTTTCTACGCCTTCTGATTGTGAGGTTGAAGACTCTAGTTCCATTGAAATATAATAATACATTTATTTCATATTTTCAAGTAAATTTTTATCATTTTATTGAGAGAGATACTTTGTTCCTGAAAAAAGTATTTACTGACTAATACGCGTCAAAATAAAACCTGAACGGCTGCGAAAACGGCAGCCCGACAATCGCTTCCCCCACTTTCAGGCTGTTCAAATCCCAATCCTCAACCGTCTGACCATTCCGTTTTTCTTCCACAATCTGGTTATCAAGCCTTTGGTACTTCTCCAGAACTATATTTTTCCCGAATAACCCAGATATAAAGTCCCGTGTCGCGGTGTTGTTGGAACGGAAAGCGTAAACGGACGAAAACCCCGCCGCGATATTCCGGCCACGGCTTTGCCCGTAAATCTCGTATAACTGCTCTATGCTCTGAACGCCAGCAAATACCTTGACCCCCAGACTGCGCCCGAAATTCACGCCATCGTCAATGTGGCGTAAATGCGGGAGCAGCTTGAACTCATCGCATATCAAATATACGTTGCCTTGCGGCTTGTTCCTGCCAAGGGCTTCCTTTAGCGCAAGGTCGAACATCAGGCGGTACACAGGGGTCAGCATACTGCCGATTGAAAGGTCGTACTCTATAAACAGCGTCTTGTTCCCCTTGCCGCGCACGAATTCACGCATGGAGAAAACGCCTTTTTCGGCAAAAACGTCGATGAATATTTCCCTTATTATCGAATACATCTCGGACAAAACGCCCTGTGATTGCGAGTTGCCGCCGCTTATGTAGGACATGACCGCGTTGGCATCAGGGCTGTCGGCGAGCAAATCCATGATCATCTGCGGGTTGGATAAATCCAGAGACTCTTTCTGAAAATTCTTGAAATCCAGTCAATGAAAAATAAAAGGCAACCGCCGCCTGAATCGTTGCTGTTAGGCATTGTTTCTATCCATTCCTCATTCAACCTCTACTTCCGATAAATTCAGCCGCCTACCTAAATAATATCTGCGGCATGGGTTTCTCCTTGGACTAGGTATACTTGTTTCCTGGGATTTCGGGCAAGTAATGAAAAAAAATCAAAATGTTTTCCCACCATATCACTCTATGATAGTGTAACGGCAGTATAAATTAAGCATGAATATGATAGACCACTTTGAAAAAATCATTGAAATGGCAAAAGAAAGCGGCCTTAATGACGCTTTCTTTGAGGTAGCAAAGGAACACCTGGACGCGGTCTCCGGCCTTATGCATATAAGCCCTGTGCAGGCCGCCCTCTTTGCGATTATTTTAGAGCGTTTCGGCAACAACTCTGTCTCTATGGACAAAATTGCCGAAACCCTGAAATGCGGTAAGATGCAGCTCCTCAGGTATATGGATGATCTTGATGCCCTGAAGAAGAAAAAATTGATAAGGTCGTCGCAATCAGCGCACTTTTTAAGGAGAACGGGCGACTTCCCCAATTACTCAGTCCCGCCCGATGTCATTAACGCCGTCCGCAACAACGTCGAATACCAGTACACTGCCCTGGACAACCTTAGCCCCGAAGATTTTTTTGATTGCGCCGAGGATCTAATCGAAGCCGTGAAAAATGATGCTCTGGACATTGACAGCTTAAGGGAAGAAGTAAATTTTCTTTTGGCGGGGAATAAAAACATCTCTTTTGTCAAAAAACAGGCGGAATATGATCTGGGCGAAGACTCTGTGATACTCATGCTTGTTTTTTGCTGCGCCCTCTTGTACCGGGATATTGAGTCAATTAAATCGGACGATCTGTGGAAAGAGCTGTACTCAATTTATGGGCGCATTTCGACACGGCAAATTCAGGATCGCTTTAAAACAAGGGAACACAAGCTTTTCAAAAAAGGGCTTGTTGAGTTCGAATTTCAAAACGGAATGGCAGACACGGAGTATCTCAGGCTCAGCCAAACAGCGAAAGACGAATTTCTTTCCGATTTTGATTTCAAGAAAAAATCGAAACACCAGGGAAGGGGCCTTATCCACGGGGATACCATTAGCACAAAAAAGCTCTTCTATAGTACTCAGATCAAAAGCCGTATCGCCGAGCTGACTGAAATGCTGCGCGAGGAAAACTTTTCCGGCATCAGGAAACGCCTTGAGGAAAGCGGGATGCGAACCGGGTTTGCCTGCATATTTTCAGGCCCGCCCGGAACGGGGAAAACCGAAACCGCTTACCAGATTGCCCGCGAAACAGGCAGGGATATAATGCTTGTTGATATAGCCAATACTAAAAGTATGTGGTTCGGGGAAAGCGAAAAGCGCATTAAGGCGGTTTTCGATCGTTACAGGGGAATTGTGAAAAACAACGGCTTAGTTCCCATACTTCTTTTTAATGAAGCTGACGCGGTTTTTGGCAAGCGCAGGGAATTGGCGGAGTCCCGCAGCGGGCCGGATCAGACAGAAAACGCGATACAAAATATAATTCTACAGGAGATGGAAAACTTAAACGGGATTCTCATTGCTACAACCAACATGACGGTCAACTTTGATAAAGCTTTTGAGCGCCGCTTCCTTTACAAAATAAACTTTGAAAAGCCCGATCTTGAATCAAAAAGGTTGATGTGGCAAAGCTTTATCCCCGCGCTTACTGATTCTGACGCCGAGAACCTCGCGGTAAAATTCGATTTCTCTGGCGGCCAGATAGAAAACACAGCCCGAAAAAGCGCGGTGTCTTTTATCCTGAAAGGAGCGGCGCCTGATATATCTTCCCTTGAGACTTTCTGCGGGGAAGAGTCGTTTGAGAAGACCTCAAGCGGGATAGGCTTTCGCGCTTGCTAAAAGTTCAATAAAAAGTTATAGAGTAATTTTTATAGGAGGATAATTATGGAAGGCGTATTTGTTTTTGATGACGTTATGCAGTAACAGCCTTCACCACAAAACCAGCCTTCCCCTGTCTTTGACAAAACCGTGAGCTGTAAGGGCTTCCGAATATGCGCTTGCGGAAGCGGAAGCGCCGTTGATTTTTTCAACAATGATTTTATTTTCCCTGTGTACTTTTCTTGTTCGGGAAATTTTTACAAATTCAAGCGCTATGAATATGTCAGGATCATCAGGAGGAATAAAAATTTCCAGTTCACGGCAGCTCCGGTTTGAGACGGCGAGCAATTCCGCGCCACGGAAGCAAAGCCTGGAGGATACCGTTCGGCGGATTGCGGAAGCGATACGCTCAGCAACGCGCTCCGTGTTGCGAATAACGCCCTCAATTGCCAGCCCTGCCGGGCTTGCGGGATCCGCCGCGTTCATCCAGTAGATGCCGCGTTCGGCTTCCGCTTCTTCCAGTTCCGATGCTATTCTGGGCGAGGCGAATTGCAGCGAGGCGACGCCGCTAAAGAAGCGCCCGGTAACAAGTTCCCCGGCAAGTTCCATACGCCGTATCGTAGGAAGCAGATGAGCCCAGGAAAGGGTAGGCGCTTCCCGTTCCAATAACGGTCTTGTCAGGATGCCCCAGCGATCTAAAAGAAGGCGCACGCGTTCGCGGTTCAGCTCTTCTTCTTCCAGCAGTCCAATTTTATTGAATTGATTTTCATCTGGCGGGGAATCTGGGGCAAGGGAAAACCATAAGCCCCTGACCGGCGTCCCCGACTTCCACCGCTCGCGGATAGCCCTGGGTACCCGAAACACCCTGCGTCCTCTGCCGGAAATCGCGCTGGAATTCTGCCTATCCGCTTGAAGTTCGCTGTATTCAGCCACGCCGAAGCCGCTCTCAATTGCCCTTCGCACAGGCTCCCATGAATCGGATGAGAGCTTACCTTGCCATACATTTTTCCATAGCTCTTCGATTGTGCTGTTGATAGTAGCCGCCGACGCTTCGCCTGTTGTTTTTTTGCGCTGAATTATTGAGTCCCTGATTTCCCAAAAATTACGCGGAGTGTCAAAAAAGTCCGCCGGCAGCTTTTCTGGAAACGGCGCTGCGACCTTTTCGTTATTTGCAGCAGGTGGTAGAACAAGATCAAAATCCTCCGGGCGGCAAAAAGCGGCTTTCTCGTTTCCCTCCCCGTACCAGATAAGCCTTCCTTCCCTAATTTCCCTGTCCAATAGCTCGTCAGAATATGCTGAAATCCGGCATGGGAAAAATTCAGCTTCCCAAAGTTTAGCCGGCGCGGCGATGCCCGCAAGGTGTTCCCAGGGTCTACCGGTTTCTGCCTGTGGCGTGCCGCGTATTAACCCCTGACGCCTTGCTATGAAAGGAACTAGAAGATTCGCGAGCTTTTCCTTTATCTCCGGCCTTCGCTTTCTTCGGCTCAGCCTGAGAAGCATACTCAGGTTTTCCCTGTCGCAGATAAGGTCTTTACCGATGTTCTCTACTGTAACGTCAGGCACAAGGGTTTCTTCTTCTGTTAAAAGTAGGACGGCTTCTTTCGCTTCGTTTAAGGAAAGCCCAAAGACATTCGCAATTTTTGAAACGGGGACCGGCCCCTGGTAGCGGAGCCATTGTGCAAGGCAATCTTCCGCCAATTTTTTCCTGTCGCTGCCTTTCCATTTCTTTGCCCATTCACGGTGAATAACGATGAAGTTTTCGGAATTCTCTTGTCCGAAATATTCGAGTTTTCCTCCAAGGCTTTTATCGCTGTGTATCGCTTCCTGCAATTCGGCGGGGACGCATTGTAAAAGCTTTTCCCATTCATCGGCGGGAATGGCGATTCGTTCTTTCACCCATTCGCATAGGGTTAGCTCGTCATCCGGAGCCCAGCCAGGGATTTCACGCCTGAGCCTGGAGCAGAAGTCTTCGACTAACTCGGCTTTAAGGGGAGGCCGGGCGGTGGCGTTTCCCAAAGCCTCGGAGATGACCTTGTCCGAAAGGGAAGGGCCGCCGGCTGTGAGATCCGTCCGCTCGTCGTACTCGTACATGAGGGTGTTGGTTTCGGCCCAGGTTAATTCTTTTGAAAAGGGGCTTGCCTGGCGGGTTGTGAAAAAATCAAAGGAAAGCGCGCCTGAGCCAATGTCTTCCAGAACGGAGGCAAAGCCCTTCATGTCAAATTGGTCTTTAAGGCAGGTCCTCCATGCTTCTGCGGTTACAGGGAAATCGCGATAGCGCCTAACGGCGTCAAAAAGGTTTTTGGACTTTTGCCTTGTTACCCAGAGGGGCATACGCTTGCCGAAGGGAGTGCGGGGCAGTACCAGCGATCGCTCGGACGCTTCTCTGAAAGCCGCGCCAAAAATCCCCGACGACTCAAGGCGTTCTTTGAAACGCTCTTCTCCCTTTCCTTCTTCCGAAAGGCGGCGCAGGGATTCCTGAATGGTTGAAGCCGGATCCCCGTCAATGGATCGCGGGAGCCTTACAAAGACCGCATTGTCGTTCGCCGCCCCGTCAATCCGCATGCTGTACTCCGCTTCCAGATCCCTCGCCAGCGCCAGCGAAAGGGGCAGGTTTATCGCGCCGCCCCTGAAACTGTGAAAGATGATGAGGTAAGCGTCGCCGCGATCCGGGTCGTCAATTATTTCAACGGGAATGAAAGACGGGCCTGGCAGGGGGATTCCTTTTTGCAGAGACCACTGGGAAAGAAGGAAATCTTCCAGCGCCTTTTTCGCTTCTTCGCTGAAGTTGTCCAGCATCTTTTCGGCTTTTAATGAAGTCCAGCCTTTGGGGTAATACCCTTCCAGCATTTCCAGGATGCGCCGCGAAAGAACGGGGCTGCGGTAAACGCTTTCGCCTGTCCAGAAGGGGGCGTAGTCCGCTCCAGTTGAAAGGGGGATTGCCTCCACTGCCTCGCTTCCGATAGCGGTAATCCTCCAGGAGCGGTTCCCGAAATCAAAAATGTCTCCCAGGCGGCGCTCCCAGACAAACTCCTCGTCCAGTTCTCCGATTTTGGTTCCCGCCCCTTCGGTTCCCGGAGCAAGCCTCAGGGAATAATGCCCTCGGTTTGCAATAACGCCGCTGGATGTATACAAGAGGGGAAGAAGGCCGGGTGCGGCGCTTAAGGTCTTCGTTTCCTCGTCGCGGAACAAGCGCCGCTTAAGCTCCCTAAGCCGCGTATCTTCGTAGCTGCCTGAAAGCATGCGAACAACTCCGTCATAGCCTGCCTTTGACAAATTGCGGTAAACGAAAAATCCGCGTATTGTTTGAAAAAGCTCATCCTCATTCCAGTCTCTTTCCGCGCAGAATGAAAGGATGATTTGCGAGAGCAGGTCAAGGGGATTTTCGATACTCTCAGTTTCTTCAAGCTCCCTTTCCTCCACCGCGCCGGAGAGCGCCGCAGCCTGCAGCAGGTCTATGCCGTGGAAGGGAAAGAGCCAGCCCCTGCTTGCCGCACCGACCGAGTGGCCCGAGCGGCCAACCCTCTGCAAAGCTACCGCCGCAGAAATGGGGCTGCCAGCCAGAATCACCTCGTCGACGTTGCCGATGTCGATTCCCAGTTCCAGAGAGCCTGTGGCAACAACGCAGGAAATCTCCCCGGAAGCGAGCGCTACTTCCACCTCCCTGCGGACTTCCTTCGAGAGGGAACCGTGGTGGCAATAAGCGACAGGACGGCCAGAAAATTCAGCTTCATTTTCCGCTGCATGGTTTAGCAGAAAGCTGATCCGCTCGGCCCTGCGCCTTGAATCCGTAAAAACCAGTATCGCCGCTTTTTTGTCATTTGCCCTTAGTTTGCCCAAAACAAATTTGATAAGTTCCGTATAACGCTTGCCGTAGCGTTCTACACCGGTTTCGCCTGAATAGGGCTTTCCTTCGCTTTCGGGAAAGATCACTTTGAATTGAGTTTCTTTTTTTTCTTCCGGCGAAACGATGTGGATTTTTTCTCCGACAAGATTCGCCGCCGCTTCCGGCGGCTTGACGGTAGCGGAAAGCGCGATCCGCTGGAAATTGCCGGCAACAAGTGAAAGGCGGTCAACCTGGCAGGAAAGGTAACAGCCGCGCTTGCTGCCCAAAGCGGCGTGTATTTCGTCCAGGATCACACAGCGCACTGAGGAAAGTATTTGCCGCCCCCTTGGGTTAAGAAGGATGATGCCGAGGCTTTCAGGCGTCAGTGCCAGGATGGAAGGGGGCATGGAAAGAAAGCGCCTGCGTTCGGCCTGCGGTGTGTCCCCGGAACGGGTCTCGACCCTTATAGCCGGAAAAGCTTCTCCCGCTTCTTCAAAGCGTTTCTGTATGCCCGCAAGGGGCAGGAGCAAATTTCGCTTTATGTCTTCGTTTAAGGCTTTAAGCGGCGACACGTACAACACCGACAACGTGCCGCTTTGATAGGTTCCATCTGTGAAGCGCGAAATCGCCGAAAGAAAGCCTGTCAATGTTTTGCCGCTTCCCGTTGGCGCGATGGCAAGGACGTTTTCCCCCTTTGCGATTAGCGGCCAGGCTTCTTGTTGTACAGCAGTGGGCTTCCCGTAGGTTTCAGAAAACCACTCGTTAATTAATGGATGGAAGGGTAGGGGAGGCATAGTTATGGCAGTTTAACATATAGTTGATAGTTTTTGTCTGCACTTATATCAGTCAACATGCCTCCTTGGAGAGGTTTCCCTTCACACAGCACTGTGATCTCCCGCGCTTCCGGGTCGCGCCGGATTTCCATATGTATTTTTGCACCGCGAAAGTAACGGGTTACCGAAGCCTCCTTCCAGTGAAACGGAAGCTTAGGATTAACCGACAAACCGGCCTTTGTGCCGCGAAGGCCAAACAAACCGTCGACAAGGCAGCGGTAGTACCACGACACGGTTCCGGTGTTGAACAAGTGGCTTGAGCGCCCGGCAGTGCGCGGAAATTGACTGTAGGCTCCCCGGTAGTAATTGGGAATGAAAACCGGCAATTGCCCGCGCCGTATGATGTCTTCATCGCTTTCACCCGGAAGCATTTTGCGCAAAAGGCGGAAAGCGTTGTCGTTCTCGCCTGTAAGGTAGAGCGCATAAATATAGAACACAGCCGCGTGGTTGTAAACCGAACCGTTTTCCACAATACCAGGGTGTTTTTGGGTCAGCCGTCCGATGTCTTCCCTCATGGCGGTGTACGCCGGAGAAAGCATTTCAACGCCATAAGGAGATTCCAGATACTTCTCAACGGATTTCATTATTTTTTGTCTTTTATGGGTATCGGCCGCGCCGCACAAAATCGCCCAGCTTTGCGCGTTAAGGAATATTTTTCCTTCTTTATCCGCGCTAACGCCAAACAGGGCGTCGTCGTCTGTGATTCCGCGCGCGTACCAATCGCCGTCCAAGAGCCGGCTGTTAATGGCGGCGTTTATTTCATCTGCTTTTGCCAGATATTGTTCTGCTGCGCTTTCCCTTCCGGCGTCGCGGCAAATGGCCGCCCAACAACGTAAGGCGTAAGCGCTTGCCATAGTCAGCCAGCCGGAAACGCCTTTGCCTTTATAGCCTACCATGTTCATGGGATCGCACCAGTCGCCTTGCCGTATATAGTTAAGGCCCCTTTCATCCCGGTCATTGAATAGCCAGTCCATCGCGAGATCAATATGCCGCGAAATGCTCGCGTTCTCCCCGCCGCCTGAAAAAGGGACTTCCTCATCAAGCAGCGTGTAGTCGCCGGTTTCATCAAGGTACGCGGCCAGAGAGATCGGCAGCCATACACAGTGGTCGCTGTGGGGTATCTGGTTGATATATTTCAGCTCTGCCTGCGGAGTAAGCAGAATCCCGTCCGGCATTTCGCCGTTTTTCTTTTGCTGGCTCAACGCGAGCAGGAACATATTACGCGCTGTTTGCGGCGTGATATAGCTCATGCCCATAGCGTCCTGAATGTAATTTCGGGTTTGAGGATCGGTACACATCCGGTTTGTTATGCCGTGGTAATAGACCTGCCTCGGCAGCCAGTTGTTTACAAAGTTATCAAGAGCGGCATCTGGTGTGGAAATTCGCAAGACGCCTTCCCCTTGCGCAATATAAGAAGAGTATTCTTTTTCGGCAGTGTCAAAATTATTTCCGTAGTGGTTTGTGAGCGACAGGATTTCCTTTTCGTCTTTCGCAGGGCCAAAAATAAAATGTAATTCCTGTTCGTCCCCAACGTCCATTTCAAGCCGGTATTGCATAACGGCCGCCATCGTTTCGTATTGGCAGTCCCCGTTTGATAGGCGTTCCAAAGAAATAGCTGAAGGGGAGGAAAGCCCTCCTTCGCCTTCAAAGCGTTCAAGGCTCGTCTCCCACGCGACGGGGGGATGTTCAGCCCAAAGAAAAGTTTTGTCTTTATATTCCTTGATCTTCGGGTAATCCTCGGACTTTTGATACGGTGTTACGCAGGAACACACGATCGCTTTCAGTTCCTCATTGTAAAAGCCGCCCTGATTCATCCACGACATATACCCGACCGTGAAATACGGGTAAACGCTAAGACTGCGTTTCCTTCCGGAAAGGTTCTTAACTTTAATCCGCCAAAGTTCCAGCGGGTCATGCTTCGGGAGGCCGAGGCTCATGGTAATTTCGATGCCACTGTATTCCGTCAGCCAGAGGAGCTTATGTTTCCAAACCTGAAACGCGAAGCGTTCCGGCTTGCGGCGAACCGGCTCATAAGGTGCGGAAAATAATATCATTTTTTCTTCTTCGTCTTTCACATACACAAAGCGTCCGGGGTGGTGCGCGTAATAGGACGGTTCCGGAAGCATAAAGGTTTTTGCTTCCATGTTTGGCCCGTAAGAGTACTTTGACGGTTCAGGCTGCATGAAAAGCGACGCCGCGTAACCACGGCAAGTGGCACGAATCAGCATCGTATCGTTCCATAAAAAACCGGAAGCCTTTGGCAACTTGACCGGGTCTGTCAACTCATAGTACTCACCGTCGGCGCTTGGATGTATCATGTTTTATCTTTTCGACATTACCCTTTCAACCCGGTGGTAGCGATACCTTCGATAAAATACCTCTGGCAGAAAAAGAACAGAATAACAACGGGCAATACAGCCAGACAGGACATGGCCATCACATTTTTCCAAACTATCACGATATCCGAATCAATGAACATCCGTAATGCCAGAGACACGGTGTATTTTTTTACGCTGTTGATATAAATCAGGGAATTAAAATAGTCGTTGTATGTCCATAAAAATTGAAACAAACCAGCCGAAAAAAGGGCAGGCTTAAGGAGCGGCAGTAAAATGCTGATAAGAGTCCTGAAAGAACCGCAGCCGTCCATACGCGCCGATTCGTCAAGCTCCTGCGGAATGCCGCGTATGAACTGAACCAGCATATAGGTAAAGAAAGGATAACAGGCAAGAATGGCCATCAGGTAAAACGGATTGAAACTGTCGAGCGCTTTGAGATTGCGAAAAATAGTGTAACGGGGAATAACCAAGATGGAATTGGGAAGCATAAGCGTTGAAAGCAAAAGAAGAAACAATATCTTTTTTCCCCTGAACTCGAAACGGGCAAAACCATAAGCGACAAGCGTGCTTGAAATAATCGTAAATAACGCGGTTGGGATCACAAGCAGGAATGAATTGGTAAAGAATCTGGTAAAATTATTCCTGGCAACGCCTTTCCAGCCGTCCCGGTACGCGTCAAAGTTAAATTCACCCGGGAGCAGATTTACCCCCGCGAATATTTCATTGTTTGTTTTAAAACTTGCAAAAAACATCCACACCAGGGGATAGCACAGGAAAACCGCAATGAGAATCAAAACAGCATACGAGAAAGTTTCCTTAATCAGGCTCTTCGGTTTTAAGTTCATCGTCTATCCCTTAGCTTTCATCGCTGTAGAAAACCCAGTATTTTTGGCTGGCGAATAATCCCAGGGTAAAAAGCGCTACCATTAAGAAGATAATCCACGATGTCGCGCTCGCGTACCCCATTCTCCAGTACACAAATCCGTCATTGTACAGCTTTAAGCCAAGCATATAGGTGGATTTCACCGGTCCGCCGCGTGTAATCACAAATGCTGAAGTAAAGTTCTGCAAAGCGTTAATTGTCTGCATAATAATACAGAAGAAAAGGATGGGTGAAATATACGGCAGGGTAATACTGAAAAACCTCTTCGCCGCGCCAGCGCCGTCAATGCGTGCGGCCTCATACAGCGCGGAGGGCACCTGCTTCAGTGCGGCCAGAAACATGACCATGGAAGAACCGAATTGCCATATTTCCAGCGAGCTCAGTGTAGGAAGGGCTGTTTTGGGATTTCCCAAAAACTGAATTGTGGGAAAACCAAAAAAGTTTATCCAGCTATTAACCATCCCCTGATCCCTGAACATAACCTGCCATAAAACCGCGACCGCGACGCTTCCTCCAAATAAAGAAGGTAAATAGTACGCCGTGCGCAAGACACCGATTCCTTTTCTGGCTTTGTTCAACAGTATGGCGATAAATAAAGACATAAGCAGTTTGAGCGGGACTGTGTAGATCACGTAGAGCAGTGTTGCCTTTACAGATATCCAAAACTCGGGGTCTTTGGTAAAAAGCTGAATATAATTGTTAAGGCCGGTAAAAAAAGGCTTTTTTAACGGGTTATAGTCGCACATGGCATAATAAAACGAAATGACAAACGGGTACAACTGCAACAGCAATATGCCGACAAGCCACGGCAACAAATAAAGAAATGCTACATTGTTTCGCGCTTTAAGGCTTCTGCCCTTCACAATCGCTCCCTTCCAGATTACTTTTAAAAAATTCATCTCACAAAGGCACAAAGCTCACAGAGGACACAAAGAAAGAATTGTAAAAACATGAATTCATCTTCCCTCCGTGTTCTTTGTGTACTTCGTGCCTTCGTGAGAAATTCTTCTGAATTGCTACTGGCGGGCGAGGAAGGCGTTGATCTGGGTTACAACGTCCCTGGCGGCTGCGGCGGGAGTTTTTGTCCCAAAGGAGACCGCTTCATATGCGTCCATAAGAATCTTTGTAACCTCAGCTCCCGTGGTCAGGCCGGCATCGTCTACGCCGTTATAGAGCCTGGTGATTGCCACTGATTGGGCTGTAAGCGGATTAAGCCTACCATCATTAACCACAATTTGCTGCGCCATTGCTGTAGGCGGTACCGATCGGACTGTCCCCAGTATCTTAGCCGCTTCCTCAGAATTAAAGAAGAAGTCAAAGAACTTGGCACATTCCTCGGGGTACTTGGTTTTCGCGTAAATACCCATGTACTGTGGCGGGTTGGTAAACCAGGCGTCGTTCTTGCGGTTTGGCAGGAGCGGCAGGTTCCCCGCGAAATACTGAGCGGAAGGATTGGCGGCCTGCATTACTTCAACAGTGGATGTATATCCAACATGCGCAACATACTTGTTGGCAGCCCAGTTGGGATCATCCTGATCCCGTAGGCCGAACGGCGCTTTGTAGGCGGCGGGCGCGGCAGTACCTGTCTTATATATGCGGTCAATTAGATCAAAGCACTGGGTAAACTGCGCTTCGGTCATATTAAGCTTCTTGGTTGCGTCGTCAATGATGGGGACACCGTTCAGTTGGCGGGCATACCCGCGGACAAAGAACGCCATCCCATTTGAATCCTGAATGACGGACAAGAGGTAGCAGGATGGATCTGCGGCGCGCACTTTCTGTCCCCAGGTGATAAGATCTTCCCAGTTATAGGGTTTTGAGAAATCAATGCCGAACCTGTCAGCCACGGCTTTGTTGACAAGAACCGCTGTGCCAGCCACGCCGGTAGGAATCGCCCACTGGCTGTTGGTACCGAATCGGCCATTGGCATTAATGAAATTCGGATCAAATTTGTCAAACTTGATGTTTTTTAGCGTAGAGAGGTTGTACAGAACCCCCAGCTTTTGGTATTCCGGGCCGGCGCCGGTTTCAATCTGGAACATATCCGGGGCGGTTCCCGATGCAAATTCCGTTGTTTTCTTGTCGTTATAACCGGCTTGCGCGCCATATTCAGGCTCGATCTTGATGTTTGGGTTGGCCTTCTCAAACGCCTCAATGACCTTCAGGGTAGCTTCGTGGCGCGGGTCGGTGCCCCACCATGAGAACCGCAGAGTTATCGTCCCACCTGCCCCGGTATCGCTTGCGCCTCTGGCAAACACCATACCGGCGGCCAGAACAAGAGCCAGTACCAGTAAAAGTACTTTTTTCATAATAATTCCTCCATAAGATAAAATGAAAATCTGCCAGGTCAAACCCGGCAAAATACACAAGAACTAATTATAACACAGGTTCAGGGCGCTGGCAAACTCTTTGTTTTAGTCCGCTGTTGTGCCGCCGTCTACCGGCAACGCGACGCCGTTGAGGAAAGCAGCCTCATCGGAGGCAAGGAAGAGCGCGGCATTTGCCACGTCAGCTTCGGTGGCAAGGCGGCCCAGTGGTACTTCGTCATAACGCTGCTGCTTTTTTACAGGGTCTTTAAAAAGCTCCTGTACCAGCGGAGTATTCACCGTGCTGGGGTGTATGCTGTTACAGCGGATATTGTCTTTCGCATAACGGACGGCAATTGCCTTGGTCAACAGGGTTATTGCCCCCTTGGTCATAGTGTAGGCCTCTGTGGTAAAAGCGTGCCCGATAAGCCCGCTGACCGAAGATATGTTGATTATCAGGCCGCCGCCTGATTCCTGCATTAGGGGGATGGCGTGTTTGGTACCTAAAAACGGGCCCTTCACGTTTACCGCCAGCATCAAGTCAAGGCTTTCAACTTTCATTGTTGTAACCGGCTCGCGGATATTTATCCCAGCGTTGTTCACCAAAATGTCAAGCTTGCCAGCTTCCTGCCGCACCGCTGCCATCGCGTTTATCCAGCTCTGTTCATTGGTAACGTCAAGGTTTAGGAAAGCCGCCTTGCCGCCTTTTTCGCAAATCTCCCCTGCGGTTATATTTCCCGCTTCATCTTTAAGATCGCCGATGAAAACCCGCGCCCCTTCTTCAGCAAAGCGCCGCGCCATTGCCGCGCCCAGCCCCTGCGCCGCTCCGCTGATTAGCGCTGTTTTTCCCGCAAGCCTCATCTCCACTCCCTATTTCCGCACTTCAATTTGCGCGAGCTTTTCATAGAAACGGACTATGGCGCTGTGATCGTTTTTTCCCATGCCCTCAACGGTGAGCGTCTGCAGCGTTTCCATTACGTTTGCCGTAAGGGGAAGCGGCACGTTCACTTTATGCCCGGTATCCAGGGCGTTCTGCAAATCCTTTATATGAAGCTCGATGCGGAAGCCGGGCTTGAAGTTGCCGTCAAGGATCATCGGTACCTTCGCGTTCATCACGGTTGAACCGGCAAGCCCGCCCTTAATCGCGTCAAAAACCTTAACCGGGTCAACGCCGGATTTCGCCGCCAGCACAAAGGCCTCCGAAACGGCGGCGATGTTAAGCGCCACTATAATCTGATTAGCGAGCTTCGTTACATTTCCCGCGCCTACGTTTCCGGTTAACACTACCGAAGATCCCATCTTTTCCAAAACCGGCTTTACTGTGTCGAAAGTTTTTTGATCGCCGCCTGCCATGATTGCCAGCGTCCCATCAACCGCCTTGGGCTCGCCGCCTGAAACCGGCGCGTCAAGGAAGGCAACGCCCTTTGCTTTGAGCGCGGCTTCCAGCTCCTGCGAAGCTGCCGGCGCGATGGAGCTCATGTCTACCAAAATCTGCCCTGCCCTGCACCCCTCAATCACGCCGCCTGATCCCAGTACCGCCTCTTTCACATGGGGCGAATTAGGCAGCATCGTGATAATCAAATCGCTCTTTTCGGCGACTTCCTTATTGGATGCCGCGCCGCTGGCCCCAAGGGCAACCAGATCGTCAAATTTGGCAAACTTGTCGTAAACTGTCAGTTTATAACCTGCTTTGATAAGGTTCTTTGCCATTGGGCGACCCATAATGCCTAGCCCAATAAATCCAATATTCATATTTTTCTCCTTAAGATGGTTTATTTATTCAGAGCTACTTTTACCGCATTGTATACATCGACGGTGTTAATTTTATATTCGGTTAAGAGCTCTTCATAAGAATGTGCCGATGCTCCAAACTTATCGTCAATGGCCACCTGAGCGAAAGCGGCGTTAACTTCGCCAAAAAGCAGCGAAGCAATCGCGCTGCCAAGGCCGCCAGATTTCACCGATTCCTCCGCTGTGATTATCGCCTTTTTCCCCCTGGCGAATTTCAACACTTCTTCTTTTGAAAGCGGCTTGAGGGTGCTGACGTTTAGCACCTGTACGTCGATGCCCTCCGCTTTAAGTTTTTCCGCTGCTTCAATGGATTTGCTTACCATGACGCCGGTAGCAAAAATCGCGGCATCGCCGCCTTCGGTTATTGGGTAGATTTTCCCGATTTGGTAATTTTCTGTTTCCGGGGTATAAACCGGCAGATCGTTCCTGTTAATACGTATATAAGCCGGTCCCTTGAATGAAACTAAAGCCCGCATCATTTTTTGCGTTTCCACGGCATCTACGGGGTTAAGGACCGTCATGTTCGGCATCGCGCACAGTATGTTCGCGTCCTCAACCGACTGGTGCGTCTTGCCGTCGCCAAAATCGGAAAGGCCGCAGCTTGAGCCGCAGATCCGCACGTTCGCTCGGGGGATTGCAATGGAGCAGCGGATTTGATCGTATGCTCGACCCGACGCAAATACCGCGAATGTACTATAGAAGGCGATTTTCCCGGCAAGGGCAAGGCCGGCGGCAACCGATGCCATATTCTGCTCGGCAATCCCCATTTCAAAATAGCGCTCCGGGAACGCTTCCTTAAAAAGGCAGGACATGGTCGATTTGCCGAGGTCGGCTTCAAGCGCAACGATGTTCTGGTTTTTCCTGCCCAGTTCCACCAGTGCGTCACCGTAGGCTTTTCGCAGGCTCATCATTTTTCTTTCCATAATTACATCCCCGCCTTTGCCGCATCAAGTTCGCGAATCGCCTGCTGATATATTTCCTCGGTAAGTATCCCATTGTGGTACGCGGGATTCCCTTCGGCAAAGCTAAAAGCTTTTCCCTTAACCGTATCAAGGATAATAATGGAAGGTTGGCCTTTGTGAGCGATGGCCTTTTCAACGGCGCCGTCAATCCCGTCAAAGTCATGCCCGTTTGCGCTTAGCACGTTCCAGCCGAAAGCCGCCCATTTTTTGTCCAAATCGGGGATGCTGAAAATATCTTTTGTAGCTCCGGTTGCCTGTACCTTGTTCCAGTCGAGGAAAGCGGTAAGGTTGTCAGCCTTGAAATTGGCCGCTGCCATCGCCGCTTCCCAGAGCTGGCCTTCGCTCTGTTCGCCGTCGCCCATGACCGCGTACACCCGCGCCTGGCTCTTGTCAAGCCTTAAGGCCAGCGCCATGCCCAACGCGACGGACAGCCCCTGCCCGAGGGAGCCGGTAACCGCTTCAATGCCGGGGATGGTCAGGTCGGGGTGGCCCTGTAACAAGCCGTCGATTTTCTTTACCCGCTTCAGCTCCTCGCGGGGGAAGCAGCCTTTCTCGCATAATGCCGCATACTGGATCAACGCGGCGTGCCCTTTTGAAAGCACCAGCCGATCCCGGTCAGGGTCGTCCAGCCGACTGGCATCGAAATTCATGCGGTAGAAATACATGTACGCCGCTAATTCCGCGAGCGAGCTTGATCCGCCCAAATGCCCGGCAACCCCCACGTCAATCATTTCAAGGAGGTCATAGCGAAGCTGCAGCGCAATGCGACGCAAGTTGTTGCTTTCTTCTGGTTTCAATTTCTACTCCTGTTTAATGGTATTGGTTACCGGGATGGATGTCAATTTGGGCAGTGAATAAAATAATTTTCAATATTTCTCCGAATACTTTTAATTTCTTCGAAAACCCTATGGCTTTCAAAACGTTTGCGTACAGGATAAAAGCCGTGCAGGGGCAAGTAATTGGGTAAAGTGTGTCATTTTCCCCTTGCCGGATGCCAGTAAAAGCAAGTAAAATGAAATCGAAGAAGGCGTTGGGATAACATATAATTATTAGGAGGACAAATTATGAATACTGTTGATAAAATTAAGTGTCCAAATTGCGGTGCGGGAATTGATGTTAATGTGGCATTAAGCCATGAGATTGAAGAGAAATTAAAAATAGAATATACAGCGCAGAATAAAAAGCACCTCGTTGAAATTGAGAAACTTCAGAAAGAAAAAGAAGAAATTGAAGTAACTATATTAAAAGAAAAAGAAAAAGAATATGAAAACCGGTTACAAACAGAAAAAGAAAGAATTCGAAAAGAGATTGTTAAGGAATCCGAAGATGGATTTAAGGTGCTTGAACAATCATTAAAAGAAAAATCTGAGCAGGTAATCGAACTAAATAAAACCAAAGCAGAACTTGAAAAAATCAAACTTGAGAAGGCCGAAATTGAATATAAGATAACAGCCCAAAAAGAGGCCGAACTTTCCGTAAAATTAATAAATGAACGGGAACGAATAAAAAAAGAAGTGACGGAAGAAAACGCATTCAAAATTGATGAATTGCAAAAAAAATTGAAAGATCAGACTGCCCTTGCAGAAGAAATGAAACGCAAGGCCGAGCAAGGTTCAATGCAATTGCAAGGCGAGGTACAGGAATTAGCGATTGAGGATATACTGAAAGATACCTTTCGTTTTGATATTATTGAACCTGTACCCAAAGGAATTAACGGGGCAGATGTCATCCAAAAAGTCTATAATAACACCGGAAATGAGGTTGGTATTATAGCATATGAAAGCAAACGAACCAAAACGTTTGGAAAAGACTGGATTGGCAAATTAAAGGAAGATGGGGGGCGTGTAAAAGCCGATCTTTGCGTACTTGTTACCGAAACGCTCCCAGAAGATGTCGAACGAATTGGCCATAAAGACGGAGTGTGGATTTGTACTTTTGCTGAATTTAAAGGACTTGCTCTTGTGTTACGCGATAGCATTGTAAGGGTCAGTGAAGCCTTTAATTCACAAACAAATAAAGGCGAAAAAATGCAAATGCTCTATGATTATCTTACCGGAAAAGAATTTTTCTCGCAAATCATGACGATAGTTGAAGGGTTCAATGACTTACAGAAAGGTTACTATGAAGAACGAAACAGGATGGAAAAAATATGGAAGACACGAGAAAAACAACTTGAGAAAATACTGTTGAATACAAATGGCTTTCTTGGTTCAATTAAGGGCATCGCTGGCAGTTCTTTTCAAGAAATACCAATGATTGAAGGGAATTAGTTGTGACTATATTTCAGAAATAATAATATTAATTGAATAACCAGGTAGTTCCTACCTTTGCATGAGCTTATTCAGGCGGATTGTCCCTTTCCCTGATATCCTGGTTATTATACAACTATTTCGAACAGCAAGTTCGTGTTGGTTAGTGTGGTTCGTGGTTAAATTCTTTTAGCAGTCTGAGAAATTCCTTTCTGCTAATATCCACCGCTCCCAGGCTTTCCAGGTGAGGGGTGTGTTGTTGACAGTCGATAAGGCACACGCTCTTTTCAAAAAGCATTTGGGCAAAGCTAATAAAAGCGGCCTTGCTTGCGTTGGGCTTCAGGCTGAACATGGATTCGCCAAAGAAAATTTTCCCTATAAGCACGCCATAACAGCCGCCTGCCAATTCACCGTCCAGATACGCCTCCGCCGAATGTACAAAGCCCAGGCGGTGAAGCTCCGTGTAGGCTTCTATTATATCATGGTTAATCCATGTGCCTTCCTGGCCCGGCCTCTTTGCCTGTGAGCAGGAAGCGATAACGCCCGGGAAGTCATTGTTGAATTTGATTGAAAAGATCCCCTGCCTGAGAACTTTTCGCATTGACTTCGAAACATGGAGTTTTTCGGGGAAGATAACAAACCTGGGATCGGGGCAATGCCAGATGATGGGATCGCCTTCGCCATACCAGGGGAATAGGCCCTGTTCGTAAGCGGAAAGGAGCATGCCCGGCGAAAGGTTTCCACCCCAGGCTACAACGCTGTGGTGTTTTGCTTTTTCTGGCGGCGGAAAATCAAAGCGCTGGTTTTCGTCGAGGAATGGAAAATCAGGGTCGGGGCCCATTATTTTGCTGCTTCGGTTAGCAGCTCAGTCTCGTCTTCTTTCCGGGCGGGATCGGCAATTTCGATTATGTATTCCCCGTCCGCGTAATCCGCTGTCGCGTGGCCGCCGCCTTCAAGCCGGCCGAAGAGGACTTCGTCAACAAAGAAGGATTTTATCCGCTCCTCAATAAGCCGTCCCACGTTGCGTGCGCCCGATTCCCTTGAGTACCCTTCGGTGGCGAGCTGGTTTATGCAGGCTTCCGTTACTTCCAGGGTTACTTTCTTTTCCGCCAACTGGGACATGAAAGCTTTGAGCTCTTTTCCGACAATGGAAACCATTATTTCCCTTGACAGGTGGCTGAAGCGTACTATGGCATCCAGGCGGTTTCTGAATTCCGGGGTAAACAGCTTTTCTACAGCGTCGTCAATAACGGCTTCGTTTTCGATCCGCTCTCCGAAACCGATGAGGCTTTTCCCTATGTCCCTTGCCCCCGCGTTGCTGGTCATGATGAGGATTACGTTTCTGAAATCCGCCTTGCGGCCGTTGTTATCGGTAAGGGTGGCGTAATCCATGATCTGGAGGAGTATGTTGTAAATGTCCGAGTGGGCTTTTTCAATTTCGTCCAGAAGAACCACCGCGTGGGGATGCTTGCGGATGGCGTCGGTAAGGAGGCCGCCTTCCTCATAACCCACGTAGCCGGGAGGGGCGCCTACAAGGCGGGAAACTGTGTGCTTTTCCTGGTACTCGCTCATGTCAAAGCGGTGCATGGTAATCCCCATCGTGTCCGCAAGGCTCCGCGCCAGCTCTGTCTTGCCGACTCCTGTGGGGCCTACAAAAAGGAAATTTGCCACCGGTTTGTTTTCATCCCGGAAGCCGGCGCGGGATCGCTTTACAGCTTTAACCACAGCGTTAACCGCCTGATCCTGGCCGAAGATCTTTTCCTTTATCCGGCTTTCCAGCAAGCGCAGGCGATCCTTTTCGTTTCCGCCTACCGATCGTTCGGGGATGCGGGCGATTTTTGAAACAACGGTTTCAATCATGGGAAGGCCTATCTCTATTTGTTCAATGGAGCCTTCCTGCACTGTCTGAGCCTGTCCGCTTAAAAGCTCCGCGTTGTTTTTTTCTTCCTTCATGTAAGCTTCGATCCTGGCGTATGATCCCGCCTCGTCGATAACGTCGATAGCCTTGTCAGGCAGCCGCCGCTCGGTGATGTACTGGGCGGAAAGCCTTACCGCCCCTTCAAGGGCGTCGTCAGAATAGTGTACCTTGTGGTAATCCTCGTATTTGGTTTTGATGCCGCAGATGATCTTGACCGCGTCTTCCTGGCTCGGCTCGTTTATATCAATTTTCTGGAAGCGCCTTGAAAGCGCCCGGTCTTTTTCCAGGAATTTGCTGTAATCCTCGTGGGTTGTGGAGCCTATGCAGCGCAGCTTGCCGCTGGTCAAAGCCGGTTTTAAGAGGTTCGAAGCATCCAGGGCGCTGCCTGATACGGAACCCGCGCCGACCAGGGTATGGATTTCGTCAATAAAGAGGATCGCTTTTTCTTTCTTTAGAATTTCCTCTACCACTTTCTTGATCCGCTCTTCAAAATCCCCACGGTATTTGGTTCCGGCAACCAAAGCGCCCATATCCAGCGAATAAATCAAAAAGTCTTTCAGCGTGGGGGGAACCTTGCCCGCGACTATGCGCTGGGCCAGGCCCTCTGTTATTGCCGTTTTGCCTACCCCCGAGTCGCCCACATGGACGGGGTTATTTTTAAGCCTGCGGCAAAGCACCTGAACAGTGCGGTCAAGTTCGGCTTCCCTGCCTATTACCGGCTCCAGGCGGTTTTCCCGCGCCATGGCTGTTAGCTCGACAGAATACTTTTCCAGGGCGTTCTTTTTGTTCCCTTTGTTTCTTGAAGACGGGTCGGACGTGTCATCATCAGGCAGGGCATCTTTTTGATCTTCCCCCTCAATTGCGTGCCGCCGGTTGTTTTTGCCGAAATCAAAACCCGCCGTGTCCTGTCCGTGGGAAATAACGCTTAGAAGGTCGTAGCGCCTTACCCCGGCTTGTTGCATATAATACGCGCAATAGTTCTTTTTCTCGTCTACTTCATAAAGGGATACCAGTATATCGGACGGGTCAAGGGTTTCTTTCTGGGCCGCCTGGGTGTTTATTACCGCCCGTTCGATGACGCTTTGAAAATGCACAGTCTGGATTGGCTCTACGCCTTCAATTACGGGGATCTTCTGCTTAAAATAATTCTCCAAATCGTGTTTTAGCTGTTCCATCCTGGCACCGCAGGCTTCAAGTATAGTCTGGATCTCTTTTGAATCCAGCGCGGCATAAAGGATATGCTCCGGAGTAAGGTACTCGTGGTTGCGAATTTTGGCAATGTTGTACGCCTGCGTGATCATTGTACGTACAGGCCCGGAAATCTTCATTCTAACCCTCTATATAAATAAAAAATAATAAATATCAAATAACAAAGAAAGAATAAATTTATATAGCTAAAGTATACTATATAAATATACATTTAACAAATAGGGGCTAAGCCTCTTCTACCACACACTTTAAAGGAAAATCGTATTGTTTTGCAATGGAATGAACCTGGTATACCTTGGTTTGGGCTATGTCCCAGGTGTAGTTTCCCACCACCCCCCGTCCATTGTTATGGACATTGAGCATTATGGCTTTGGCGTCGACAGGGTTTTTATGGAAAATAATCATCAGGATTTCAACAACGAATTCTCTGGTAGTATAGTCGTCATTTAACAGAACGACCACATACTCCTTCGGCTCCTTTATTTTTTCCTCATTCCGGGTAATTAGCTCTACGCCGTCTTCGCCCGCCGTTCTGACGCCCATGTATAGAAGCATAACGATTTTGCATGCAAAAGACAATGTACAGGGTAACATCATAAACTTAAGGGGTTTTATTGAGATTCTATCTCACAAAGGCGCAAAGCTCACAGAGGACACGGAGGAAAGCTCGCTACTTCTAAGCTACGCGCTGACCATCCTGTATATTCCAGTCCAAAAGCTTCAATCGAAGAAATTCTCACGCGGAGGCGCAAAGGACGCAAAGGACTTTAGGTGATTAGTAAGCCAAACGCCTTTTTCATGTCTATTTTTATAGGAAATAAGAAATATAGTGGCTGTGGCATGTGGGCGCGGCTACAAGATCTTGAAGGTACGACGATAATATCACAAACAACAACTCTGTGTCCTTTGCGCCTCTGCGCCTTTGCGAGAACCTCTTTCCCGAGATTTTTCTACAGACTTCTGTGCCTTCGTGAGAATTCTTTTGAAATGTACTGTGCAATTTATGGCTCTTGATGTGTTATATAATGTATAAGATGGCCATTGATATTGCAGCCTGGTACGAAAAGTACGGGCCCATGGTAATCCGGCGCTGCCGGAGGATACTCGCAAACGAAGAGGAAGCTCTGGATGCTGTCCAGGATGTGTTTTTGAATTTGATCCGCGCTGAGGCGAAACTAAGGGATTTATTTCCCTCCAGCCTGCTTTATACTATGGCCACCAATGTATGCCTGAACAGGCTCAGGAAGAAAAAGCGGGAGGTTTTATCCTGCTTTTCAGACAGCAATGAGTACTTTGTCTGGGATGAAGGTTTTGAACAAGTGGAAGCCGTGGTTTTGCTGGAAGCGATATTGAAAGATGAATCCGAAGAAAACAGGACTATTTACTTTATGTACCATGCCGACGGTATGACCCTGAAGGAAATAGGTGAGGTTGTGGGCCTTTCCATTTCGGGGGTGAGGAAACGGCTTGAGGCTTTTAAAAGCCGGGTCTGCGGCAAGCTATAGAACGGGAGATAAGGGGTATATGGAAAAGAGCAGGATATCGAATTTTATGCTGGAAAGATACAGGCTCGGAGAGTTACTCCCTGAAGACTTTAAGGAGCTGGAAGAGGCTTTGGCGGCGGATGAGAATGTCCGATCCCGCCTTATCGTTCTGGATGAAAGCGACAGGGAGCTGCGTAGCCGCTATCCGGCTGAATTCCTAAACTTTGAAAACTCCCGCCCGGAGAAATTGCGCATACCGGGCAAGTGGAAGAGGTTTCTTAAAAAAACGGCAAGAGTACCGATGCCAGGGAAGATCGCAGCGGGAATTCTCCTGTGTTTGACATTGCCGTTTGTCTTTTATCTGCGGGCGCAAAACCAGGCGGAAGCGCATGGCATTCCACGCCTTACGCAGGAATCGTCCGCCGACCGCGTTAAGGGAGCGGCCCTTTCACACGCTGAGCTGTCTGTGTATCTGAAAAGCGACGCGGAGGTTCTTTTGAGCGATCAGGCGGTGCTGGGGGAGGGGAGTACGGTGCAGCTTGCCTACACAGCTCCTGCAGGGGAGCGTTACGGGGTGATTTTTTCCATTGACGGAAGATCGGAAGTTACCATGCATTACCCCTATCGGCGCGGGCAGGGTTCGCTTTTGGTTTCAGGCAGGCGTACTTTTTTAAGCGAGGCCTATACCCTTGACGATGCGCCTTTTTACGAGATCTTTGTTATGGTGGTTTCGGAGAAATCTTTGAATGCGGATGCGGTCCTGTTTGAGGCTCAACAAATAGCAAAAACAGAGGATCTTGCTTCCGTTGACCTTCATTCCGATGAAGGGATAAAGCGGATTTTTGGAGCGCGGAGCCTCTTTGATGGCTGCGATGTGGAAACCCTGAGGGTTCTGAAAAAGTAATTGAGGTACAAAATGAGGATATGTAAAAACAATTTAAAAATTGCTTTTTTTGCGATTTTTTTACTGTTGCTTCTTAACGGGATCTTTGCCGCCGATGGCGCGGTTACAAGGCGCTTCGGGATTTTTATTGGTTCCAACAACGGCGGCAGGGACAGGATTATGCTTCGTTATGCCGTCAGCGATGCGAGATCGGTGTCCAGGGTTTTTAACGGCATGGGAGGCATATCCGCCGATGATAACATTCTGCTGATTGAGCCGACAGTGGCTGATATAAACCGCCAGCTTGATAATCTGGGCAGGATCTCCTCGCAGGCACGCAGGAACGCCCAAAGAACTGAACTGGTGTTTTATTATTCAGGCCATTCCGACGAAGACGGAATTTTGCTTAACAGGGAGCGCTACGGCTACAGGGAACTTCGGGAACGCATCAACACTGTCCAGGCGGACATGAGGATCGTTATTCTTGATTCCTGCTCGTCCGGGGCCATTACAAGGGCAAAAGGCGGCGTAAAAACCCAGCCCTTCCTTTTTGACAGCTCTGTCTCGGCGGAGGGCTACGCTTTCCTCACTTCCAGCTCCGCCGACGAGGCTTCGCAGGAATCGGACGCTATTGAAAGCTCGTATTTTACGCACAGCCTGCTTGCCGGCCTCCGGGGCGCGGCGGATTCGGTAGGCGACGGCAGGGTTACGCTGAACGAGCTTTACCGCTACGCCTATGCCGAAACCCTTGCAAAAACCGAGACTTCAATGTACGGCGCACAGCATCCAAGCTACGATATTCAGATTTCAGGTTCCGGCGATGTTGTGCTGACCGACATAAAAGAAATTTCAGCGAGCCTGTTTATTTCTGAAGACGTTACCGGGCGCATCAGCATAAGGGACAGCTCCGACTTTCTTGTGGCGGAACTCACAAAGGTTACAAACAAGCCCCTGGAACTGGGCCTTGAACCGGGGCTTTACCGTATCGTTCTGCAGCAGGGGGACAAATTTTACCGTGCCGAGATAACCCTTCCGGCAAATGTGCGTACAAGGCTTGGTATGGAGACCTTTTCCGGTGTCGCTTCTTCTTCCGGAGACCGCCGCAGGGGGGATGAATCAGAGGAATCGAATAGATGGGATTGGTGGCATAGATCAGAGGAAATGGACGGCGATTTTCCATTTTGCCATTTTAGTTTTCAGGTTATTCCCGGCGTTTATATCAGCGGTTATGGCGCTGATAAAGCAACCAACCGTTTTCTTCTTGGGCTTTTTGTTGCCGAAGGTTATAATCTTTCGGGTTTAGGCGCTGCAAGCATTGGTTTGATAGTCCCCGGTTATGTCAGGGGCATACAGGCATCCGGTGTATTTAACATTGCCGGCAGTCATGTAAATGGGGGAATTCAAGCAGCCGGGGTATTCAATATTGCAGGCGGCCATGTAGAAGGTATTCAGACGGGCGGGGTATTCAATATCTCAGGCGGCCGGGTAAGGGGAATTCAGGCATCCGGCGTATTCAATATTGCTGGGGGTACTATCAATGGCTTACAGGCTTCAGGCGTCTTTAATGCTGCGGCGGGGCTTAAGGGAACGCAAATCAGTACTGTAAATGTTAACGGGGGCGGAAGCGGCCTTATGGTTGGCGTTGTCAATGTTTCTGGCTCAAATAACGTAGTACCCATCGGGCTTGTCAATATTATTAAAGACGGCATCATGCATCCGTATGTTTATTTAGACGACATGCTTTTTTCAAATATCGGCTTAAGAAGCGGGTCAAAGCATTTTTACGGTACTATCGGCGTAGGGGCAAATGGAAGCGTTTTCTCAGGCAGCGGGGATAAACTCCTTATTACCAGGGGAGGATTTGGATTTGAATACCCCATCAATAGGGTGTTCTTCGATATTGAATTATTATTTAGTAAGATAGCTAAGCTTGATAACATATTGGATGACGGCAATGATTCCGTTACCAATATGACCCAATTGCGCGTTGTTGCAGGGTATAAGCTTTTTTCCCATCTGGGCGTGTTCGCGGGCGCTTCTGTTGATTACCTCCACAGGCGAAGGGACACATCCCCGGATCCGAGGAATCTCGGGGGGCCGTTTCAGGGCATAGGCAATGATCGAAACATCGGTAAATTTGGTTTTTTTGGAGGAATTCAATTCTAGCCCTTGCAAATTCAGGACATTTTGCGGTATAATAAATACTTAAAAAGGGAGGAGGAGCTATGGCCTTCAAAGATAATTATGATTTTGAATATTTAAAGAATGAAGCGGAAAACCTGGTACTTGATGAGCTTGGCCGTCAACTGGACGTGTACGCAGAAAAAGTATGCCGCTGTAACGAATGTATTGTGGATATGGCCGCAATGGCGTTAAACAATGTAAGGCCTTTATACAGAGTATCGCTTTTGGGAACCCTTTACGCCGCAACTGCAAAGGAGCATAAAGCCTATACCGACTCAATCACTGAAGCGGTAGCAACTGCAATTAAGAAAGTTCACAATAATCCGGGCCATGATATGCATCATAGTGCCTAGACAGCTACATTTACGTTTCGTGGCGCATTGTGTTCCTGACGGAAAGGTAAGTTTGAACCCTTAGGATGCTGAATATTTCCTTTTTTGGGTTGCTTTTGTAATCGTGCAGGGTTTTTTCATAAAGGGATAGCGGAACCTTCATAACCGCGACTTCGTTCTCTTTTATCCCGTGGATGTGAAATTCCAGGTAGCTTTCGATCCCGAGCTGGTCTCCTCCTGTGGAAAAGCCGAAATACCAAATTTCAAGTTCTTCGTCAGGGTACTGTTCCTCCGCTTTTAACTGCAAATAGTACTTGATTGCTTCGATTGGCGCCGGCTCATAACCGTCATGGATTACAGCCAGCCTGTCGGCCATTTCAGGGTAGCCGATGATTGTTTCGGCTGTGTCCTTTTGTTTGGCGTTTTTCTTGCGCCTGTAAAACCCTCCCCTTTCCAGCTCCGGAAGAACCTCAAAGCGGCACTTCTTTGATGGCCACAGGATCGAAAGCGGAAACTCCGGTTTGTGCTTTTTGCCACATGCGGGGCAGGAAAAATTAAAAAAACTGCCGTTTTTTATTTCATCCAGGTAAGCCGGATCGGTATCCAGGTTTATTTCTTCCGGAACCTCAACTTCGAAAACCTTATCGCAAAAGCATGGAATTTTCCTTTTCATGATTTCTCCTTTTACCGTTTGGAAAGAAACATTACATCGCCGAAAACCGCGAATAACATCAACCCGGCTATTATAATGACTCCGAAAGCCTGAAAAGCAGAGATGAATTTTGGGTTAAGAGGTTTTCTGCGTATACCCTCAACCAAAAAAAGCAGGATCATGCCTCCATCCAATATGGGCAGCGGGAGCAGGTTCATAATGCAAAGCGCGATGGAGATAAGGGAGAGGAAATTGGCTACAGTGCTGATTCCGATGCCTATCCCTTGATTGAAGCTTTCGGTTGCTATGTCGCCGACCATGTAGGTAATGCGAATCGGGCCGGAAACTGCCTGTGTCAGATCGACACCCTTAAAAAGCAGGGAAAGGCTTTTTACAGACAGCGAAAAGGTCTTCCATGTTTCAGCCGCTCCCTTTGCCAATGCCAGATGCAAAGGCAGAACCGGGGTGCGGTACCTTATTGCCACCCATGTGATGCCCAATTCCTGGGTTCCCGCCTCGCTGTAAATTGGGATAAGCGATGCTGTTAAGGCCTGGTTTCCCCTTAATACTTCCAAAGCCAGAACCGCTGGCTTATCTTCAAGAATTTTATAGAGGTCCATAGTGTTCCGCAATTCAATGCCGTTTGCTTTAAGTACCCTGTCGCCGCTTTTAAGGCCCGCAATTTCAGAGGGGCTTCCCGCCGTGATTTGCTCAATTAAGGGATCTATCCAGGAGTAGACACCGATTTTCCCTGCCCCGCTGCTTTTTTCCATTACAGGCCGCACTGAAAGCGAGAGGATCCGGTCATCACGCTCCACCCGAATCGGGAGTTCTTCCCCGGGGTGTGTGGCAATTATCTCCTGAATTTCGCTGAAAGTTTTTGTTTCTTTGCCTTTGATTTCAGTGATTCGGTCTCCGGTTTTAAGCCCAGCCTCGTCAGAAGGGTTGCTTGTTCCCGGCATAATTTCCGAAGCCAGGATTATGCGGTTGCCGAGCGTGTTTATATCAACGCCAAAACCCCATATCACCGAAAGCACAAAGATCGCGAAGAGCAGGTTGAAAAGGGGGCCTGCGGCGCAGGTAACGGCGCGGCGGAAAGGATGGACGGCGAAGTAACTCCCTTTTTCGACTGTTTGCCCTTCCATGGTATTGTTGTAGGCTTTCTCAAAATCATTTTCGCCTTTCATTTTGCAATAACCGCCAAGGGGAAATATGCCCAGCCTGTATTCGACGCTTCCGATCTTCTTTTTAAAAAAAGGCTTGCCCCAGCCTATGGAAAAAGCTTCAACATCGATCCCCATAAGGCGAGCTGCGAGGAAATGCCCCAGCTCATGGACAAATACCACTACTCCCAGCCCGATAAGCCCAAGCAGAATTTTATAGATATTGGCAATCATTATTTACTCCCAATAAAATCTTCGGCCATTTTCCGGGCTGCCCTGTCCGCCGCAAGTATTGCATCAATTGATTCAAGGTTTGCTCCCGAAGCACTATTACCTACAACATACCCGACTATACGGGGGATTTCAAGGAAATTTATTTTTCCCTTTAAAAACGCTTCCACGGCTATTTCGTTGGCGGCGTTGTAAGCGATCGAAAGGCACTGGCCTCCGGAAAGGGCCTGATAAGCAAGGGCGAGCATGGGGAATTTTTCCAAATCCGGCTTTTCAAAAGTCAGGGACAGTGAGGCAAAATCCAGGACGCCGAAGGGGGAGTATATGGTTTCCGGCCAGAACAGGGCTTCGTGAATCGGAAGCCTCATATCCGGTTTTGACATTTGGGCGTAAACTGCCCCGTCTTTCAGCCGGATCATCGAATGGACAACGCTTTGGGGATGAATAGCAATTTTTATCTTTTCCGGAGGAAAGCCGAATAATCCTGCTGCTTCGATTACCTCAAGGCCCTTGTTGGCCAGCGTTGCCGAATCCACAGTGATTTTTGGCCCCATATTCCAGGTAGGGTGCGCAAGGGCTTCCCTGGGCGTTACGCGGGAAAGCGCCTCTGGCGAGTATTCCTTGAAGGGCCCGCCTGAAGCTGTAAGGATAATAACAGAAACGTTGTCCCTTCCGTGGGCTTCGATAAGCTTAAAAAGCGCGGAGTGTTCGGAATCTACGGGGATGATATGGATGTGCTTCTCCGCAGCAAGGGCAAAGATGACTTCAGCAGCCATAACTATTGTTTCTTTATTTGCGAGGGCCAAGTCCGATCCGGCGTTTATAGCGGCGACAGAAGGCTCAAGCCCCGCCGCCCCGGATATGCCGTTAACCGCGATGTCCGCTTTAGCTGCGGCTATGGCGCTTAAAAGCCCGTCCCTGCCAGAGAAATCGAATCGCGCCCCTTCCGCTGCTGCTTCATCTACGAGGGAGGTCAAAACGCCGGGAAATTCTTTTTTCAGTTCAAGAAGCCCTTTAGCGTCAGAGTGTGCCGTCAGGAGTACCGGCTGGAGGCGATCTTTTTGGTCCCGCAGCACGTCGATGGCGCTTTTGCCGATTGAACCGGTAGCGCCAAGGACTGCTACCTTTTTTTTCACTGGAAAAGAACCTGGTAGATAATGTAGTAGACCGGCGCAGCCAGGGCCAGGGAATCAATCGAGTCAAGGGCGCCGCCGCGGCCAAGGATAAGGGTGCCTGAGTCCTTAACGCCGGCACTGCGTTTTAATGCGGACTCGCAAAGGTCGCCGAGGATTGCGGCGGCGCCCGCGCCGAGGCCCAACAATGCCCCAGCGAGATACGAAGGCATTGCCTTTGGGGTAAAGGCGGCCGGGAAAAACGCTGCCGCGAAAATCCCGGTACCCACCGAAGCAGCCAGCCCGCCGATAAAGCCGGCGACGCTCTTTTTTGGGCTTACTGACACAACGCCGCGGTTTCCTTCCCCGAAAAGCATCCCTGCCAGCCAGGCTATTGCGTCATTAAGCAAACCCATAAGAAAGAAAATCAGGATAACAAAACTTGCTTTTGTAAAAACAGCCATCTGAATAATCCAGGCTATAAAAAGACCGGGGTAGATCATTACGGAGAAACCGGCGGCGGTTCGTCCAATGTATAAATCCAGTTTTTCACCGTCGGCAAATATGCTGGAAACCAAAAGCCAGCAAGCGCCCAGGATAAAAGCGCCTGGCACTATATGGCCCGCAACGCCGAGGCTTACAACCACTGTCCAGGCTGCCGGGCTTATAGCTCCCAGAATAATAGCTTCCGGCACTGAAATGACCAGGTTTTTATGCGCAAGAATATTCCTGAATTCAACCGCTCCTAAAATCGTAAAGGCAATACAAAACAGATTTAAAAGCAGATGATTGTAATGGGGGAAAAAAATGACCAATGCTATTAGAGCTGGAAAGCCAACAAAAAAGACTATCAGCCGTTGTATTATTTTATTCATTGTACGCCTCCGAAGCGGCGATCCCTGGTTTTATAAGCAAGGATTGCTCTTTCAAGATCGTCTTCTGTCCAGTCAGGCCATAGTTTATCAGAAACATAGTATTCAGCGTAAGCTCCTTCCCACAGGAGGAAATTGCTGGTTCTGAATTCACCCGCTGTCCTGATTATTAAGTCAGGGTCAGGGATGTCAGGGTTATCCATATACCGGCTCAGGTTTTCAGCCGTCGCCGGAACGCCAGAGTTAATTAGCTTTTGTACCGCCCTGATGATTTCGTCCCTGCCCCCGTAATTTAACGCCAGGATCACCTGGAGACCACCGAAAGAGCTTGTTACTGCACAGGTTTCATCCAGGTCATGCAAGACATCCGCCGGAAGCCCTTCGCGGTTTCCAGCATGGCGCAACCTAATGCCATTTTCACGGTAAAAATCCATTTCGCCTTTTAAATACTGCTTTACAAGGCCCATGATAAAGCCAACTTCTTCTTCGGCACGTTTCCAGTTTTCCGTGGAGAATGTGTAAAGGGTAAGGTATGAAACGCCTGAATTTCCGGCGGCTTTTACAACTCGCTTTGCTGCCTTTAGCCCTTCCAGATGCCCCTGGGTACGCAACTGCCCGCGTTTCTTGGCCCAGCGGCCGTTCCCGTCCATAATTATGCCTATGTGGGATGGGACGGCGGTTTTCTCCGTCAAACCTCCATTATCTCCTTTTCTTTTTCTTCCAGGACCTGGTTTATCTTTCCAATGTACAGATCGGTAAGTTTTTGAAGCTCTTCCTCGGTCTTGCTTTCCTCGTCCTCGGTGATCTTGCTGTCTTTTAACAGTTTTTTAAGCTCTTCGTTGCCATCCCTGCGTATGTTCCTTACCGCAACCCGGCTCTGCTCCGCGTTGCTTTTAGCTAGTTTTACAAGCTCTTTGCGGCGCTCGCCCGTCAGGGGAGGAATGGAAATGCGGATAACCTTGCCGTCGTTTGAAGGGTTCAGGGAAAGCTCCGACGAGCGTATGGCTTTTTCTATTTCGCCGATAAGCGCCTTGTCCCAGGGCTGAATCACAATGAGCCGCGCTTCCGGCGTGGAAATGTTTGCCACCTGATTTATCGGTGATTTTTCCCCGTAAGCGTCCACCCGTATCTTGTCGAATAAAGCAGCCGAAGCCCTGCCTGTCCTAAGGGCGGAAAATCCGTCCTTTAGGTTGGCCAGGGCTTTTTTCATCCGTTCTTCCGCTGCGGCTTGGGTCTCGCTCATTTTAGTCGCCTACCTTAAAGTAGACATAATCGGTAACGCTTAGCTTGAAACCAAAACGCTTGCCCGCATCGGCCAAAGCCTGCGCTACTGTCATTTTTTCGTCCTTTACGTAGCCCTGATCCATAAGGCATATCTCTTTAAGGAATTTGCTTACCTTGCCTTTCAGGATGTTGTCTATAACGTTTGCGGGCTTGCCCTTCATCTTTTCGTCCTGCTCCGTTTGCTTTCGGAAAATTTCTTCCTGCTCCTTGAGCCAGCCCTGGTCGATTTTTGTTTGGTCCAGAGCGTAGGGGTTAAAGGCCGCCACATGAAGGGCAATGGTAAAGGCGAACGCTTTTACTTCATCGTTGCTGAACGCCCCGTCTTTATCTGCGCTGAATTTTACCACAACGCCGATGGCCCCGTCGCTGTGAATATAGCTGGTCAGGTATTCGCCAGCGGTTGCCTTAACGGTTTTGATTCTTTTAAGGCTCATGTTTTCGCGGATTTTTGAAGCAAGATCCGAAACCATGCCGTTAAGCTCGTCGTTGGGCTCGGCGTAGCCTTTTTCCAGAACCAGATCCGCGATAGTGCCGCCAAGGGCAATGAAATCGGGATTTCTCGCCACAAAGTCAGTTTCAGTAACCAATTCTACCAGCGCGGCGGCAGAGCCTTGCGCCCCTGAATCTTTGATCTTTACAAAGATTTTCCCTTCATTGGTAGCCCGCCCTGAACGTTTTTCAACTGCCGCCAGGCCTTTTTCCTTTAGAAGTTTTTCCGCTTTGGCAAAATCGCCCCCGGTTTCCTTAAGGGCATTTTTACATTCCAATATTCCCGCTCCGGTTTTTTCCCGCAAGTTTTTTACATCTGTTGCGCTTATGTCTGCCATTGGTATAACTCCTTATTCTTCGCCGTAGGCTTTATCTATATCCACCGGAAGATCGTCTTCTTCCGCTTCAGGCTCTTCTTTGGGCGAGGCCGGTACTTCTGTGTATGTTGTTATATCTATTTCCCTGTCCTCTTCCTTTATGGAAGCGTCGGTCATCATTTCCTCGATGTCCTCGTCGTCCTGTTCCAGGTTCTCGATGATCTTGAGCCCTACTTCGTTGTCCGCTTCGACAACCGCGTTGGCGATTATCTGCGTAAAGAGGGTAATGGCCCGGATAGCGTCGTCGTTGCCGGGAATGGGGTAGTCAATGCCGTCGGGGTTGCAGTTGGTGTCCACCACGGCGACTATTGGGATGCCCAGGCGCTTGGCCTCGGCCACAGCTATGGCTTCCACTCTGGTATCGATAATGAAAAGTATTCCGGGGGGGTCTTTCATTTCTTTGATTCCCCCGAGGTTTTTCTGGAGCTTGGCCCGCTCCTTGCCAAGGGCGGCTATTTCCTTTTTGGTCAGATTTTCAAAGGTGCCGTCTATTTCCATCTTTTCAAGCTTTTTAAGACGGAGCAGAGATTTTTTTATGGTTGCAAAGTTGGTGAGCATGCCTCCAAGCCAGCGGTTATTTACG
>Ga0268262_10001118_pt1 | contig 34222 bp, 24 predicted proteins | sample TergutNc150P3_FD_190354 | JGI IMG/M metagenome (GOLD analysis project Ga0268262, IMG submission 190354) | Nasutitermes corniger P3 segment gut microbial community from laboratory colony in Florida, USA - Nc150 P3 (SPAdes) (version 2) | ecosystem: Host-associated > Arthropoda: Insects >...
GCCGAGCGTATAGGCACATTGCTAAGACCGAAATCCTCTTTGCAGAGTTCCGCCAAATCGCATATTTCGTCCGTTATGCCGGATTGGATTCTGCGTTTGTCGGCTTCCATCTCTCTCTGTTCCATTGTTGCCCGCATTTTATCAAAATTCTCAAATCTCTTGTCATAATCAGCCAGCTTGCTTTTAAGCGAGCTGAACTCATTCAAAAATTGCTCTCCCTTTTCCTCATCCATGAACATTTCTTTAGTGAACTCGCCATTTTTCACCTGCATGGGGGGCTGTGTTTGCTGCGCTGGCGGTGCTGCGGGGACAGGAGTTGCAGGGGCTGCCGTAGGATTAAAACCATATATCCTTTGCAATTCAGCTAGTGCCACTTGGTTGCCTGCCTTGCACTCGTTCATAAGCCTTTGGAAGCCGCTTATAGCCGCGCCCTTTTTTGATAGCTCGCCTAGTAAGCCCTTTATCTTCTCCGGCACTTCCTCCGGTGTTTTTGCACCAACCATTTTAACGGCATTTATCTGCCATTCAGGAACTTCCTGTGGCTTTGGCGGTTCCGCATTTTGCTGCTCTGGTTCTTTCGGTTCGGGCTTCGCATCAATACTGTCTTTGTCATAGGCATCGTAAAATGCAAGTTCTTCCTTGCTCAATATCTCACCATTGGCAAATTTAGCTTCAAGCTCAGCAATATCGTATTGCGCAGGCTCAGCTACGCTGCTGGATTCGGTTGCCGCAGATTCTTGTGCTGTTGTATCTACTTCAGGTGCTCCTGCTTCAAGTGCTATGCCGCCGCCGTCTCCTTCGGGGCTGTAATGTTTTGTTATCATGCTGCTACTCCTGCCATTTGCTCTGGCGGTAATTGGTTTGTCTGGTTCATCTGCATCGCTTGCTCCTGTGCGGCTTGTGCTTGCGCTTGAGCTTGTTCCGCTTGAGCCTGCATCTGCTGCTTAATCTGCTCCTTTGCGGCTTCTGGCATATCGCTAAGTCTAACAAGCCACTCTACAAGCACATTGACTATAGTCGGGTTTGCCGCCATAGCCGGATTCTGCAACAGGTTGCCTATCATCGTAGCCTGCTTCTGCATGTATGTTGGGCTTCTCATGCTCTCGGTAATAACAACATCAAACTCAGCCGCTTGCATGTCATTCAGCTTGGAAAGCTCGCCCGTTGCCATTCCGTTCCAGCCAGCCTGCGCAACCTGCTGGTTTATGGTAAACTGCTCGCTCATGCCATTATTGGGGTCAAATATGCGGAACGTCATCTGCTCCGTATAAGTCTCGCGCCAATAAGCATATCTGAGCTTTAGCGTTTGCAAAAGGTATCTTTTGTAATAGTTAAAGAATATTGAAAGCTGCACCGTGCTCTGCTCTATGCGCTGCTGGTTCAGGCTTGCCGCCGTGGTCGCGCTCTCGCTCACTCCCTGCAACGCAGGCGTTGAACTCATTACCTCATTAAATGTTTTATCTATATGGTCTATGCCGTGAAGCGTTGAATTGCTCACGCTGTTAGAGGCTATAGGCTGTATTGCCTGCCCATGATAGCCCGTCTTAATCTCATACATCTGGTTGCTCAGAGCTTTGTATTTCTTCGCTCGCTCCGCTTCCTCTGGTGTTTTGAACGCATCGGGGTCTATTGTGTAGCTGCCAGAGCTATGCTTGGCGGCTTCTATAAGCTGTGTGTAAAGAACGCTGAAAAGTTTTTGCGGGTCTCTTATGAACTCTATGAACCCATCGCTCTCGCCAAGTATATTATCAGACACAAGCTCAATAACAGGCCATATAATCTTTTTGGTGTCCGGGTCTCTAGGCTGAACGTGGTATTCCTCGTTTGAAAGAAAGCTGTTATCGTCCAGCAGGCTTGGCGCCCAAACAGCAAGATAAAGATATTCCTCTATTTTGGTTATTGATGGAACACCATAAGGTATAATGCCGTCAGGCTCATAAGCTTGCCCTGTTGCTTCGTCATAGACAAAATGCTTTTTCTTCTGTACTTTGTAATATCTCTCTACTACCACATACTTTCCGTTGAAATCGTATATACCCTCTTCATGCCGCCTGTCAACACTTTTGTCGTAAGTCTGGAACGATTCCTTCAATGCTCGGTCGCAAACCTTGCTATCGTTTATTTTTGCCTTGGCTTCCGGATATACATTTATTATCTCATCATAGGAAAGCATATAGCATACATCAACGAACTTGGCATCGCTCCGAGTTATAGGCTCCCTGCTGTCGGGGTCAAAATATACCGCATAAGGATTAAGTTCAAGGCTGCTTATTCTCGCGCTCTCACCCGCAGACTTATCAACTTGGCACAATCTATAACCTCTGCCGGTAGCAAGAGCCGCCTGCGCAACCTGCGAATTTTGATTGAAATCATCGTTTCTTTTCTCCTCGTAAGTGGCCAGCTTGCTTAGAACCTCGCTAAATTTCTGGTCTTCCTCGCCAACAGGCATAAAGGAAGCATCAAACATGGAATTGGAAAGAACTCCGATTATAGTGCGGAATGGGGCAAGGGCTTTGTTTATGCTTATAGGGGTGCGCCCTGTGTTCTTGAAAAACGCAAGTTCTGCATCGCTATATATTTTTCCCCTCAATGTTTCTATACAAGACTGCATTTTTTCGTTGCGTTCAGAATAAAATATCATAACAGCCTGATGACTAGCATCTACCTTGCGGCAATCCTTCTCGTTCTCTAGTCTCGCAATATCCGAACCCATATACACTAAATATAGTAAATTATTTTGACAATAGCACTATATTTAGCGTTTTTTCTTATTTTTTTATTCTTTTTTGAAAAAATTTTTGTATATTTAAGTCATGCTACTATAAAATATAGTAAATTTTCAATAAAAAATCCATATTTAGTGCATTATTTTAAATAAAAACGCTATATTTAGTGTTTTTTGCTGAAAAATTTTGTATATTTATATTATGGCAAACCCACAAAACATGTATTCCCAACCACAAGCCCCGCAATCCCAGCTTGAAGCCTATCGCAAACTAGCTTCGCAAGTAGCCTCTTCCAAACTAGCTTCGCAAGCAGCCTCTTCCCAACCACAAGCCCAGCATTCCCAGCTTACAGCCTCTTACAAACTACCTTTGACCAAACTAGCTTCGCAAGCAGAGCAGAGGTGGAAAACAACTAAACCGGACGTAGTGCCAACTGTGCCAACTGCGCCAACTGTGCCAACTGCGCCAACTGTGCCAACTGCGCCAACTGCGCCAACTGCGCCAACTGCGCCAACTTCGTCCACGCAAGAAGGGCAGAATCGGGTTCAAACATACCAAGACATGTTTGAGCGCGAGACCCAGAGAGCACAAGCGCGAGAGGCACAGAACCTTGCGAGAGCTCAACTAAACGCCCAGCAGACATCCGCATTGGCTGGCTATGACCCTGATATGGCAAGCAGAGCAATGTTTGAGCAGACAGCAGGGGCATACAACGCCAATCAAGATATTGAAGACCAGCTTGCAAGATTCGGGCTTGACGTTGCAGACAGGAAATATGACGTAGCAAAGTATGAAGACGAGCGCGATTACAATAGGACGTGGAATGAGGACCAGAGAGGATACAATAGGACGTGGAATGAGGACCAGAGAGAATACGACAGGTACAGCGCGGCAGGCTGGAAACAAGACCCCGTCACAAAGCAATGGTCGTACGTAGCACCTTATGAAGCGGCGGCGCAAGTTAGTAGGGATGAATACAACTACTACAAGAACTTGGCAGATAATAATGACCCCATCGGCATAGATTGGATGAGAAATTACAATACGAGGCAAACTATGGACGAGGCAGCGGCAATTACAGCGCAAGGTACGGCTATTGCTACGGCCATAATAAATGGCAGCAAGCCTATAAGTTCACTTAACAAAGAACAAATAGAAATGGCTTTAAATTCTGATTTAGGAGATATTATAATTAGCAGACTTCCGCAGTATAGCGATGGTAACCTTCCTGATAATAAGAGTATGCCAAATACAGCAATAGTGTTCAATGGTGAACCTGGATGGATAGATGAAGGAGGACATTTCTCTTACTTTGATATTAGCAAAAACGTAAAAGAAGCGGCAGCTCCACAAAAAAGTACGTCAGAAAAGATTTCAAACCTTTTTCAACCTTCATCTTCCGATTTTAAAAAATCAATCACTAGTCCCGTATCATTTGTTCAAGACAAGTGGAAAGGTTTAACATCTTAACGAGAGGAAACACAATGGCAATACCAGCAGCAATACCGCTCATAATATCAGCAGCCTCAACGGCAGCAAGTGCTTACGGCTCAAGTAAACAAGACGATATGAACGCCGAGCAGCTTAGATACCAAAGAGAACGCGATGCATTGAATGACAAACGTCAGGCAGTGCAAGACAAACGTCAGGCAGAGCAAGACAGGATAATAGAGAACGAGCGTAAGCGGAAGATACTGCAAGAGATGCTCGCCCAAGCCTTCCAGCGGGAGCAATACAACGCGAGCCAGTGGAACCCCGCTATGATTCGGCAGCCGCAGGCAGGAGTATAGCTTATGGGACCTAATGCATGGAGCACGATAGGCAGTGGACTAAGCAATTTCGCCCAGCTATTGCAGCAGGAGAATGACCGCAGGCTCAAGAGGGAGAGGGAACAAGATGAATTAGACAGATTGGCAGCTGAAAGGGCGGAGAAGAAGGCAGCGGCAGAAGCAGCCGCGCAGAAAAGGGCTGATTTTGATAGTGAGTTTACGGAGCTTAATACGCGAGGTGTGAGAAGGAGCGGAGCAAGATTAGTCCCCAACATCAACCCTAATAATCCTTTTGACAATCTTAGAGTTGATAATACAGAGGAAGAACGCTACGAACCAGCGACAGCCGCCGATTACAAAGCATTGATGTCAAAATACGGCATGACTGGTTCTAAGGATTTCAGCAATTTCTTCGGAACATTGGATAAAGAACAGACTCAAAAATTGAATGACCAGAAGCAGACTTATGCGGAAAAAAGCGGCGATAGAAATTATAATTTAGATGTAGATAAATTTGGAGAAACTAAGGGGCACAACAGGAGAACGGAGGCTATAGGACAGCAAAACGCAAATGCCAATATGATAAGAGCAAAAGCTGCTGCTGTAAAAGCAACCGCACCACCCAAGACTAACGCCGCCGAGACGAAAGCAGCAAAACAAGCAATAGATGATAAATTCATATATGAATGGGCAAAAGCTCATCCGACTTGGAGCAAGGGAAATTCCGCTCGTTTGGCGGCAGAGTTCAGAGGATATAAAAACAAAAATTCAATATATGGCGATTGGTTTGGCAAACTCTATAACGCGGCTACTAAGGGTATTCAAACAGACTACGAAGCACAGATACAGTCTATAATAGACAAATACGAGAGGCATAATGACAATAATAACGAAATCCCAACGACTTTTTAATTTGAGGTTGCAAAAAATGTATATTTATGCGTATGGAGACAATAGAGAAAATTTGCCTTATTGTGCAAAAAATATTTCATTCCAAGCCTGTTCAAAAAACAGGCGACATAGCAATATCCATAATAGGAATAGTAATGATATTGCTAATGCTGTGGGCATTCGTGCCAAAAGACAAAAAGGAATCAAACGAACACACAGGCTCAATAACCGCAAAAACGGCAGCAAAATCTCTTTTGCGCCATTAAGATTTAAAACATTGGAGGGTGTATGGCAGCAGGCACTTTAGCCTCTCGGTATAGGATTACTAATCAAAGAGGCGAAACTATAGAGTTAGATGGAACAGAGGAAGAGCTTAGGGGTAAATTTTTAGAACAAAACAAAGACCCTAACAATTACAAATTTGAGTTGATAGGAGACAATGCAGCACCGACACCGCCGCCGCAAAACCAAGTTGCACAACCGCCAGCCCAAGAAGAAAGCTGGCTCAGTCAAATACTGCCAAGCAAAGAAACGGTTATAGACTTCGCAGCTCCATTATCTAAAGCTACTTGGGAAAACACGGATATTCCAGACGAAGACTTGACCCCTGTAGAAAAAGCAGCAAAATATATTGCGAGAGGAGGTGCTGTTGTAGGCGATGCTGGAATGACAGCTCTACCGGTTGGGAAAGTAGCGGCAGGATTACAAAGAGTTCCAAAAATAGGAGTGGCAGTAGGGAAAGGACTGGAGAAATTTGGCGAAAAAGCAGGAAACTTCGTAACGAAAATTACTAGCATTTCACCCGAAGCCCTAGCCAAAGCCGGAAAATATGCTAGAAATGCTGCTGAAAGCGGAGCGGAAGCCGCTGCCTACGACAGCTCTGTAAAAGTAGCCGAAGGTGCAGATTCTTACGCTCCCGATGCAGGCGCGTTAATCGGGGCTTCGGCATTAGGCGGAGTTCTAGGTGGTAGAGCAGACATAAAAGCGGGGCAAAGGGCAAAAGCCGCAGAGCAAGAATTTTTAAAATTAGATGGCAGATTAAAAGGAGTGGCTAGTAAAAGTGCGCAAAACGTAAATTTCGCCGAAAGAAATACAGGGCTGAAAGGTGATAAAGCAGTGCATAAAATAATAGAGGATAATATAAAACACGGTGAAACTGTGCCGCAGGCTATAGAAAGGATTAACTCTAATTTAGACGAAGTAAATAATATGTTCTCTGGATTTATGAAAGATTACGGGCATTTGCAAATAGATAAGCCAATAAGTGAATTAAGAACGGATTTGATGTATAGCGTACGAGACAATGTCGGTATTGGCGGTGAACAAAATAAGAAAATAGCTTTGTTATTCCGTAATATGCTAGACGATGATATAACGGAATTAGCAGAAAAAAAACTCAAAGAACGTGGCAAGAACTACGAACAGATAGACAAATACTTGCGACCGTCTGGAAATGTTAATATGGATAGAGTAAAGACTGTTATGGGCAACAGGCTAACCTTAAGCGAATTAGACCAAATCAAAAGAAGAATGTGGGAAAAGACAGGCTTGTTTAGACGAAACGCCATGTCAATGAAAAATGCAGGTGAAAAAAATATGGCAGCTCATAGAGGTGGTTATGCTGTAATGGACGAATTAACAAACTTAAATGACAAAGAAATGGAAATCCTTGAAAAAATTGGAGGAGTGGCAGAGGATAATCTTAATGACTTGGGGAATAAGTATATAGTTGGACTTCAAGAACAAGGAATACTAAGCGGAAAATTATCCAATATATATATGCGAATGAATAAAGAGCGTTCAAAATTCATAGGAACGCTAAGAATACTAAATGGGGCACACGATGCTCTAGAAAAGCACGGATTGGAATACACTCCGATTTATCCAAAATCAGTATGGGAAAAAATGAACGCTTATGATAGAACTCTTTTATTAGGAAATTCAGCCGCAACCCAGCAAGTCGGCGGTCACGGCGGGAAAGCTCTAGGCAACTCCCTCGGCTTAACGCCCCCCAGACAGTGAGGCTGCAATGCCATACAACACAGCCGAATTCGCAGCAGAGATAAAAGCCAAATACCCAGAATACAGCGACTGGGAAGACGGCTACTTGGTTGGCGAGCTGACGAGCAAATATCCCGAATACAAAGAATGGGTGAGCCAAGAACCGCAATACACGCCTATTCCACAGCAGCCAGCGGTAGCCCCTCCTGCACTAGCGCAACAAAACGACATATACTCGCAAATCATATCTGCACCACGAACAGCACCAGCAGAAAGCACAAGAGTAGCGATGCCGCAGCCCAAACCGCCGGAGCAAGCAAAAGCGGAAGCCCTGCGAGAGCAATACAAAACAGAATACCTAGCCCCTATGAGCGAATACCGGAAAGGCGAAGCATTGCCGCCCCTTGAATATGAGGACTGGGTAAGGCTCAAAAACGGACAGCAAGTAAATCTAAGGAACAAGTTCCTAACGCCTGAATTAATAGAGGCGGCAAAACAGGGATTGAAAGAACCCGATTTGATTTCGCAGGCAGGGCAAAAATACAACAAATTCAAAAATGAGCTTACGGGAGATGTTAGAGACGTATTCCGCACGGCAACCGGACTAGGCAAAAGCAAAGAGCAAAGGCAGATAGACGAGGGCTATGCCATACAGACAAACGCCGAGACAGAGAAGCACAAAAGCCAGCTCAAACAGGATATTGCGAGCGGCAAAAACATTTCCGCAGAAGATACCAAGTGGCTTGAACAGAACGACAAGGGCATTATATCGGAAATCTGGCAGGGTGTTAAAGACACTCCTGGTATGATAGGCGAAATACTTACAGATAAAAAAGCCTTTGATGACCTTATAGACACGATTATTGCAGACACCCCAGCCATAATAGCCGGAAACGCAGCTATGGGAGCGGCAGGCGGTGCTATGTTCGGCGGAGTTGGCGCGGCACCAGGAGCGGCTATCGGCACGGGTGTAGGCGGTGTTCAGGCAACGGTCGGGATAATACAGAAACTCCGGCAGCTCGCAAAAATTAAATCCGTTGCCCGAAGGCTTGAAAGCCAAGTGAAAGCGGGTAAAATAACAAGCGAGAAATCAGCGGCAACAATGGCTAGATTTTTGGAAACGCAAGGCGGACTGGCAAAATTTGATGCACTGAGGGAAATAATGCTATACAGCCCTTACGCAGGTAAAGAAATAGCCAAGGAATTTGCCAAGAACGAGGTTATACTGAGCGGAGTGCAAGCACTTAGCGAAAAAGGCTTGGGGGATAGTAGGGATTTCACCGACATATTCGCTTATGCAGCCCCTACAAACATTCTGCCGGACGCACCTCTAACAGCATTGACCACAGCGGTTAAAGCAAGGGGGCACACTCCAAGACCAACGGCAAAAGAGTTTGACAATGCCTTGGGAACACACAGAGCAGGATTCGCAGAAAGCGGAGATATAAGCGGAAACACTATCCTAGATGTGGGAACACAGGGCGAAGGTGCAGATAGAAGCATAAAGAAATCGGTAGAAACGCTCGCGCAGAGACCGGATATAGCGGCAGAAATAAAGGAACTTTCCAACAAGAAGGAAAACGATTTCACGGCACAAGAGCAATACCGATTTCTTGACGAAGAGCCGGAAAGCTACAAGGAAGCAGCTTCGCAAACAAAGGACTTCAAAGAAGGGAAGCAGCATATTGCAGGCTTCCGTGAAGACGACATCAACAACATAACACCCACTGGCAACGTTGGAACAATAACGCACGAGACCCTGCATGGCTTGGAGAGCCACCCAGAGCTTATGCAGGATTTGGCTGAATGGAAAGAATCGGTCAAGCAATGGGCAAGGGACAACAACGTAGATATACCGGAAGACCGCGAATTAGTCGCCCAAACATTCGCACACAGATTAGGCTACCCAGAGCCAGCAAGCAAGGTTGTGGATAAAATCCCCGTTCCAGACGAATTGCTACGCAAGATGTCGGAAGCGGCAGGAACGGGCGAGGGTGGGCTAGACTTGCGCGGCGAGACAATGCCCGAACTTAGCACAGTAAAGCCCTCAATGGAAGAGGCAAGGCAGAACGTGCCAGAAGAAAAAAGAAGGCGGTTAAGCAATATATGGGATAAGGGAATAAAGGCAGCCCAAGAACCAGCTGGGAGAAAAGGAGAAACTTCTTTAGTAAACAATAAAAACATAACCATAGGCAAACCGAGTGAAAAATTAAACAAGGCTATTAGCCAAGTATTGGGCGAAGAGGTAAATGCCAAACAGCAAAGCATAACGCTTAACAGCGTAAAGCATATAAATGACAGGCACGGAGTAGGAAAAGAAACAGACCCAAGCCAAATGCCCATTACAAAAGAAACTTTTATGCTCATTCCTGATGTCCTTGATAATTTTGATAGCGTAGAGCGTGGCACCGATACCAATTCAGGAAGAAGCAAAAGCGTTAAAATAAGCAAGCATTATTCAGACGGCAAAGTAGTCATTGCAGATGCGGTGGTAGAAGATAATGGGTTGGAAATACGCACTATGTGGTTAAAAAAGCCGACTGCGGTAAGACCTAGGAATGCCGAAGCATCTTCGGGTTCTCGCTTAAGTTCCGCGCCTTTTCAAGATTCACAGGGTTCAAGCAGACTAGGCTTGAACAGGGACGAAACAAAGTCGACAGACAAGGAAAGTGCGGTCGCGACTAATTATAGCTCTGCTGCCCGTAAGGGAATATACAGAACAAACCCTGCTACTCATAATATACAAAAAAATCCCCCACCCAGCAACGTTTCACGTGAAAAAAGCGGCGATGATGTAAGATTTTCCCTCTCCGACAAGGAAGACCCCCACGTATGGCACGGAAGCCCCCATAGCTTCACGGAATTTTCGCACGATTATATGGGCACAGGCGAGGGCGCACAAGCTTACGGCTGGGGAACGTATTTCACGGATAAGCGAGAAATCGCAAAAGCTTACGCAAAGAGTGAGCGCACAGGCGATGGGAAAAGAGTATCTATAAATGGAGAAGAAGTTAAGAGGGGTATGGACGGGAAATGGGGTAATTCACCCCTTCAACAAATAGCAGCTAGTTTTGAGTATTATGACGGCGACAAAGAGAGAGTTCGCGATAATCTAAAAACGCGGATAAACGATATAGAGGAAGCTATAAAAAAACTTAGACTTGATAATAACTCATCAAAAGCTATGAAAGAAATGGGCTTAGATGTATATATAACTAAACTAAATAATCTCAAAAGCCAATTTGAACTGCTTGAAGCAATAAAAACCGTTTCCGTTGGTTCCAACCTTTACAAAGCCAAAATCAAAGGTGGCAAGTCGGTAGATGAGCTTAATTTCATTCATTGGGATAAGCCATTGACGGAATCGCAAAGAAACAAAATCGTAAATGACTTGGAAGATTTGAGCAAGAACAGAAAAAGAACTATGCAAGATTTGGATATTGACAGCGGAGATATGGATTTATATATAAACGCAATCCGCAAAAGCAGAGCCAATGCCAGCGAGATATATGGCGATTTGTCAAACTTGCTTGGAAGTCCACGGGAAGCAAGCAAATTTCTCAACCAAATAGGCATAGACGGAGTGCAATACCCCACCGAATACAAAAGCAAAGGCTCGCACGACAACTCATACAACTACGTCATCTTTGACGACAAAGCCATAAACATAGCCGAGACTATCCGCTTCTCCCTCGCAGAGACCGCAGGAGTGCCAGAGAACCATTCCAAGGCAGCGGACATAGCGAAGCAAGCTAAAAAGGAGTGGCAGGAGAAAGGCGTGGAGAGCCGTTTCTTCAAGCGGTGGTTCGGGGATAGCAAGGTTGTAGATGAAGACGGAAAGCCTGTTGTGGTGTATCACAGAACGGACAATAAATTTACAGTATTTGACAAAAACCTATTAGGAAAATCATCTAATTGGGAAACTGCTAATTTTGGGTTTTATTTTGCAAATAAAAATGAAAAAGGAAGTTATGGAAAAAAAATTATGCGAGCGTTCTTAAATATTAAGAACCCTTACGAAATAAATGTAGATAGTTATTATGATTTTGATATGGATTACAGACGTTTTGATACTAGAAAGTTCCAAGGGCATGACGGAGTTGTAATTAACATCGCAAATACCCGCAAAGGGGAGGCTGATAAGGTATACATAGCCTTCTCTCCCGAACAAATCAAATCCGCTACGGATAACCGAGGCACGTTTGACAGCGAGAACCCAGATATAAGGTTTTCGCTTGCAGAGAAATATACGCCACAAGAGAGAGAAAAAATCTCAAACAGCAACCGCATTGAAATAGCGGACAATGAGCAGCAAGTTCGCAACTTCGTAGATGAAGCTATAAAAGGAGATAACAAAGGAAAGAAAATACTTCTTGGGAAAGTAGATATAGATTTGGCAAGGAGAATAGCTAAAGCCACAAAGGTTAATGTCAATAAATTCAATTTGGAACTTCGCTCTGATGATATAAAGCATTTAATCAAACAGCACGGAGACCAAAGCAAGGAAGCTCCAAGAGGGCAAAGAGCTATAACAGCAGACGATATTCTTAAATTTGTGAGCATAGTTCAAAATTTTGACACGGTAAGAGCAACCGAAGGCAATGGACTAACTTTCACAAAAAACATAAATGGCAGAATTACAGCAGTAACTCTTTATGCAGACGGTAATAAATCCCTGTCATTAAAAACAATGTATGCAGATAAAAGTAGCGGGGGCTTTGGTGACCAAGCGACTAATGCCAAAGACCTTAGACACAACGCTCAAAACGACTTGGGTACAACCCCCGCCAATAATAATATAGAAAAAGCGATTGAAGACAGGTCGGGCTTATACACCCGGAGGCTCCAACCGCTCTCTACCAATAAATATACAAAAAATTCGGGCAATAAGCAAGACGAAAGTGAAAATAATACACTAAAATACACCAAAAGGCTCTAAAATGAAACCTCGCAACGACATAAGGGAGCAAAAGTTCATAGAACACTTCGCAGAGCATAACAGTGCGAAAGAGGCAGCTATATATGCTGGATATAGCAAAAATGGAGCTGCCAGAGAAGGCTACAGGCTCAAAAACAAACCAGAGATAAAAAAGGAAATAGCCAAAATAAAAGCCGAGCTAGCGGAAAAATCCAAATGGACAAGAGAGAGGGCAATAGACGAACTTGAAAAGATAAAGACAGAGGCTATAGCGAGCGAAAGACCCAACTACAGCGCGGCAGTAACGGCAATAAAGACCATAGCGGAATTGACAGGCTTGTTCCCAAGCGAGAAAAAAGAGATAGAATTGAGCGGCGAGTTAGGCGTAGAATTAAAGCAGGTAAGAACATTCACGGATTTAAAAAATGCAAAAGGTAATTGAATGGAATATTCCAGCCAAGTTCAAAATACTTGACCCGAACTTTTACCCCAAAGCAAGGCACAGGGTTCTTTACGGCGGCAGAGGTGGAGGCAAAAGTTGGGCAGCGGCAGCAACAGCATTGAGCCTAGCGATGGATTGCAGTATGCTAGTCCTATGCACAAGGGAGATACAGCTATCATTAGATGATAGTATGCACAGGCTTTTCGTGAACCTGATAAAAGCGCAGGATATTGAGCGTTATTTTTCAATAACCCAAAACCGCATAATGTACAAGCCGAGAGGAAGCGAGTTCATATTCAAGGGCATGCACGACATAAAGAGCCTTGCAAGCGTTGATTTGGCTATTGTGGAAGAAGCGCAGCAGGTAAGCAGGGAAAATGCCGAGAGGCTTATTCCAACCATAAGGCGTGAATCTAGTGAATTATGGTGGTTATTCAATCCAAACCAAGAAGACGACTGGGTTTATGATTACTTTTTGGTAAAGCCTCCCCCACCGGAAACACTCATTGAAAAAGTCAATTACTACGATAACCCTTATTGTCCGCAGGTCCTAAAAGGCGATGCGGAGCATTTAAAAGCCACGGACTACGAGGAATACAAGCATATATGGCTGGGTGAGCTTAAACCAGCGGGCAAGGGCTGGGGCTTCATAAACCCATTGTGGATAGAACACGCTGCCAGCGGCAACATTAAACCGCTTGAAGGCAGAGCAGCGAGCAGATGGGCGATAGGCTGCGACCCCGCCTTTCAGGGCAACGACAAATGTGTATATGTAGAGGGCAAAGGCAACAGGATAAATAACGTTGAGAGCGATGATTACTCGGATAGCGTAGTTATAGCCAAAAAACTGAATTATAAAGTAATGCGCTATGGCAGGTTCAACTGCGATTTGGGAGTTGATGCTGTTGGCATTGGCAAAGGAGTGAAAGACATAATTCTAAACGTTTACAAGCTAAGCGACTGTTTTAGCGGTTTGGACAACAAAGACAAGGATTGGGTTCCGGTTGCGCCCAGAGGCACAGAAGCAGGGAGCATAAAAGACTACGACTGCTGGCGAAGCCAAGCGTGGTGCCTGTTTGCCTACGATTTGGAAATGGGAAACATAGACTTGAGCGGAATGTCGCCGGAAGACTTAACAGAACTCAAAAAGCAGATTAAATTTATATCAAAAACAAGAGACAAAAAAGACAAGATAAGGATAACGTCAAAGGATATTCTGCGGAAAGCAGAGTATCTAGGCTACAGCCCAGACCTTGCAGATGCCGTTGTCGCTTGGAACTGGGTTCGTAAAAGAGACGACAGCGATATTCCACGGCAGAAGGTTATTGCTGGCAGGGATTTCGGGGAAAGCAGAAAGGAAAGCACTGATGGTCTGGCGTGGCTTATGTGAAGTACCCCTCGTCAAGCCACCGCACGAACTCGCCATAAGCCGCAAGCATACCCTCAAACCCCGCAGGGCTTGCGCTAAGGTCATACTCTGCATAATGGCTTGCGGTTGTGTTCACGTTGCTATGCCCCAGCATACGGCTAACGCGCACAAGCTGCCACCCAGCACTAAGCCTAGCGGTTGCGCACGTGTGTCTAAACCTATGCCAATTCACGTCTAGGATAAACGTCTCTTGCTCGCACCGCTCAAAGGTTCTGCTGCTGTAGTGGTGAATCCAAGTCAAGCCAGCCGCAGCCCTACCTTTCTTCTTGGCTGGTCTTTTGAAAATATAACCACGCTCATAAAGTTTGCGCATCGTAGGCGTTAGCGGAATATCTCTCGCTCTATTCTGTGTTTTTGCATCCAAAACACCGCTCACCAATTTGTCATACACTCTCAATATACCCAAGTCCATTTTGAACCAGTCCTTTGCAAGCAGGCTCAATGCTTTGGCTTCCATGCCAGAGCAAACGGAGAGCAGAGCCATATCGTGGATATACCAGTTTCCAGTCAAGTCCGCGTTTGCCTTCAGCCATGCGAGTATAGTTTTAACCTCGCTAATCTCAAAGGGCTTCACCGCTTTTGTATTCTGAGGCGTGGGTTTGACCTTAACGCCGTCAAGCAGATAGCGTTCCTGCCAGCCGCAGTATTTAACACCGTGCTTGATTACAGAGCCAAGCCGCCTCAATTCTTGGTTTATTGTATCTGCCGCAGCTTTTGCCCCACCTTTTTTGTTGCGCCAGTCTATATATTCTATTATATATTCCTGCCTTAGCTTGTTGTAATGGAAAATCTTGCGTTGCTCAAAAAAAGACAAAATGAGCCGGCACTGCCTTTGCGCTCTAGCGGTTGCGGTTTTTGAATTTATCCCCCCTTGGCAGAATTTAGATAGATAGCTTTCAATGACCTTCTTTATACTCGCCTCTCCCTTTGCTTCTATGCCTTGAATTTTTATCCCCATCTGCTTTGCGTTTGTCTTGCCCCCCTTTGTCGTGTTGAACCACGCAATAACCGTTTCTTTGAGTTTGGCGTTTGTGAGCGTTTGCTTGTCCTCTGGGCTTAAACTTTGCATAACGTCATTATGAGCCAAAAGCCATTGCTTTGTTGTGAATTTTCCTATTTTTGAAGCATACTGCAACCTTTTCCCTAGCGAAGTGTCGGTTACGCGGATGTAATTTATTCCGTCAATTTTGATTTTATTTGCGCTTGCCATAATAACCTTACTGATAAACTACTGATAAAAAATATAGAAAAAGATGAAATGAATAGAAATGAAAAACGGCTTTTTCATTTCATTGTTTTTGCGCTTTTCTCTACTGAATCCATATTCTTTAAGGTCAAACAACCCCGATAACTATCGGCTTAGGGCTTTTGCCCCCGACAACAATCGGGGAATTTTCTATATTAACCACAAAGTCTGGACGATTAGCTCAGTTGGTTAGAGTATTACCTTGACATGGTAGGGGTCACAAGTTCAAATCTTGTATCGTCCATTATGCCCTACATAGCAATGGCAAGAAAATGGCGGCCACACTCGTTTAGCGAGATGGTAGGGCAAGAGCATATTGCGCAAACGCTCAAAAACGCCATAACCACAGGCAACATTCACCACGCTTTTTTGTTTTCTGGAACAAGGGGAGTTGGCAAAACAACTTCGGCGCGAATTTTGGCTGCAATGCTGAATTGCACAGCGGCAAGTGAGCAAAAACCCTGCGGACAATGCGAGAGTTGCAAAGCCATAACAGCAGGCTTGTCTATGGACGTTATGGAAATGGATGCAGCGAGCAATAATGGCGTGGACGATATGCGTGAAGTTCTTAGCGGCACAGAGTATCCGCCAATGAATAGCAAATACAGGGTTTTAATAATAGACGAAGTTCACGCTCTTTCAAAACCAGCTTGGTATTCAATGCTAAAAACATTGGAAGAACCACCTTCATATTTGGTTTTTATATTTGCAACCACAGACCCAAACAAAATCCCTGCTACAATTTTATCACGAGTGCTTTGCTTTGATTTTAAAAGGCTCTCTTCATTGCAAATTTCAAAGCGATTGGCTTTTATATGCGAGCAAGAGAATATAAAGGTTGCGCCAGAAGCTCTTTCTATAATATCTGAGAAAGCAGATGGATCAATGCGCGATGCTTTAACGATTTTTGACGAGGTTTTTGCATACAGCGGAAATTTCATAACAGCGGAATCCGCTCAAAAAGCTCTCGGAATACCCCCCGATGCTCTATATGTTGAACTCATTAAGGCATTTGAAGCCCACGATGCAAAAGGCAGCTTTGCAGTTTTGGAAAAAGCAACTCTTGCTGGTGCAGAAATACAAGTGTTTTTAGATGGCTTCATAAGATTTTTGCGAAACTTTCTCTATGCGCGTCTCGGCATTTCCGCAGAACAGCTTGAAATATCATCGGAGAGTTTGGACAATTTGAAAAAACTCGCACCCGAATTTGACCAAGGTGATATTTTGCGAATTTCAAAAATTATAATGGAACTGAGCGAAAAATGCTCCGCAAAGCACGGATTGAATCCGCGTTTGATTGCAGAGGCTGAATTTTCAAAAATAGCTTGGCTAGATAGGGTGGTGAACATAAACGAAGCGTTGAAAAACATTTCAAGTGTTCCAAATGTTCCCTTGAACAAGGAAAACCAAAAAAAATCGGTGGTTTTGCCAGCACCGGCAGCACTAGTACTGCCTCCGGTACCAGTAGCCCCAGTACCGCCACCAGCTCCGTCAGGCTCAATATTTGAAAAAGACTTAAAGGAGAATTTTTATTTTGCAGATTTTGTAAAATATATGGAGTTGAAACTTGTCGGGATAAAACCCATTGGCATAAAGGAAAAACAAAACATAAAGGAGAATCAAAATGGATATGCAGCAGATGATGCGTTCAATGCAGAAAATGCAAACTCAAATGAAGAAAACTCAGGAGAATTTGCAGAGCCAGAGCTTTAATGCCGAAGCCGGTGGCGGTGCGGTTAAAATAACCATAAACGGGAACGGCGAGGTAACCGAGTTGAAAATTGCTCCGGTTGCGGTGGATCCAAGCGATGTAGAGGCTTTGGAAGACCTTATTATGGCGGCATTCAATGAGGCTATTGCAAAGAAAGATAGTGCTTATCAAGAAAGCGTGGGAGCCATAACCAAAGGCTTAAAAATTCCTGGTATGCCAAATTTTTGAGCTTACCAAACCATTTCCCTAATAACATCGGCGTTAACGCCTTCTTTCCATATATACAGCAACCTCTCGTTCCACATTCTCTCGTCTTGGGTAGCATCGTCCGCACCGCCTATTTTGCGGTAATAATTTTCCAATTCCAGCTTCATTTCGTTTGCACGAATGGAGGCTCCAGTTGCCATGTTGAGGGTTATTATGAAATAGTATGTTTTTGCCCTTGTGATTCTCGATGTGTTGTGAATCTTCAACTGATTTAAGAATAAGTCAAGGGATTTTCTAAGGCTGTTTTGAAATTTAATTTTGTCTTGGTTCATGGAATATTCAAGCACCGCAGACATAGTTGAATAAAAACCTATATCGCAATAAACTCCTTCTTTGTCGCCAATCACAAGCCCGTTTCCGCCCTTTTCGGCTAAGAGAAAAGATTCCATTACCATTTGCAAAGTTCTATTTGGGTTAGAGAATATAGTTTCTGTGTTTTCTACTCCAACCATTTTTTTGCGAGCTGCTATTCCTCTTGAGAGAATTCTCTTGGCATCACCGCTGTAAGGGAAAGTTGTGTGTTTGGCGTCCACTGCAAAATCGTTTATATCGTAAGAGGCAAATAGGCAGCTTGGGCAAACGGCAACCATCGTGCGCATAAAATCCCATTTTGGAAAACCCTCTTTAGGAATGTATCTTGGGAATAAACCATAATCCCATAGCTCTTCGTAGGCTTCTGGGCGAGGCACAAAAAAGTTTACGTGGTCGCAACCGCAAAAATAACAGGTTCTAATGTGTATGGTGTAAGGTTGGTCATTCTCGTAATGCAAAACGGTTTCGTGTTCTTCTTCTTCTGGTGTAATTTCAGTGGATGTGTATTTTTTTGCTAGGCCCAGCAGTATAGGCTCTCTGATTGGCTTTTGCAAAAATATATCTGCTCCGGCAGCAAAGGCCTGTTTTTCAACCACAGCGGCTGGCTGGGCAGAAAACATCACAATGTTTACATCTGGATAGGCAGTTTTGATTTTTTTGGTTGCTACATAACCGTCCATTTCTGGCATCATTATATCTATTATGGCAAGCCCAGGCTTGAAGGTTTCCATTTTTTGCAACCCTAGCACGCCGTTTAGGGCTGTTTCAACTTCATAGCCGTGCTCTGTGAGTGTTTGGCTCATAACTTTCAGCAGAGCCTGGGAATCATCCATTATTAGTATTCTATTGTTTGTTTTTACAGACATTTGGAAAATATAGTAAATTACTCAAACACAAACAGCACAAGCTCATTACGGGTAAAAGTACGTATAGGCATCCATTGACCAATTCCACTGGTTACAAACCAAGGAATATCGCTTAAATTGCCTAATCCATAAACCAAAGGCCATAAAAAATGAATCGCAACTGTCGCTGGAAAAAACTGCCCTGCATGAGTGTGACCGCTCATGGCAAAATTTGGCAAGCGAGAAAGAGCGGTATCTTGCTCATCTAAACCTCTTGGCTGGTGGTCTAGCAAAAACCAAGGAATGGAATTGTTAGCGGGCATAAGTTCATTTAGCGGTGTTCTGTTTCTCTGCAATTTTTTTGCAACGTTATGGTCTATGCGGCCAGTTAAGCAAAAATATTCATTGCAAACAGTAGAGTCCATAAGCACCACCACATTGCCCAAATTTTTAAGCCAATCAACGGTGCTATGCTCATCATATATATTAAAACCCTCGTGGTTGCCAAGCACGGCATAAAAACCAAGTGGCGCACTTATTTGCTTAAACAGCGAATCAAAGCCTTTTTTCTGCAACTTGTATGCTGGAATATCAGCCAAATCTCCAGCGAAAAATATGGCATTTGGTTGCAAAACGCGGAGAGAATCTAATAATCTTTCCAATTTGTTTTTTTGAAAAAGATTGTCAAAATGAATGTCGGAAAACAGAGCTATTCGCAAAGTTTTTTTAGGAGTTGTCTCCAATTTTTTATTTACGGTTGTCACCTTAAATCTGCTTTGCGAAGGTGCTCCAACTAAAAAAAATGCCACGGTTAAAAGCGCAACCGCACCCGCAAGAGTAGGTTCTCTCTTCATTCTAAGCCTTTTATTCGCAATACCCTTTTTTCCTAAAATTCGCCTTATGCCCAAATATAAATCCCAAAAAATGCAAAAGAATACCCAGTTTGCCAAAAACACCGTTGAAAAAGAACCTATCGCCTGCAAAATTCCCGCAGCAATATCGTTGCTAACTGCTCTCTGAAAAAAATTCACCGCAAAGCAAAGCACAAAGAGCAAAGCTCCCGGATAGCGATATTTTCTTTTGAACACAAAACGAAAACGCCACCAGGCATAACCCAGTATAGAAAGAAAAAACACGATTACAAACACATAAGGGAAATAAGAGAACATTTTTTATTCCTTTTCTTCTTGTATCCTTGGGAACAAGGCTTCACCTTTCCCCAAAACTTCTCCACCTTTTAGAGGCCCATCGCCAGCTCCAAGCATTAAGCGTCCCTGCTCCATTTTTTGCGGCATAATAGGTGAAAGCAAAGAAAGCGCAATTCGCAAAACCTCTGCTCCTGTGTATAGAACAGTGGCCAGTTTATCTTTGTCTTTTTGCTCTGTGCTTTTTGCGAGTTTCCAAGGAGCAGTTACTTCTAAATATCTGTTCAGTGCCTTAACCGAATTCAAAATTTCTTCCACAACCAAACTGAGTTTTGCCTCTCCTATATTTTCCTTTGCAAACTGAGTGGCTTTTTTGGAATAACTGAGTAATTCCGCTTCTTGCTCACCGCTTTCCACAGGTGCTGGAATTTTGCCATCAAAATTTGTCAATGTGAGTTTATGAATTCTATTTAACCCATTGCCCAAATCATTTGCCAAATCGGAATTTATTCTACGAACAAAACTATCGTGCGCAAAAGTGGCATCCAAGCCAACCACCATTTCACGAATTAAAAAATAGCGAAAAACATCAACCCCATAAGTATCAACATAATCCATCGGATTAACACCCGTTCCACTGGTCTTGCTCATTTTTGAGCCATCTATAAGCCACCAGCCGTGCGCCAAAACGTGCTTTGGGAGTTCCCAGCCCATTGCCATTATTATTGTAGGCCAGTAAATGCAATGAGTTGTTAAAATATCTTTGCCTATAATGTGAAAATCCGCAGGCCAAAAAGGAGAGCCGTCTTTGTGTTTCCTGTCTTTAACACCGCTGATATAATTTTCAAGCGCATCAACCCAAACATAAGTCACAAAATCTTCATCAAAGGGGATTGAAATACCCCAAGCAAGGCGCGCTTTTGGGCGGCTTATGCACAAGTCGTTCAGCGGTTTTTTCAAAAAGCCCAGCACTTCGTTTCTGCGAAAATCCGGCAAAATCCAACTTGGGTTTTCATTTATATAGTCAATCAATTTCTGCTGATATTTGCTCATTTTAAAGAAATAATTTTTTTCGCAAAGCCATTCAACCGCTCGGCCACTAATTGGGTCTTTGCCGTCAACAAGCTCGCTTTCCTCAAAAAACCTCTCTTCGCCAACCGAATACCACCCCGAATATTCCTTTGAGTAAATTTCCCCTTTGTCGTAAAGCGTTTGCAGGGAATCTTGCACAAATTTTTTGTGATAATCATCTGTGGTGCGAATGAAATATCCATAGTCAATATTCAATTTAGGCCATAAATTTCTGAAATGTTCACTGTATTCGTCAACGTGCTGTTGCGGAGAAATGCCACGAGTTGCGGCTGCCTTTTGCACTTTTTGCCCGTGTTCGTCAACACCCGTCATAAAAAAAGCATCGTAGCCAAAAAGTTTGTGATAGCGCGTTAGCACATCGGTTAAAACCGTGGTATATGCGTGCCCTATATGCGGGCGATCGTTTACATAATAAATGGGAGTTGTTGCGTAAAAATTAGGCATTGGGGTAAGATAGAAAATTTTTACTAAATTCCATCTATGCCTTCTGCCTTTGTTCTCATAGACAAGCCTCCCGGAATAACATCGTTCAAAGCCTTAAATGCGATAAAAAAACAACTCGGCACAAAGCGTGTTGGACACGCTGGCACATTGGATATGTCTGCGAGCGGGCTGATAGTGGCTGCTGCTGGAAAATGCACAAGGTTATTGCCATACATAGAGGCTCAAGACAAAGTTTACACTTTTGATTTGCACCTTGGAATTTTAACCGACACCCTTGAACCCACAGGCAATATATTAAAGCAAGATAGCAAGGCAGAAAGAACGGCAGAAGAATTAAATGCCGTTTTGCAAACATTTATAGGCGAAATAGAGCAAATACCGCCTGCATATAGTGCAATAAAAATAGAGGGCAAAAGAGCGAGCGATCTGGCATTAAGGGGTCAGGATATAGAGTTAAAACCGAGAAAAATAACCATACACGAGCTTAAAATAAACTCTGGATACAATCTTTATTGCAAATGCTCCAAAGGCACCTATATTCGCTCCCTTGCCAGAGATATAGCCCAAAAACTAGAGACTTATGGAGCGGCAGGCAACATAAGGAGGCTTGCAATAGGAAATATATCTGTTGAGCAGGCAAATGGCAAGCCCATTTTGCCCCAAGAGCTTTTGAAATGGGAAATTGTGAATATAAACGAGGAAGATACTAAGAAAATTTTGAATGGTTTGCCCGTAGCAAGCGGTCAAAAGCCAGCAATTAGCGGAAATTTGGTATTTGTGGCAAATAATGAGCAGGTTATAGCTGTAGCAGAAGTGCAAAACGGCTATCTTGTCCCAAAATTCCTATTATAATATAATTTGGGGGGAATTTTCTATATTTTCCCCGAAGACTTTTTTACTAACCTAGGAGATATTTATGTCTTGTTGTGAATCACCCTCTAACCACGAAAAGCTCAATGCGTGGGTCAAAGAGATAGCCAGCCTAACCGAGCCTGATTCCATTTACTGGTGCGATGGCACAAAAGCGGAATATGATGAAATGGTGCAATGCCTCATAGAAGAAGGTCTTGCAACTCCACTCAAAAAACGCCCAAATTCCTATTTGTTCCGTTCCGACCCTTCTGATGTGGCTCGTGTAGAAAGCCGCACTTACATTGCTAGCAAAAGCCAAGACGATGCAGGTCCCACAAATAACTGGATTGACCCAAAAGAGCTCAAAAAAGAGATGACTGCTCTCTACAAAGGCTGTATGCACGGCAGAACCATGTATATAATTCCTTTCTCAATGGGGCCTATCGGCTCCCCTATCGCAAAAATTGGCGTTGAATTAACAGATTCTCCTTATGTTGTGATAAATATGCACATAATGGCTCGCGTTGGCACAAAGGTTTTAGATGTTTTGGGTCCTAAGGGCGAATTTATTCCCTGCTTGCACTCCATAGGCAAACCACTTCTCTCTTGCCAAGACGATAATGGCAAGTGGCCCTGCGCTCCAATTGAAAAGAAATACATTGCGCATTTCCCCGAAGAAAAAACAATTTGGAGCTACGGTTCTGGTTACGGTGGAAACGCACTGCTCGGCAAAAAATGCCTCGCGCTTCGCATTGCAAGCGTTGCTGCTAGAAGCGAAGGCTGGCTTGCAGAGCACATGCTGATTTTGAAAATCACAAGAGAATCAGACCATAAAGTGAAATACATTGCGGCTGCTTTCCCAAGTGCCTGCGGAAAAACCAATCTCGCTATGCTTGTTCCAACAATCCCTGGCTGGAAAGTTGAAACCGTGGGTGACGATATTGCGTGGATGCGCCCAGGCAAAGACGGCAAGCTATACGCAATTAACCCAGAAGCTGGTTTCTTTGGCGTTGCCCCTGGCACTTCTATGGAATCCAATCCAAATGCTATGCACTCCATAAAAGAAAACACCATTTTCACAAACGTTGCTCTAACCGAAGACGGCGATGTGTGGTGGGAACAAATTGGCCACGATGCTCCGGGCAAGTTAATTGACTGGCACGGCAAAGAATGGGTACAAGATAAAGCCAATAAAGACCAAGCCCCAGCAGCTCACGGAAACAGCCGTTTCACAGCTCCTGCAAAACAGTGCCCTGTGATTGCACCAGAATTTGAAAAGTTAGAAGGCGTTCCAATAGATGCTATCTTGTTCGGCGGTCGCCGTCCAAGCACCATCCCACTTGTTCATCAGGCAAAGAACTGGAATCACGGCGTGTTCATGGGTTCCATAGTTGGTTCCGAAATTACCGCCGCCGCCCTTGACTTGAAGGTTGGCGAAGTTCGCCGCGATCCATTTGCCATGCTGCCTTTCTGCGGCTACCACATGGGCGACTACTTTAAGCACTGGATTGAAGTTGGCAAAAAAATACCTGAAGCAGGCCGTCCAAAAATCTTCTTTGTAAATTGGTTCCGCAAAAAAGACGGCAAGTTTGCATGGCCAGGTTATGGCGAAAATTCCCGCGTTCTCAAATGGATTTTTGAGCAATGCGATGGCTCTGGCAAATCCGTTGACACTCCAATAGGTTTAATGCCAGATCCAACCTCTTTCGACAAACCAGACAGCGTTCCTGCCGATGTATTGAAAGAGATTCTCTCTGTAGATGTAGAAGGCTGGAAAAAGGAAATTGCCGATATTAAAGAAAAGCATTATCCAAAATTTGGCAGCAAGCTCCCAAAAGAACTCAAAGACGAGTTAGCCGATATTGAAAAGAGACTAGGTTAATTATACTAAAAGAAAGTCCTCGCTTGGAAACAAGCGAGGATTTTTTTATATATAGAAAATTGACTTTGGAGTTAGACTAGTGGGGAGTAGGTAACCCCTCACCAAAACTCTCCCCACTAGCGTTTTAAATGTCCTTCAATAAATTCACTTCTTTATTGGTGTGCTGCTTTTCGTTTCTGCTGCTGTTGTGGCTTTTGCTCTCATCCAGCCGAATTTTTGCTCGGAATGGTAGCGCTTATAGCCTGGGGTTATGTACACTGGCGAGCCTCCATTATTTATGCAGCCTTCGTAAGGTATATCAACTCTGTCTATTTTTGCAATATAAACACCATTGCCAAAACGACGGCCATCTTTGGAGAAAGGATAAATATTCACATTTACCTTTACCAAGCCATTTGTTGTTATAACATCTCGTTGCCCAAAATTGGTACCACCATCTGGATTTTCTTCTGTTTTTGGTGAATTTTTATCTGTTGGTGCTTTACATTTGCTTCTATTATTTCTCACTAATGCAGCAACATTTCTTTCTTCTTCCCTAGCATAGTTTGGCCCTTGAACAACGCTGCGGAATTCTTTTTCGCCAATAGTTTCGCGATACTGGGTTACAAAATTGCCAAGCTGATCGTAAAGAATAACCGAGATTTGGAAAGGCTGTATTGCCAGCAAGCTGAAGTTCAAGCAATTTATGCGCGGTTTATCTTCATCGGTTAAATCTGCAATGCAACGAGTTGGAGCAATACGCCCATTGCTACCCACAGAGCTTTCATTTGGAAAACCATTCTTAACAAAAGCATATCCGCCAGTTTCTGCTTGCATTTTTGGGTCTGCTATTCCATAAAAAAGCCCATCTTCTGCTTCTGGTGGCAAACCGAAAAGTTTTTGATACTGTTCTTTGTTTGGGCCGTTTAACCATTCATCATAAGGCACTGCTTTCCCACCGTTTAAAGTTTTTACGGTGCCGCTTGCATTTGGGAAAGCCGTTAAAATTAACTCGCCAGCTCTGTTCGGAGGAATGGGAGTTCCTTTTTGTCCAAAACTGTGAACCGTGCTATTTTTGCTCAGTCTAGGATCATCAGCAGCCGAAACCATTTTTCCTGTTACGGGATCCCAAATTTTGTCAATTCTTGGGAAAGGACCAGAACCATCACCCTTAGTGTAGCTGTCTAATGAACATGAACGTGTACTGCACACAACAGGATCATCTGCCGTTTTTCCCGTGAACCATTCGTCCACAAAGGGTGGTTTAACTGGGTTCTTGTCGCCTGGTACGGGCACAAATGGCGGTAGTGATACTTGTGTTGTGTTAGGTGCCCAAGAGACTTTTGTAGCCTTTACCCCGATTGAAGATGATATATACCAAGAGGTGTCTCGCAAAGCAAGACTTGCAGAGTCTTTATATCCAGCATCTATCAAATCACCGTACTTTATATTGAAGGATAGGGAATCGCCAAAACCTATTGATAAGTCGCACTTGGTTCTGCTATCGCATATATTTCCTGTTATTTTGTAAACATTGCCTTTTGTTCCATCCACTTTCACAAACTCTACGCTTGAAATCTTGTAGCCATCTATGTTAGTTTTACCCTGATTTCTTATTATAATGGGGAATTGGTCTGTTCCAACGAACTTTTGTAGGGAAGTAATGTCTAATTCGGTGCTTACCCAAATCAATGTTTCGCTTGTGCCATCTTCTTTTAAGATTGTCTCTGCACTTTTTATGAAAGGAGCGCCAAAGCGCGGAGGCACAAGATCGGTAAGCCTAAGAGTAATCCTTAAGTTTGATTCAGAGGTTTGCCTTTCCGCATAAAAGAAGTTGAGCGAATGCATAGAACCATCTTCCCAACCTCTCGCTTTGGCTATGTCATTTACGTTAAACGAACCATCTAATTTTTGATGAACGCCGCCTAAATCTATAACCAATACTCCATCTATAAAGACCCACATATCATCATCGCCTCTAAAGGCAAAGTTATCGTTATTGGCTGCCACATATTTAAATTCCGCCGAGCCTGCAACTGTAAAGCCAAAATTGTGCGCTACGCGATTTACTGTATTCTGCTTGCCCCAAGTTTTGTCATCGGGATATTTATCCAAGGGGAAGTAACCCACAGTATCTACTACGCAAAGTCCATTATTGCATTTTAGAGTTAAAATTTCGTTAATAACTTTTGCATCTTTGTTGCTACTGGTGTACCAGTCTTGCAAATTTTCCCCATAGCACATTTTGTCTGGAGTAGGGTTTGCTGGCATAGGCCTTGCGCAATAACGTCCTTTTGCAGCTATTTCAACCCAAGAGCTTCCCTTTCTTTCGTCTGCTGAACATTGGCTGTAATCCAATGTATCCTTAACCATGCCTTTGGTGGCTCCATCAGGATTGCATTGTCTTTGTGGCCGACTACTACTCGCAGTAGTGCTTTTGCTGTAATCAAATTCTTGAAAGCCATAATAGCCCGCATAACCAGCGGCCTGTCTTTCAGTAAGACTATTAGCTGGAGCTGAGAAATCTCGGATTATGATATCCAATTCGGCTATGTCGCTAAGGCCTCCCTGACCTTGTTGACCCCAAGCTGTGGCGGCAAGGGCGAGCAATACAAAAATGGGCATAAAAGTTTTTTTGAGCATAACACCTCCGGTGCTGGTTACATATATAAATATATAAAATTTATTTAAATTATACAACGTTTTATAATGTTTTTTAGGAAAATTGTCAAATTTATGTGATAAAACCCTATCCTTTTACTATATTTCATATATGCGCATAGTCCTTATTCTTGTATTTTTCTTGGCTGCTTATGCAAGTGCCCAAGGCAAAAAGACCGTTGCAATGGGAGTATTTGGTGAAGAAGGTGCAAAATTCAAAGCCATAAAACCATTAAAGCAAAACTTTCAAAACGCCCTATCAAAAGAGGGAATATTCAAAGTTACAGATAATTCTGCCGCTATTCTAAAACTTATGCGGGGCGAGTTTGAATACGAACCTGGCACAATGCTATCTGACGATGATGCCAGACAAATAGGCGATATTCTCAAAGCAGATTATGTGTGCGTATTGGAAAGCTCAAGCAACGGAGATGGCTCTTTTTGGCTAAATACAAATATTGTGCGTGTTGAAAGAGGAGAGGCTTCTATTGCGGCAAGTGTGCAAAGTAATCTCTCAAACCAGCAAGATGTGAACCGAGCAGTTGACGATTTAATTAATCAGCTTATGAGACGCTCTGGTGGCGTATTTATAGACCCCAACCATAATATGGATCCTTTAAGCAAAGAATTTGTAAAAAATCTCAAAAAGAGAATAACTCTCAAAGATGGACCTTGTAGCGCAAACAGCATGGTGGTGCAAATAGAGACAGGCGAGTGGAATTGCGGAGGGAAGCTAAACTTAATGTCTTGCAGCGTAGATGTAACTTTAGAAGGCCACGGTTGCACCAACGAAGCCCAGTTGCACTTAAAAGGCACAGTTAGAGCAACAGATAAAAACGAAAAGGCAGCTATGGAAGTGGCAAAAAGAGAACTTCTCAGCGGCAGGCCAAATTTTATTTCAGATTGGATTGGGGAACTAAAACCTTGGACGGGGAAAGAATGACAGTTACAGCGAAAATAAATTTAAGCGGCAAAGATTATTCTTTGCCAGTGGTAAAAGGAACGCAAAACGAATTAGCCATAGATATATCTAAGCTAAGGGAGCAAACTGGCTATATAACGCTTGATGATGGCTTTGGGAATACTGGAAGCTGCACAAGCGCAATTACCTATATAGACGGCGATAATGGCATTTTGCGCTACCGAGGATACCCCATAGAAGAGCTTGCCGAAAAAAGCACCTTTATAGAAACTGCTTGGACACTTATATGGGGCAGGCTTCCAACTCAAGCCGAACTGCGCCACTTTTCAATGCTTTTAACCGAACACGAGCTTATACACGAGGGTTTGAGGCACCACTTTGACGGGTTTCCCATAGATGCACCGCCAATGGCAATTTTAAGCGCAATGATAAACTCAATGAGTTGCTACGATAACGATTTGCTCAGCAACCGTTTGAACGATGAAGAATTTGAAGCAGCGGCAGCTAGGCTAATTTCAAAAGTTCGCACCATTGCCGCAGCGGCATATAAAATGAGCACAGGCAGGCCCATTATTTATGCAGTACCAGAATATGGCTATGTGAATAACTTTTTGCACATGATGTTCACTTTGCCAAACCGCCCATATATAGCAGACCCAGATATTGTAAAAGCCCTGAATCTCATTTTGATTTTGCACGCAGACCACGAGCAGAATTGCAGCACTAGCACGGTTCGCATGGTAGCGAGCGGCGGCGCAAATTTGTTTGCAAGTGCGGCGGCAGGAGTGTGTGCCTTGTGGGGGCATTTGCACGGCGGAGCAAACCAATCTGTTGTTGAAATGTTAGAGGAAATTCATAAAACCAGAACCTCTGTTAAAGATTTTGTTGAAAAAGTGAAACGCAAAGAAAATGGCATTAAACTCATGGGCTTTGGGCACAGGGTATATAAAAACTTTGACCCTCGCTCAAAAATTCTTCGCAATATTGCCGACAAAGTTTTGCAAAAACAAGGGCAAAGCGATGAACTTTTAGATATTGCCCAAGAGCTTGCAGATATTGCCCTAAAAGACGATTACTTTATACAGCGCAAACTTTATCCGAATGTGGATTTTTATTCGGGCATAATTTTAAAAGCCATTGGTATTCCGCCAAATATGTTCACGGTTATGTTCGCCATTGGGCGTATGCCTGGGTGGATTGCCAACTGGAAAGAAGTTCACGATAATCCCAAGCAAAAAATTTACAGACCACGGCAAATTTATATGGGAGAAAATTTAAGGCATTATGTGCCCATAGATGTGCGAACAGATTTGCGCCTTTCGTAAGCATTTGTATTTACAATGATTGTTCCGTGCGCAACAAGCCACCTATCGGTGGCTATCCCTGCTAAATCCATATCGTGAGTTGCTATTAAAAAAGTTTGCCCAAATTTTTTGTTGAGATCCAAAATAAGAGATTTCAGCACATCTGCATTTTTTTCGTCTAGGTTTCCGCTTGGTTCGTCTGCTATAATCAAACTTGGCCTGTTCATAAGGGCACGTGCTAGTGCTACCCTTTGACGCTCTCCACCAGAAAGCTCGCGAGGCAAGTGACCAACTCGTTCAGAAAGCCCAACGATTTTCAAAAGTTCCAATGCTCTCTCTCGGCTTTCGCCATAATTTTGATGAGCTATCCTAGCTGGCATAAGCACATTTTCAAGAGCGGTGAATTCTGCAAGCAGGTGATGAAATTGAAACATAAAACCCAGGTTTTTGCGATGAAAACCATTTATTTCCCGTCTGGAAAACTTTGACATTTCCTTTCCGTTGAAGAAAACCAAGCCTCCAGTCGGTTTATCCAAAGCACCAACTATGTTCAAAAAAGTGGATTTGCCAGACCCGCTAGGGCCTGTTAGCACGGCAATTTTGCCTTCGCTCAACGTGAAATCGACATTTTTCAATATTTCAAGATTTCCGCCCGTTTCTCTATAGGCTTTTGATAGTTCTTTTGTTTCTAGTAAAAATTCCACAATGGGAATATAGAAATTTCCCCGTTTGGGATTTGGAATTTTTTGCAATTTTCTCAGGTGTGCCCTCCGCAATAACATAACCGCCTGCATCTCCTGCCTCTGGTCCCAAGTCTATAATCCAGTCTGCGCATTTAATCACATCTAGGTTGTGCTCTATCACAACCATTGAATTTCCGTTTTCAATCAGTTTTTGCAAACATTCCAGCAAACGATTTATATCCTCAAAATGAAGACCTGTTGTGGGTTCGTCTAAAAGGTAAAGAGTTTTGCCGGTTCCTGGTTTGCGGAGTTCGGTGGAGATTTTCATTCGTTGGGCTTCGCCGCCGCTGAGTGTTGTGCTAGGTTGCCCAAGTTTAACATACCCAAGCCCAATGTCTTTCAAAACGGCAAGAGGTTTTGCTATCTTTGGCAAAGCCTTGAAAAATTCAAGAGCCTCGCTAATGCTGAGATCCAAAATATCGTATATGTTCTTGCCTTTGTAAAAAACTTCAAGAGTTGCATCGTTAAAGCGCTTGCCGCTGCACTCATCGCAGGTTATTTGCACATTTGGCAAAATTTGCATCTCTATTTCCACCACACCTGCCCCGCAACATTTTTCGCACCTGCCTCCGTGAACATTGAAACTGAACCTGCTCTTTGAAAAACCTCTAACTTTGCTTTCGGGCAGGCTCGCAAATAAATTCCTTATCTCGTCAAAAACCTTTGTGTATGTGGCAGGATTTGAGCGGGGTGTTCTCCCTATGGGGCTTTGGTCTATTTCTATAACCTTGTCTATGTGTTCCAAGCCTTCAATGCTTTTGTGCGCACCTGGTTCCTCATAAGCTCCGTAGAATTTTTTTGCAAGTGCTTTTTTTAGAATATGATTTATCAAAGTGCTTTTGCCCGAACCGCTAACTCCAGTTACAACTGTGAGAACAGAAAGAGGAATTTCTACATCTATGTTTTTCAAATTATTCGCACGTGCTCCGAGTATTTTAATTCTCGGGGTTTCTTTATTCACCTCTCTCCGTTTTTTTGGAATTTCAATTTTCCTCTTTCCGCTTAAATATGCACCTGTCAATGATGCGGGATTTTTTTGCAAATCTTTAATGCTCCCAAGTGCAACAAGCAAGCCGCCTTCGCTACCTGCGCCAGGCCCTATATCTGCAATGCAATCCGCACGTTTTATTGTTTCTTCATCATGTTCAACCACAATGAGGCTATTTCCTTGGTTCTTAAGTTTTTCCAAAAGAGCCAAAAGTCTTTCATTGTCTCGTGCGTGAAGCCCAATGCTGGGTTCGTCTAAAACATAGAGAACGCCTTGCAAACCAGCACCCACGTGCCCAGCGAGGCGAATTCGCTGGGCTTCGCCACCACTCAGCGTTGCAGAGCCTCTGTTGAGCGTTAAATATCCAAGCCCGACTGCTTGCAAAAATCCAAGCCTCCCTTTAATTTCTCTGAATATTTCCGCACCAATTCTCTTTTCTTTTTCGCGGAGTTCAAGCTCATTAAAAAATTTCACCGATGCCTCCACAGACAAAGAGGAAATTTCCGAAATTCCCTTTCCGTGAAATTTAACCGCTCGTGCCGTTGCACAAATTCGCTCTCCATTACACTCGCTGCAAGGTTCAATGAGCATATATTTTTGAAGCAAACTTATATGCCATTGATCCCAAAGCCCTTGGAGAATGGGAACTATGACTTCTAAAACGGCATTTTGCGCATTAGGCGGCAAATCTTTCCACTTGGTGTTCAGCGAAAATCCTGTTTTTCTGGCTATAGCTTTATATTCCGCCATTCCGTGTTGGCTAAAAATCAAGCGGCCATCGGCTGTGCTTGCCAAAACCGCACCTTCGTTTATTGAGAGTTCGGGATTTATGAGTTTTGAAACCTCTATTTGATAAGTTTTTCCCAGCCCTTTGCAAATTGGGCATTGCCCTTGCTTATCGTTAAAGGAAAATAGGCGTGGTTCAATTTCTGGCAAGGAAATTCCGCATTTTGCGCAAGCCAAGTCTGCACTTTGCACTTCGTAAGTTTCGCCGAACATAAATGAAACCAATTTATTGCCGCTCACTTTGAACGCTTGTTCCAAAGATTCCATTAAACGCGTTTTATTTTTTGCTTCTATTTGAATTCTATCTATAACCACATCTATGGAATGTTTTTCATAGCGTGCTAAATTGGGCAAGGTTTTGTTTAACTCATAAATTGTTCCATCTATCCTCGCACGGTCGTAACCGTTTTCTTTTAGCTCTTGAATTTCTCGCCTATATTCGCCCTTTCTCTCCACAACAATAGGAGCCATAATTATCGCAAACTGCCCTGCTCTTTCTAAAAAAATATTATCTGCAATTTGTTCGGTGGTTTGGGCTTTTATCTCTTTTTTGCATTTTGGGCAATGCGGAGTTCCAAGGCGAGCGAACAATAAACGGTAATGGTCAAAAATCTCAATTACTGTTCCTACCGTTGAACGAGGATTTCTGTTTATTGTTTTTTGGTCTATTGAAATTGTGGGTGAAATTCCCTTTATGCTTTCCACATCGGGGCGTTTCATTGTGCCTATAAATTGCCGCGCATAAGCGGAAAGCGATTCTATATACCTGCGCTGTCCTTCTTGAAAAATGGTATCAAAAGCGAGGCTGCTCTTGCCAGAGCCGCTAACTCCGGTAATCACAACAAAGGAATCGCGGGGCAGGTTTATATCTATGCCCTGAAGGTTGTGTTCGCGTGCTTTGCGGATTTCAATTGCTTGTGTCATATTGCAATTCTAATTTTGTTATATAATTTTCCCCGTCAATTTTGCAATCGTAATGAAAATGATCTTCATAGAGCAGGTCAAGCCTTTTTTGCATATTGGCAATGCCTATGCCGCTGCCACTTTTATCTTGAGGCGTTTTTGGAAAATATGTATTTGTACTTTCAAAAATAATTTTTCCATTCGAGGAACGTATTTTTATGTTGATAAAACTATCTTTCACAGAATTGGATATTCCGTGCTTGAAAACATTTTCAAATAGCGGCATAAGCAAAAGAGGGGCTATGGGTGCATTTGGTTCTTGTAAATCCGTCTCTAATTTGAAATTCAATTCAGAGCCATAGCGAAGCCGCATTAAATTTGAATAATTTGTTAAAAATTCTATCTCTTGCTTTATTGTCACGGTATCATTTTCAGATTCGTAAAGCACGGAGCGAAGCAGTTTTGAAAGTTGCAGCACAGATTCTTTTGCAAGTTCCTTGTTTTCGTCTATAAGGGTTAAAATGTTATTGAGCGTGTTGAACAAAAAATGCGGTGATATTTGCATTTTCAAAAAAGACAATTCTGAGCGTATATTTTCAAGCTCAAGATTATACATAGTATCTTTTGATTTAAACCACATTGTAGTTGAATAGGCAGACATTGCTATTCCGATTGTGAATACATAACTTATAACGCTTTTGAGAAGCCAATTATCACTTTTTATTTTTATAACGCCAAGCGATACAACGTGGTTTCTCCATATACTGATTAAGAGCAGAGCGGCTGCAAATATAAGCAAATTTATGAATATATACAATATGCGTTTTTTTTCAAAGAGAAATTTTGGTATTAAAAATGAGAAGTTTGCATAAAAAGCAACTACAATTGCCAAAAACGGAATAGTTGTCCAATAACGAAAACGCCAAGCTTCTTCGCTCCCCTGACTTCCCATTACTATTGGAACCAGATATAAAAACAGCCATATAAGCAAATGTATAACAGGAGGTGGAATATGCCACTTTACACGCTTGGCTAGCTTTATCATTAGAGGCTCTTTAGTCTTTCTTCTGGGCTTAAAAGCGTAACGAGCCTAAACCCCAAATGGTCGTTCATAACCACTACTTCGCCTTTTGCCATAATTTTGCCGTTAATTTGCAAATCCACGTTTTCGCCAGCCACCCTATTAAGCTCTATAATAGAATCTTTTTGCCAATTCAGCAAATCCCTTACGGTTACCATTGTTGAGCCAAGTTCTATAATCATAGGAAGCCGCAAATCTTGCAGTTGCTCCATATCCAGGCTCTTGCGATTGCTTTTTGCGTAATCTTTAGGCATATAGGGGTAATATAGTAAAATTTGGCACAACAACCCAATGCGTAAAAAACACAATGATCCGACCTGTAGGGGCAGGGTTCACCTGCCCCAAATGTGGAATGATATTTATTAAACACATACAACCGCATATAAACGCACGACATTCGTATTTATGGCAAACCGACAACCACAGGGGCAACCACGGGGAGTTGCCCCTACGGTCGCACCATTTTGTGACAATTACGCCACGAATGTCACCCGCCACCGTCACAACCACCAAACAAATTTTTACTATATTTATATTATATGACCCTTTTTGGTAAAACAACATTTAACGCTAGGGCTTGCACCGCAGGTTCTTTGAATGTGTTTTCCACAAGTCATTTCCAACTAACCACTAGCCAAAGCAGCCGAATAAATCCGCTGTCTTGCTACCCCCCCCCTGTTTATGGCAGGCATTTCGCTTGCTTTGGCTTTTGCATTTTCTTGCTCATCATCTGACGATAGCGGTGGCGGTAGCAGCAGCAATTCGTTCGTTGCGGTTTCATCGTCAAGTGTGGCGATTCATGGGAATTCTTCTTCAAGTGAATCAATGAAGTATTGCGTTTACCAAGAAATGCGTCAGTGTTTTGAAACATATCAAGCAAAAT
>Ga0268262_10001119_pt1 | contig 34169 bp, 29 predicted proteins | sample TergutNc150P3_FD_190354 | JGI IMG/M metagenome (GOLD analysis project Ga0268262, IMG submission 190354) | Nasutitermes corniger P3 segment gut microbial community from laboratory colony in Florida, USA - Nc150 P3 (SPAdes) (version 2) | ecosystem: Host-associated > Arthropoda: Insects >...
CCAGCTAAAAGAAAAAAAAGGTACAATAATGCCAGGATAAAGGGCTTGCGTATCATCTTTTATAGGTTCCCTCTATCTTATCGGTATATTTACCCATGATTCATGAAAGATTTTCCGAAAATTATTCTCAACTAAGGGCTTTTGCGAAGGACGCGCCTTTGGAACCGGGGGTTTATCTGTGGCGTGACGGCGAAAACCGCATTATTTACGTTGGAAAAGCCCTCAACATCCGCAACAGGCTTAATTCCTACTTCTCCGGCGCAAAAGATGTCAAAACCGCAGCGCTGATCGGCCACAGCAAATCCATAGAAACCATCATTGTTTCAAACGAATACGAGGCGCTGCTCCTTGAAAACACCCTGATCAAACAACACAGCCCAAGGTACAATATCAACCTTAAAGACGGCAAAACCTACCCGGTAGTTAGAATAACTTCCGGGGATTTTCCCAGGGTCTTCCGAACAAGGCACATCGTGGAAGACGGGAGCCAATACTTCGGCCCCTTCCCGAATGTCCAGGCTCTTGATGAAACCCTTGCGGTAATTGAAAAATTATTTCCCCTGCGAAAATGCAAAACTCTGAAAAAGCGCGAAAACCCCTGCATGTACTACCACATAAACCGGTGCCTGGCACCATGCTGCGGCAGGGTGGAAGAATCGGCGTATAAAGCCCAGGTTGAAAGGGTACGCAAGCTTCTAGCCGGGGAGACTTCCGCCCTGATGGGTGACTTGAGTACCCAAATGCAAACGGCAGCAGCGGCTTTGAAATTCGAGGAAGCCGCTGGTTTCAGGAACGCAATCCGGGCAATTGAAAGCCTGTCGGAAAGCAACTCCGTAGCCGACATGGATCCGGAAAGCCGGGATTACATTGCCTGGGCGGAAGAGGGTATCTTCACCACCTTTTCGGTTCTTTCAATGCGGGGCGGCCGAATGACAGGCCGGGAGCTCTTCAATTCCCGTTCCGCCGCAAAAGAAGACGAGTCCCTGATAACCTTTCTGACCGCTTACTATTCCCCTGACCGCCCTCCCCCGCCCCGGATTTTCCTGACCGGCTTCTCCGTGCAAGCCGATGCCCTGGACAGGTATTTCAGGGAACAGTTCGGCTACACTCCGGAACTAGTCTGGCAGGAAGGGCTTGAAAAAAGGCATATTGCTGCCCTAAGCATGGCACGGCAAAATGCCCAGGAAGAGCTTAAAAGACGGCTAAGGGAACGCGGGGCTGGGCCTGCCCTGGATGAATTGAAGCGGGTTTTGGGCTTAAAAGCCAGGCCAGAAACCATCGAGGGCTTTGACATAGCGCAACTGGAAGGCAAACACCCGGTTGCCTCCCTCATTTCTTTCAAAAACGGCGTCCCTGACAGGAAAAATTACCGTTACTTCAAACTGAAAACCGTTATCGGAATAGTCGATGATTTTGCCTCAGTTCGGGAAGCGGTTCAACGCCGCTATGCCCGCCTCGTCCGTGAAGGCAAAGAGCTGCCCGACCTAATTTTAATCGACGGCGGCTTAGGGCAGGTAAACGCCGCCCGCGGCGTCATGGACGAGCTGGGCATCGACTGCGATGTCATCGGGCTTGCAAAACGTGAAGAAGAGATCTGGCTTCCGCACGCCGCTGCGCCCGTCAAGCTTTCGGAAAGATCCGAGGCGCTTAAGGTTTTGCAGCACATCCGTGACGAAACCCACCGTTTTGCCACAGGTCTGAACCAGCGCCTGCGGTCAGGGGATCTTTACTTCCCGGTACTGGAATCAATCGAGGGTATTGGCCCAAAACGCGCTGCGGCAATTATGAAAGCTTTTGGAAGCCTGGAAAAAATCGCCGCCGCCAGCGCGGAAGAAATCGCCGAAAAATGCAGCGTCCCGGCTACAGTTGCAAAAGCCGCCAGGTCTGCGGCACGCCTTGCTCTTGAAGAGCAGGATGAGAAGAAAAAGAAGCTCGCCATCGGCAAGTTCAGGACTTCAGAAAAGGCCGCAGATTTGGCGGCGGAAGCATTCGCGGCTGAGGAAACGCCGGATTATAAACCATAATTAGGGTTTATTTACGATTTCAGCGTATTAGTTTATAATTATAAATATAAGGAGACTTTAATATGAAAAAATACTGTTTTGTTGCATTACTAATTTTGGCAATAATTCTGATTGGTTGTAGCGGTCCGGATACAGAGGGAAAAACATTTAAAATTCTGTATTATGCAAACGGAGCGACAAGCGGTTTTCCGCCAGAAGATAGCAATCTATATATGTCCGGAGACACTACTACTGTGTTGCCTGAATACACATTGAAGAAAGATGGCTATAAATTTCAATATTGGAACACAAAACCAGAAGGCAATGGGGAAATATATCATGTCGGTGATACTATAACAGTAAAAAATTACGATATTTTTCTACATGCTATTTGGGCAAAATTACCATAGCGAAATTGTAGGATTAATCATGTAGTTCCTCATTGTTTGACTTCGGTAAAGAAATGGGGCTTTTGCCTCTGCACAATTAATCTTCCATCCCAGTATCCAGATTGTTCATCAGCACTTTGAAGTTTTCCAGCGCGGTTTCCAGATTTTCCATGATCTCAGTGGCAAGAACATCAGGATCGGGAAGGCTGTCAAGATCGGTCAGGGACTTGTCCTTTAGCCAGAAAATATCAAGGCTGGTCTTGTCCCTTTCCAAAATTTCCTTGTATGCGAAACAACGGAATCTGCCTTCCGGTTTTTTTTCGCTCCATGTTTCCTTACGTTTGTAACGGTTATCAGGATTATAACACTTGATGAATTCCTGCAAGTCCTCAAAACACAATGGATTCTGTTTTAGGGTAAAATGTATATTGGTACGAAAATCATATACCCAAACTTCTTTTGTCCATGGATTGGGGTTTGCGCTTTTATTGTCAAAAAAAATCACATTGGCTTTTACTCCCTGCTTGTAAAAAACGCCAGTGGGAAGCCGCAGGATTGTATGCAAATCGGTAGTTTCAAGCAGCTTTTTACGAACGATTTCTCCCGCGCCACCTTCAAACAACACATTATCCGGAACCACCACAGCGGCTTTACCGTCTGACTTCAAAATACTGTGAATATGCTGAACAAAATTGAGCTGTTTGTTTGAAGTAGTTGCCCAAAAATCCTGACGGTTGTAAACAAGGTCTTCTTTTTCCTGTTCGCCTTCATCATTGGTAAAAGTCATACTGCTTTTTTTGCCAAAAGGCGGATTGGTCAAAACATAATCAAAAGTTTCCTTTGGCGCGGAAAGGAGCGCGTCATTGCGTATGACAGGAACTTTTCCGTCCAGATCGCCGATGTTGTGCAGAAACAAATTCATCAGACAAAGGCGAAAAGTATTTGGTACAATTTCCCAGCCGTAAAATGTTTTATACTTCAAAAATTCCCGCTGTTTTCTGTCAAGTTTGTAATGCTCAGGATTGGTTAAGAAATCGTAAGCGGCAAGAAAAAAACCGCCAGTTCCGCAGGCTGGGTCTACGATGGTTTTTTCAGGTTCCGGTTTCAGGCAGGCGACCATCGCCCTGATAAGCGGGCGCGGCGTAAAATACTGTCCCGCCCCGCTCTTGGTGTCCTCGGCATTTTTTTCCAGAAGTCCCTCGTAAATATCACCCTTTACATCTGCCGACATGGACACCCAATTTACTTCGCCTATCATATTGACGATGCGTTTTAACTTAGCGGCTTCGCTCAACTTGTTCTGCGCTCCTGTAAATATTTCGCCCAGAATACCGCCGAGTTTAGCCAGAGCTTCAAGTGTCTTTTTGTAATGGTTTTCCAGTTCCGCGCCAGAAAGGGGATAAAGTTTTTCCCAGTTAAATTTTTCAGGTATGCCGAGGCTTCTTTTGTAAGGTGGTTTTGAATATTCATTCGCCATCTTGAGAAAGATCAAATAGGTAAGCTGTTCCAGATAATCACCATAACTGACCCCATCATCGTAGAGGACACCGCACATACTCCACACTTTCTGGGTAATGGCTGAACTGTTGTTATCTGGCATGGGATTCTTCTTCCTTTTCCAGCAAAGTTTTAACTTCCGCTATTAACTGTTCTTTGGCGGGAATATAGTATACATAGTTTGCCGCAAAAACCTGATTGCTTAATCCGCCCAGGGCGTTTTCAGCGACAAAATCCTTTTGATTCTTGCATAAGATGATCCCAACCGGAGCGTTATCCCCAGCATCGTTTACTTCGGCTTTTAAATCTATAAATACATAGACCAGAAGGAAATCTTCAAGACGCCTGATAAGTTTTGCTTCCAAATCTCTTTCGAGGATAGGCTTTGATTCGGGAATACCAAGAAATTCAAAGACATAGGGATTCTTTAGAATATCTGCCGGGCTGTTTATGGTTATACCTTTTTTGGCAAGCTTCAATACTTTTTGTTTATTTGCTTTTCCATCGGAAAGTAAAATCCGCTCGAAAAGTCTCGTTTCTATCTGCCGGTTTAACTCACGAACCGACCACAGCGAATTGACACATTCGTTTTTATAGAATTCCCGCTCACTTTTATCAGCAATTCCCAAAAGCTCGCAATAATGGGACCATGTCAATTTTCCAGACAGTGTCTGGAAAATTGGGTATTCCAGATAAAAATTTCTCATATTATAAAGATTGCTTTTTGAAAAACCCCGACCAATAGATTTCGTCAGCTCTTTTGAGAGTTCAGTTAAAAGTTGCTGGCCATACTGCGCTTTTATTTCACCGTCCTGTTCATGCTCTATGATTATTCGTCCAATGTCCCAATAGGCTTGAAGCATGGCGGTATTTACTTCACTTGCCGCTTTATTCCGTGCTTCAGAAAGGCGGTTTTTTATTTGCTTTATTATTGGTTCAAGTTTTGTCATTTTCCGCTCCGCTTCCATGTTTGTTTTTGCTTCGCCAGAACCGCCGCTTTTTCCGCTTTAATCCGTTCCAGCAATTTTTCTGCTGGTTCATCGTTTGGGTCTTGCGAAACGAGCCGCCCATCAAACGCCTTTTTTAGAATACTCTGCCGTAACGAGGCGGAAAGCGCAAGGGTTTGGTCTATGGTTTGTTCCAGCTTGTCGCATACGGAAAGGCGGGATTCAATGGCGGAGACAATGGCGAGTTGTTCGGATTTGGAACAAATAGGAATGGGGATTTTTTTTACAATTGCTTCATTAAGGTTATTCATTGTAGTTCCTTTACAATTCTCTGTTAAATATTTGCGCACTCTTTCGGACGACAAAAACAAACTGTAAAGACCGTTTAAGTTTCCTGCCTTTAATCTGACAATCATACTGCCTGTCCCGCATAACCATCCAATTTCCTTTTCAGTTACTGGAGCGGTTCTCCCCATTTCGCCCCGCCTTGCGAGAATTATATCATTGTCTTGAAGTTTATATGATGACAAATCTTTCGCTTTTTGTTTTGAAATTGTTGTATGTGGATCATATATTATCTTTTGGTTATTCATATGTTTTGGATTTATAATCGGGATTCCACTTTCAATATAATCTGCCTTATGAAGCAATGTACCAAATGGCCCTATTTTTATTTCTGAAACAATATCCTCTAAGATACCCATTTTCCAATTATTATCTATCAATTTCCCCTCAAATGCCCATCTTAATACAGCCTGTCTGTAGATCGCCAGTTGTGCTTTTATGGTTTTTAACAATGTTATGCCTTTTTCGAGTTCCGAGAAAAGGGAGTCTATTTTGGTAACAATACGCTGTTGTTCAGAAGTAGGAGAGAGAGGAAAAGGTAAAGAATTAAATATAGAAGGATCAATATGTGGTACTCCTGTTCCTTTAGGTCTTTTATTCAATTCAATAGAATAACATTGCAAGAAATATAAAACATATTTTTTCTCTACAAATGGCACATCAATTTTTACAATTGTTGAGCCAACCGCACCTTTGTATGCAATACCTACCTTACCAATTGCGCCGTCCCATACAAGTAAGATGTCGCCATCATCGCATAATAAACATTTATTTCCATCTGTGTATGTATCAAAAATTCCCTGTTCAAAAGCTTTAATGTCTATATAAGGAATATAGCCAACTAATTTTATTTTAGACTTTACTGGCGGATTTTTACCTTTTTGAGTATTAACGATTTCAAAAAAAGGTACTATCATCTATTTTCTTATCCTTAATATCATTCTTATTCATTCGCATTATTCGTTGATAAAAATCTTTCCCCGTTCGTGATGGTTCATGTAGTTCGTGATAAAAATTATTCGTGTTCATTCGTGTCATTCATTGATCTTCTCAAGCAACTCCTTAATCAATAATGCCAGCTTATCCACATCACCATCTCTCAAACCGCACCTCTCAATTTTTCAATTAAGTCGCCGCTTAATATTTTTCCCTCACGATAATCCCGGTAAATTTCTATCAAACGTGGCGTTGGCTCAAACCCTTCAAACATATTTGAACCAATGGCATTTGCCGCACTGTTCAATGATTCAATGTCAGAAAACCTGATACCCATTATCGTAAGATTTTGCCGGTCAATCTCTATCGGTTTATATGTCATACTATCCCCCTCACGCCGTCAACGCCAAATTCATCTCATCCAGCAAGTTTTCGCAACCATCCCCGAAAAGCTCATAAAACCTACCCAGACCACCAGAGGCATCAAATGGTGATAAATCCATATCATCACGTGTAATGCAGAGCGAAACAGCGATAAATTCTTTTATCATTCGCAGCCATGTAACTTGTTCGGCGGTAAAGTGAACATTCCCAGCGTTTTTGGCAAAAACCCAGTTTTGAAAATTGGCATCTACCATATCAGAAAATGAACGCAAGTTCCGGTCAAATCCCAGTTCAAAACGCAGAAGCGAAACAATGTCAGCCAACATTCCTTCGGGGCCTTTTGCTTTTACCTTTCCAGGGTTGGCGGTTTCGTAAGCTTGCCAGAGCAATGACGTATTCAGGTTGTACGGCGGTTTTTGCAAGGCGGAATAAAGTTCTTTAATCATGTCCAGAGTGAGTGGGCGGTTTTTCCAGCTTTGATTGTATATTATGGAAAGGGCAATAATGTCATCTTTGTGTGTGATGATAAAATCCCTGAATGTAGCGATGATTTTTGTGGCTTTTTCACTGTGCTGGCTATCCCATGCGGAAACGTTCACATGATCTATATTTATCATATCAATAATCTGGTCGTGGGCTTTTCGGGCATTTTCAATAAAGGTTCTTACAGTGGGAAGATAGAAAAGCTCTGCGGCTTCTTCTGCCATGGCTTTTTGGGTTTCCTTTATTTGTTCTTCGGTGAGAGCAAACTTATTTGCCCTAGTATCCTCGGCGGTAAGATTATTTTCTTTTCGTGCACGTTCCTCAATAGCATCGGCATTGAAAGCGTCAAGAAGTCGCTGTACTGTTACGCGAAGCGTTATTCCTCCTGAGCTTTCAGTGTATTTATCTTGCTCCGCTGTAGTAAGCTCCTTGTCAAGCCGTGTAAGGCGGCTTGCAAGAGACAAAAATATATCCTCGTCGCGGCTATTCATCGCAACACTCATCATCAGTTCATTCAAGGAAACATCGGGTTTACAATCAAGATGGCGGGAATCGGTTTTTAAGGATTTAGTAACGCCCACCGCGTCAACGATGATAAAATGGGTTTTATTATTCACTGCGGATTTGGTAACTTTTCGTAAACTATCTTTATCCAGAGTCCTGGTTCCCCGGCCTTTCATCTGCTCAAAATAACTTCTTGAACGGACATCGCGCATAAATAGCAAACACTCAACTGGCTTTACATCCGTACCTGTGGCGATCATGTCCACGGTAACTGCAATGCGGGGATTATAGTCGTTTCTGAAATCTGATAAAACACTATCGGCTTTTTCAACACTGTAAGTTATCTTGCGGCAGAATTTATTGCTCTCCGCGAATTCTTCACGAACAATCTGAATAATGTCATCGGCGTGGCTGTCGGTTTTTGCGAAGATGATGGTTTTGGGAACTTCCGTCCGCCCGGGAAACATAGTGGGCAGTCCGTCTCTGAACGCCTTAATAACATTTCTGATTTGGCTGGGATTCACCACATCTTTGTCCAATTGATTTTTGGAATAAGTCACATTCTCATCAAGCTGTTCCCAGCGTTTTCTACGGCTCAGGCGTTCACGTCGTTCAACCCACCGTTTGGGAGGAATGACAGCGCCTTTCTTGCTTATCTCTGTTTCTATGAGATAAACGTCATAGCCTACGTTTACATTATCAATGACCGCCTGTTCGTGGGAATATTCGCTTACGACGTTTTCATTGAAAAAGCCGAAAGTGCGCTTGTCCGGGGTGGCTGTAAGACCTATAAGGAAAGCGTCAAAATAGTCGAGTACCTGTTGCCAAATATTGTAAATTGAACGGTGGCACTCATCAATGATAATAAAATCAAAAAATTCCGGCGGATATTTTTCGTTATAAACCACTTCACGAGGACTACCGGATACAGTTTCTTCGTTAGGTGACAATTCTTCAAGGCTTTCGTCCATGTCCTCACCTTTCAGTATCGAATACATCCGCTGTATGGTACTGATGCAGACATGACAATCGGCGGGAATAAAAGAGCTGGAGAGTCGTCGGACATTGTAGAGTTCGGGAAAGCGCCGGTGATCATCGTTGGGGATATAACCCAAAAACTCCTGCTCCGCCTGGGAACCCAAGTTTTTGGTATCCACCAGAAAAAGAATGCGCTTTGCCCTCCCGTGTTTCAACAGACGGTATACGCTGGTAATGGCGGTAAAGGTTTTGCCTGCTCCAGTTGCCATTTGAATCAATGCGCGAGGCTTATTGGCGGCAAACGATTCTTCCATATTGATGATCGCTCTGGTTTGACAATCGCGAAAACCGCTTGAGTCAAAATGGGGAAACTTCTTAAGGCGGTTACGCAGGGTTGAGTCATCTTTGGAAAGGGCAAGCAGAGTTTCGGGACGGTGAAAAGAAAAAACTTCCCTAGAACGCTCATTTACATCGGCGTAATCAGTAAAGCGGGTAATTATATCTGTAGATTCATACACAAAACGGATAAGATGACCAGTTATTTTCCACTTCATAATGCCGTTGGCATAACGAAAGCTTTGAAGTTCTGAAGTTGTGATATTTTGCCCTTCATCGGATTTTTTGGCTTCCACTACGCCAACAGGTTTTTTATCAACAAAGAGCATATAATCCGCAGGGCCGGAACTGGTTGGAAATTCACGTACCGCAACACCCAAAGACGCTGCCGGATTAAACTCGCCTTTGTAATCTTGAAGCATCCAGCCGGAATCGGTGAGTTTTTTATCAATAATCTGTCTGGCTTTAGCTTCGGGATGCATTTAATGAGTATAGCATAAAAACAGAAAGTAGATAACAAACAGATCAACGAATTACGCGAATCAACACGAATAAATATATTATTCGCATCCATTCGCTTCATTCGTTGACCTTTTATTTTCACAGCCTGTTATACGCTACATCAATTGCTTTCCACGTAAAGCTTCAGATCCTTGGCATTGTCGCGGAGCTTTTGCAGCGCCCTGAGCTCTATCTGCCTTATCGTTTCGGTTGACAGCCCCAGCTTGGTGCTAATGTTTTTAAGGGTGCGGCGTTTGCCTCCGTTAAGTTCATACCTGTAAATCAGAACGCTTTTCTCATTATCCTTTAGTTCGTTTAACATCCTGAAAGTTTCTTCCCTGGAACTTTTCCTCATAAGCACCGGTTCAGGGCTATAGGTATGATCAGCCAAGTGTTCTATCATAAAGGAATTCTCATTGGTGCCCCACTCTGTTTCCAGGGGAATAATTTCACCTGAAAGCGAAAGTACAAATTCCACATCCTTTACCGGAACGCCGATTTCATCGGCTATCTCGCTGTACTTGGGCGGCCTTTTATTCCGCTGGGTTAAAACATTGTATGCCTGATTAACCTTACGAAGAATCTCTTCCTTTCTGTGCGGAAGGCGAATTGTGCGCCTTCTGTCAGTCAGGTACCTGGTAATCGCCTGACGGATCCACCACGTAGCATAGGTTGAGAAACGCAACTGCCTGTTATAATCATATTTTTCTACCGCCCTGATAAGGCCCATATTGCCTTCCTGGATCAAATCCATAAGGGGAACGCCCTTATTGTTATAGGATTTGGCTATTTTTACAACTAGCCTCAGGTTTGCTTCAATTAGTCTATGGCGGGCTGCCTCATCGCCGTTCATAATACACTTGGAAAGCTCAAGTTCCTCGGCAAATGACAGTAGCGGGATGCTCCGTATCTGGCTGACATAAGCAAGTAAAGCATCATTTTCTTTAAAAGTTCTATCTTTGTTCGTATGTTCCTCCTGGAAAAATTACTTTTCCTACTTATTAACTAGCAAAATCCATGCCAACTTCTATTAAATTTTAAAAGAAATCGTAAATCCTTATAATATAAAGAGTTATGAATTCATGAATTTTGCCTTTTCATATATGGCATAAAAAACGTATAATTTTTCATACAAAATGGCTGGAATGCTTGTATGGAAAAGTAAACATTTTTGTGATATACTGAGCCTATGGACTTAGGAATAACCGCTCTGAAAAAGGATGAAAACGTTTATTATAATATCCAATGGTCTCCACTTAGCCTGGCCGAGCGATGGACCATCAATTCCAAGGTTCCGGCAATAGCGGGAGTATACGAAATATATTGGATGGACGAACAAAAACATTTGCGGATGATGGCTGTAGGGCAAACCCATTACGGCGGCCTGCGCTCCGAACTCCGCCGTCTGACTGACCCGGAACTGGTTACCAATCCTAAAACCCGCCAAACCCTGGAAAACAATGAAATCTGGTTCCGCTATGTTCCCTCGAATTCTTACGATGACATGAAAGATGTGGTATGGTTTTTCAGGGCAACTTATTTTCCTGAAAATCCCGGCGAGGACCACTCGGGGCGGTATAAGAAGATCTTCCTGAAAGAATCTGCCCCGGATAAGCTCATTTGGGTTCCCTGAAAGTCCAAACCAATGATCGAATACATAGTGCCAGGAAATATTGACGACCGCATTCTCGCCAGAGCCGTAAAACTCCTTGGCGAAGGGGGGACTGTCGCGATACCAACAGACACAAGCTGGAGCATCGTTTGTTCGATGAATTCCAGGGACGGGCTAAAGCGGCTGAGATCCCTGTCCAGGGAAAAAGATGAGCGCCGTTTTACGCTGCTTTGCTCGGATATTTCACAATTCGGAGAATTTTGCAGCCTGGACAACACCAGGTTCAGGCTTATCAAAAGGCTTGCCCCGGGGCCGTATGTTTTTATCCTAAGAACCCTTCTGGGAACCGAAAAAACCCTGGGCTTAAGGCGGCAGGAAATCGGCGTCCGGCTTCCTGATTATCCTGTACCGCTTCATGTGATAAATACACTCGGCTGCCCCCTGTACGGCGTTACAGCCAAGCGGCAAATGCTCTTAACAGAGGAAATTGACCAGGATTCAACAGAAGAGGAAACCCTTTTTGAAGGAGGCTGGGAATTGGAAGAAATTCCGCACCTGGATCTTGTCCTTGACCCCGGAGAGGATCGGAAAAGAATTTTTACAACAGTTTTGGATTTAAGCTCCGGTGAAATTCAGGTACTAAGACAGGGCGCCGGGCACTGGCCGACATAGAAAAAGCAATGGAAAAAAAATGGGTTCGGGTCGTTTTTAGGCGGCGTATTTTTATCATTTCATTAATAGTTGTGCAACTTGCGTTTATACTCTTCGTCCTTGCCAGATCGGATTATTACATTCGCAATTTGAATTATTTTTTCAGGGGCTTAAGCATCATTGTTTGCGTCTATATTCTGAACAAGCATGAAAAAACCGCTTACAAACTCACCTGGATATTCCTAATCCTCGTTTTTCCGCTTTTCGGAGGCTCGGTTTACATCTTTTTTCATACTCAGTCTACACCCAGGAAATTAAGGTGGCAGATAGACGAAATAAACCGGCGTTTGAAGCCCTTCCTCACTCCCGCCGGGGACGCTTTGGCGGACCTTGCCGCAGAATATAGCGAATGTCTGCCTCAGGCAAATTATCTGCAAAACTACGCCGGTTTTCCCGTATACAACCGCACTCAGACAAAATATTTTGATTCCGGGGAAAGTTTTTTCGCTCAGGCCATGGAAGAAATGGAAAAAGCCGAAAAATACATTTTCCTGGAATTTTTTATATTGCGCCAGGGAAAAATGCTTGACCCAATCATCGATCTGCTTGAAAGAAAAGCCAAACAGGGCCTGGACATCAGGTTTCTTTACGACGGCCTTGGCTGCTTTATGACTCTGCCGCCGAATTTTAAAGAAACCCTTGAGCAGAAGGGAATTAGGTGCGCTGTTTTTAACCCGTTTAAACCTATCCTTTCATCGCTTCAAAACAACCGCGATCACAGAAAGATAATCATCATAGACGGAAAAACCGCTTTTACCGGCGGCATGAACCTGGCGGACGAGTACATCAACGCGTGGGAGCGCTTCGGCCACTGGAAAGACGCGGCCATCATGCTTCAGGGAGAAGCGGCCTGGAGCCTGACCCTGATTTTCTTTCAAATGTGGTATCTGGAGAAAAACTCTCCGGACGATATTATTTCTTTTTACCCCTGGAAAAACGCAGAAGGCGTAATTGAAGGCTGTCCGGTAAAATCCAAGGGATTTGTTCAGCCTTATGCGGACAGCCCCATTGACGACGAAAACGTGGGCGAGCATGTTTACATCCAGATCATCAACAACGCGAAAAAGTACGTTTACATCAATACGCCATACCTTGTGATTGACGACAGCCTACTCTCAGTTCTCGCCCTTTCTGCCAAAAGCGGGGTGGACATAAGGATCGTCACCCCTTACCGCTGGGACAAATGGATAGTCGCCGTTGTCTCCCGCTCCTACTACCGCCAGTTGATCCAAGCGGGAGTGAAGATATACGAATACTCAGCCGGATTTAACCACTCAAAAACCTTTGTATCCGACGACCGCGTTGCCACCGTAGGAACCACAAACCTTGATTTCAGAAGCCTTTACCTGCATTTCGAATGCGGCGTCTGGATGTACCAAACCGAAAGCATCGCAAGCGTCAAGGAAGATTTCCTAAAAACCCTGCCATCGTGCCGGGAAATTACAATTGAAGATTGCTCCCGAAACGCGGCCCAGAGGATCTTCCAGGACGTACTCAGGGTTTTTGCGCCGCTGATGTAAAAAAAATAGAAGACTTAATTGCCAAATTGAAATGCTAATAGTACAATAGAGATGAATGATATATAATTAATAAAGGGAAATCCATATGGGGGTATTATTTGATAAATTCTGTTTCCATTAATAATTTTAAGATTATCAAAAACCTGGAAAATGTACCTCTTAAGAAAATTACATTAATAGGTGGAAAAAATGATATTGGGAAGACTACCTTTTTGGAGGCACTTTTCTTTTATTTGGACTGTAATACCCGTGAGGTTTTTGAAAAACTCTTAGCATGGCGTATGTTTAGCGGAATGTGGATACCGCAAAAAACATGGGAAAAATTTTTCTCTGATTCAGACCTTTCAAATGAAATGAAAATTTCAGTCAATACCGACAGAGATGTAAATGGACAGGTTATTGTTAAATTTTTATCGGATTATGAGACTTCTGTACAAATTCCTGTGACTGATGAAAATAAAATAACAACACTTAGAAAAAACTTTCCATCGCTTGAAATATTACATTCTAGCAATGGATCTGTCGATTATCAGGCTCATATCTTATGTCATAATACGTTTTATTATTACATCAATGAAATGAATCAAATGCAAGGACAGTTGTCGGTGTTTTATATAAGCGAAAGAATGAGTTTACATGAAAAAAATACAGAATATCTTGGGATTCTGGACAAAGCCGATAAACAGGATCAAATATTGCCATTACTTAAAATATTTGAGCCAAATTTAGTACGACTCCAACTTATTAATGAAAACGGAAACAATTTGATTTATGCTGATTTTGGAAATAAAAAAAAGATTCCTGTTAATATGCTAGGTGATGGTTTTTGTCGTTGTCTGACTATGGCTTTGATTATAGCTTCAAAAAATGCTGATGTATTGCTTGTGGATGAAGTTGGATCCGGTATTCATTATTCTTCTCAAGAAGCACTTTGGGATTTTCTTATTAAAGCCTCAGAGTCTTACAATTGCCAAATCATTGCAACAACACATAGCAGTGATACAATAAAAGCATTTAGCAATGTAATTAATAGAAAAGAAACTTCAGACTTTTCTTATATTAGGCTTGGAAAAAGCAAAAATGAAATAAAACCGTATACTTTTTCAACTGATATTTTAAGTTACTCTCTATCCTCAGAATTAGAGATTAGATAATGGCTAATATCTTCAAACCGGAAATCATTAGAAAAGAAAAATTAATCCTGGCAGAAGGTGATGATGATTGTTATTTCCTTCTTAACTTATTATCTAAAATGAAAATTGATGATGTTCAAATTAGCTGTATTGGAGGTGTAGAAAATTTAACTCATCATATTGAAGCTATAAAGAGAATGGATGGATTTGATAATGTCACTTCAATTTTGATTTTTCGGAATTCAGAAGAATCAACAGAATCAGCTTGCGAAAGTATAAACAACAGCTTAAAAAAAACAGAAATAATAAATACTGATATAACACCATTCATTATGAGTTATCAAAATAACCGTAAAATAGGGTTTGTATTATTCCCGGGAATTGATGAAAATGGTCAAATTTATAAATATGGAACACTTGAACATCTTTGCTTACAGTTATTCAAGGAAAAATCTGTTAAAGAAAAAGTAAAAACATATATTGACGATTTTCAATTGAAGACTAAAAATTTTAGTAAATTGCATAAAAATGAATTGTATGCGACTTTTTCTTTTACCGATAGTTTTGTTGGGCTAAAAATTGGCGAAACTGCTAAGGCAGAAGGCTTTGATTTTGATTCTCCGCATTTATCGCCATTTATAAAAATAATTAATGAGATGTAGCAAAAACATTGCTTTTTAGCCAGCTAACCAGCCAGCATGAGCTTCGAAGCAAGAAGGGGGTATTTGAGAAATGCGTATTGATAATACCATGAACGCCTATATGCGAATGGCCAGGCAACCTCCCTCCCCGGATGCCGCCGCAGTGAAGCACCATACCACCCAGCCTGGCGCACAGCAAGCAAACGGAGCATCCCGCCCATGGCTCACTGTCGATATTTCCCCAGAGGGACGGGCAGCTTATGACAAGGCTGAGACAACGAAAAATGTGAAAGGCATGGAAAAACTCGCCGCATTAACGGAATGTCAAACCTGCAAAAGCCGCAAATACCAGGACGGTTCGAACGATCCGTCTGTCAGTTTTCAGACGCCAACGAACATTAGCCCCGGACAATCAGCCGCCCTGGTTTTGGCCCACGAATATGAACATGTTTCCAATGAAAAGGCAAAAGCAGAAGAGGAAGGCCGCAGGGTAATAAGCCAGACCGTAAAACTGGAATCATCGATCTGCCCTGAATGTGGGCGTATTTACATATCAGGCGGCGTAACCAGAACTGTTACTGTGAATGAGAGCGATTGAATAACTTGACAGTACGTAAATTACGTATTAATATAGTTGAAAGAACATTATGGAATATGTCTACCCTGCAATTTTCCACAAAAATGAGGACAAAAGCTATACGATTACCTATCCCGACTTGCCCGGATGTATTAGCGAAGGAAAAACCCTTGGGAATGCCATGTATATGGCGCAGTCCGCTTTAGCCCAATGGATCGGTTATCTGACTGACAAAAAGCAAGAAATACCCAGTGCCTCTCCAGCCCAAAAAATAAAACCGTCTAACGGCGATTTTGTAAATCTAATTTGCGCCGAAGTAAGAGACTCCAAAGCGGTTAAGCGGACGGTTAGCATCCCCAAATGGATGGACGATAAGGCAATCCAATCCGGCTTAAGTTTGTCAAGAGTATTGCAAGATGCGTTGGGAGAGAGGTTGGCGTAAGAATAGGCGAAGACCACAATACTAGTGCAAAATTGCTTGAGAAATTGAAATGATTCTTATCATAAGTTCCCTACCAATGAATGACAATGGTCTTTCGTACATTCACAACGATTACGGGCACGTCTTTTTGCTTCAGTTCTCGTTGCCACCGAAAATTCTGGAGGTGGCTTATGCCCGGATGAGCCATAGGAATTGGTATTTTCATGGCATTCATGGCATAAGACACGGGCATTTTCCTGCCTGTTTCCACCATCAACCCGAATGTGGTGTACCTCAAGATTACGGGTTGCTATGCATCTCATTTGTGTCTCCTTTTATTATATTGCTTATTAGCCATTGAGTAAAGACAAATTCAATGAGAATACGGTTCATTAAGCTCACGAAGCTTGTTTTGCAGAATTTTTTTGTCTGGTAGTTTCGCTGTATATTCGGCGATAAGAACGGGTGATAGATTCCGTTGTATAGAAATTCATTTTTCCGATGTATTCCGGCTTGAAAGAAGTTGTTTTCAACTCGAACGCAACAAGACAGGACAGCCCACGATGGTAAAACAGAAGGTCGATATAAAAAAGGCGTTTTTCATCGGTTTTGGCGCGGCTCATTACCAGAAGGTTGTTTGTCCATGATAATTCTCTCAGCAGTGCTGAGAGAAATTGACTGTCTTTATAGTTTATATAAGTCTATATTTTAAGTGGTTACATCTTTATCCAATAATGATGTAATATTATTGGATTTTTCTCTTTTCTTTTATGTTCAGATAAAAATCTATCACATTTATTAGGAGAATATTTTTTCAAAAGGTCTTCATAATTCCAGAAAACACCATCAACTTTTGCCAATTCTGTAATCCACTCGTTTATTCTTAATAACCAATAATCGGAATTGTTATTATCTTGAATATATCCAAACATAATTGAATATTCTAAATTTGAAGCGTGTTTACCTTCTTTAAATCGTTGTATTCCTCCATTTCCTTTGAATTTTTCATTTTTCTTGTCTACAATTACATATTCATGTTCATTTCTATCTACGCTAATCGGAGTTGGTAATCGTTTAGCTTCAATCCAACAAAAAAAATTATGATTATCTCTTATACAAACACCTATATCTGTAGTGTATTTTCCTTGTTTGCGTTGATTTTGAAAAGTAAATGGAACATCCACTTCATGAGTTTCATCGTTTAAGGATAGTTCGATGTCTTGTGTAATTTCATCTTCTCCAGTATTGCTTGTTAAAGGTTTATATTTAAACAATACATCATCAATGAAAATAAAAAGAACCTCATAAATATCTTTTTTATTTGGAGGATCCCCTTGTGATGTTACTGGTCTTTCCATTTCAATTCCTGACTAATGCATCTTCAAGGGTATCATCGAAATCCCTTAACGCTATTGATTTTAGCCAATACAATAATTTTTTAGGTTTTACAAGCCTTATGATATTACCGTTATCACTATATATTCGCATTACTTTGCTATACCGGACACTATGACTTGGATTCCACGAATATAACAATTCTTCTAAATTTGCCTCCGACCATTCAATATTACATTTATTACCGATTCCAAATGTATATTCGCATGCATAGAAAGAGATACCTTCTGTAAGCTTAGATAAAAAATATCTTTTTCCTTCTTTTTTAGCATATATTTTGTTTAAAGAATCACAATATACCTTTGAAAATGGTTTGATATGTTCATCTTTATCAGCTACTTTCTTATGTATTATTGCATTTTTCCCTTTTCCAAATTCTTCAACATAATAATTTAATACATCATAAATAATAATTTGTTCGGAAATATTAAGGTTATATTTTTCTTCCCCAAAAAGCGGTAAATTTAACAAATCACTTAAATCAGAAGAATACATAGATCTGACAATACCGGCACGAGCACTAGTGGCGACAATATGGAAACGTAAAATATCATTGTTATTTTTTAGTTGCTCTGCTAACTTGTGCAATTCTTTTTTTTGTTTTAATGGACAATGTATACCCAATATTTCATTTCTGAAAGTAAGATATTCATCCCATAAATCCATCGGAATACGTTCTGTACCTATAGTTTTTTTTAACATCAGGTGTGGTGGACTGAAAATACATTTTGAATTTTCCGGAATGTCTTTAAAGTGTGTTTCTTTTTGTTTTTCTATTCTTTTGATACCGTCCTTAGTAAAATATTTGTCCACAATGGTATTTCTACCGGAAATTAATTTATTAACATCTTCCTTTGATTTATTGCCAACAATATATCCTTGTCCGAAATCCCATCCTTCTGTTTTTTTTGTTTCTAAATAATCTTTCAGTTTTTGAACTTTCTGAAAATTATTGATAATATGGTATACTTGCGCACCACCTAACAAATTGCATTTCCAGACATAAGGCTTTGAAGCGGCGACAGAAGACGGAACTCTATGAAAATCGTAATGGCTTAATTCAAAATACGATTTTTCAAAAATAGAACGAGATTCCCGGACAACTATATGAGTTATATTTTTATTTTCAGCAGGTTTATTATCTATAAAAACAGCAGTAGTTTCCACATTTGCTCTGAAAAGATTTTTTAAAAGAGTGAAATCAATGATTTGAGTAACATTATAATGTTTAAATAATGTATCACGAAAAACAAAATTTATATTTTGATTATTATCTTTATCCCCACTATATAAGAATGGTCCTGACTTCAAAATTAAGCATAGTTTTCCTGTTTCCCTTTTTAATAAAAGAAACGATGTTGATAAAAACAGTAAGGCTTCCTGATAATGTGGAATTTGTAAATTAATGTTTTCTTTTTCCTCATATTTTTTTAGGTTTTCTTTGTAAACATTAAATTTTTTTACTGACAATTCTTTGAACGGGGGATTTCCTATAACTAAATCAAAATTATTAATAAAATTGTCTTCCGCTAAATAGTCAAAAAAATCTTTCTCAATTATATTACCATCACTCTTCAAATCATTGAATAATCCTTGTTTCGTCCATATTTGCCTTGGTTTTAACATTGAGCATAATGCTAATTGGAGACTGAATATGGTTAAATTAACAGAATTATAATGAATATCTATACCGAAAATATTATCTTTTAATATTTGTTTAAGTATTTCAGGGTTAGTTCCGGCTAATTTTCCATTTTCTCTATTTTTTATTCTCCATCGTTGCACTAAACGTTTAAAGGCGGTAACTAAAAAAATTCCTGAGCCGCAGGCAGGGTCAATTAGTTTTATATTTTCATTTGTATCATTAAAATTCAATGGTAAACATTCATCTATTAAGAGATTTACTAAAAATGAAGGGGTATAAACGGCTCCATTTTCTGGAGTACCCGTACCTTTCTCTTTCGGTAAAAATTCTTCATACAAATTACTGATAATTTCAACAGGTATATGTTCAAAAGAATACTCTCGCCAACCAAAAAGATTATAATTTGACTCCGCGTCAAAAAAATCAGCTAAATTTCTTTGATTTATTTTTTTTATATCAGTAAAAATATCCTTTGATGGATCTATATTGTCCGTCATTGCAAAAATACCACCGTTAAAGTGTGATGATAAATTTTCTAAAAGAGATGTTAATTTATTATGGTAAAGTATTTCCGTTAAACTTTTATAACCTGTGCTGGCATAAAAAAAATCAGATGCAAGATTCTCTCCCGTTTCTGTCTCTTTCCCGTTTTCTTCCAAATATTTAATTAGAATACACATTATCAACAAACGATCTGATAGTTCGGTTTTTTCCCCTATCAATTGTTTAAACTTATTTCTTACCTCTCTTAAACTATTAATTAATTTTTCTGCCGCACCTGTATTATACAAAAAATGTTTATTAGCAATATTGGTTTCCCAAAACGTTCCATTATTAAATAATTGTGCCCGATATTTCATTAAAACATCATTTTGTACTTTTAAATTGATAATATCTATTGGATTTACATCTATTTTGTTATTATTATATTCAACAACATCAACTGATTTTCGACCATCAAAAACTTTAATTTCCGTTTTATCAACAATCATATAGATTGGTATTTCGCAACAACTCCATACTTTACGGTGAATTTCAATATAACATTCTTTCGTTCGATTCCTTAAAATATTGTCATAAATATATATCTGTGCCAATGGCGGACGGTTATCATCAAAGAAACGGAAATAAACAGCATCAACATCAAATTCTTTTGCTTTATCTAATGCAATAATAATATAAGGAGATTCATTTTTTTCAATATATTCTTCTTGGTTACAAACAAAATAAACAGAAGAATAATCTTGATTTTCTATTAAGAAATTAAGATTTTTTAAATTTTCTATATAACTCATTTTACCTTTTTCAACTCCCCTCCACCACCTTAATCTCATCTTCAGTCAAGTTGTACAAATCATACACTGCCGTATCAATCGCCTTATCAACTGCGTCAATTTGCCGAGTTATTACAGTCTTCAGATGTTCACTCACCTCAGTGGCTTCCTTTTGCTTGAGGTCAAGTATTTTGTCTACAAGCGAGACAAGATTATCATGCTTAAGTTTGTCAGATTTTTCGCTGAAATTAATATTTTTAATTGGCATATTCTTTGCATCGTTAGGATAAAAATGCAAACTCTCACTCAAAAAATTAACAAAATACCAATTCATAAGGTTACTATTTAAAATACCGAGCAAATATTTATAGGAATAATTGTTACATTTTGTAATATCTATATTTGATAACACTCTCCGAACTGAAACATGGTCAACTGTTGCCAATTTATCGTAGCGGACGCAGTTCACCACAGTATGGCTATTATAAAATCCTTTGTCATCATATGCAAATCGTATTCTATCCTTTACAACATTTATAAACATTAATTTTTCATTTTCAAATAATTCTGGAAACATAGAATTGTAATGCTCATTCGGTTTGTAATTGAGCCACCCGTCTTGCATGAAACTATAACGACTTATGTTCCGTCCCTCAAGGAATGGTTTATATTCTTTTTGCTTTTCAGAGTGAATATAATGGGATTTATTGATATTTTTCGTTTTGTGATTCAATCTTGCTCCATATCCAATAAAACAAATTTTTTCCAATTCAATTGAGTGTTTCCAGATTTTATCTTTTATGTCTAGCTTATTGCCTAGAGGTTTTGTTTCTAAGCGGTTATCTTTCAATTTTAAGAAACCATGTTGGCTTATAAAAAATTCTGTCTTTACGCTATTAATAAAATTTTCTTCCGAACTATACGTTATTATTCTAGTTTTTTTATCAACTGATGATTTCTCAAGAACCAAAATTATATTTCTTACAACAGCATCTTTAAAAATATAGAAATTACTTGTATCAACTATTTGGTTAATATACATACTTTTAATTATTTTCTCTCGTGCTTGTGTTCCATATATTTGGTTTGTAAACGCATAAGGAATAATAAACGCTAAAATTCCATTATCACAGAGAATATTAATACATTTTTCTATAAACACTACATAAATATCTGTTCTTCCCTGACAAGTTCCATAATGTGAAAAAAAATAATTTTTTGAATTCTCTTCAAGGTTTTCTATATTTACATAAGGCGGATTACCAATCACCACATCAAAACCACCAGCCTTAAAAATCTCCGCAAATCCGTCCTTCCCATACCAATCAAAACAATTTACCTTATTCATGTCATCTTCAACAAGATCAAGATTGCCTTGTACATAAAAGCCTGTCCCTATAAGACTGTTTCCACACTTAATATTCCCCGCCATGTCAGGCAATATATGACCTTTCAAGAAAAATTCTCCTTGCCCCTTGTCATAACCCTCGTCAAGTATTTTTAGGTAAAGGCTCATAATAGCGACTTCAGTCGCTTCGCGGTCTATATCCACACCGAAAATGTTATTTTTAAGAATTTCCGTTTTCTTTTTAAGCGTCAACTGAACTTCACTTTCGGCGTTGGTAAAAAAATCGTCCTTGTATTTCTTTTGTGTTGCTGAGTTTGCTTTGGCGTACCATTCGCGGTGGTATTCTATAAGATATTGAAAAGCGCCTAACAGAAAACTGCCTGAACCGCAGGCTGGATCGCAGATTTTAATCGCCGCTATTTCTTCCGGGGATTTATCTTTTACCTTTACGCCTACAGTGTTTTCGACGATATAATCAACAATGTATTGAGGAGTATAGTACACACCCCCGGCATGGCGGACTTCCGGTTTTTCTTCCACCTTTGCCTGATGGTTTTCGGTAAGCCGTATCTTGCTGCCAAGAAACCGCTCGTAAATCCGCCCCAGAATTTCAGGCTCAATCATGTCAAACGCATAGGGCGAATTGGGAGGATATAACTGCTTAACTATGCCCTTGATGATTTGATCATCAACAATAATCTTTTCAGAAAAATGTTCCTTAAAAAGCAATCCGTTATATTCGCCATCAAGGTTTCTGAACATGGGAATTATATGGGGATATACATTTTCTTTTACATTGAGCATTGAAAGTAAGCCATCTTCACTTTCAATTTCACGGTCTTCAAGGTTGCGAATAAAAATAAGCCTGTCCAGAATTCTCTGTACTGCTTCGTTTATGTGATCCACCGAAAGATCTTTATTTCGTATTGCTACATTTCGTGCCAGAGTTTCCCGCCATGCCGAAATATCGGCTAAAAATTCATCGTCAAGTGATTTGGCGTTACGGCTTACCTTGCCGATTATTCGCTCTATGCTTCCTTCTGTAACCGCTTCTTTTGAAAAGTCATCCCAAATCGTATCCCATGTATCAAGATATTTTTGGTATTCAAGATCATTAATCAATCCTCGATTTGGATTTTCAAAAATCGGTTTTTCAAGACCATTAAAAACCCTAAAAGTTTGAAAATCAGTTAGAATTACGATGGGAATTTTCCCGTGTGAAGAAAAGGCATAACGCTTTGCCTGAAAAACGGGAATATTCCCATTTAGGTCTACATGGGGCGCTTTAGCTTCTACAAAAAACTTTTCACGGTATTTAGCGCCTTCTTTTATTCGGAAGGCATAATCCGGCTTTTTGGTAGTGGAGTTGTCGCGCTGGCTGAATTCGCGGTGAACATCCCAGAATTTTTTGGCTATGTTGGTCTGGTTTAACTCCCAGCCCAGAGCGGTAAAGAAAGGGTCTATAAACCGGCTGCGGGCTTCTGCTTCCTGAAAACTTTTTGACATGTATTGGCGTTCGTTTTTTCCAAAGTCTTCAACGAGTTTGTATACGGCTTCTTTTCCGGCTTGCCTTGTCATGGGTATTGAAATAGTATGAAACGGGTATGCCATTTTGTCAATAAATATGCAATTTTGGAGTAACTCATGAATATCCCCTTAAGCATAAACCAAACTGAATTACTTGATGTGCTGCTTAACGTGGCCGTTACGCGCCCTGTCTTTATCTGGGGCGCACCGGGAATAGGCAAATCGTCCATTGTTGAGAGTTTTGCAAAATCCCTTGGTTTGACCTGCGTATCGATGCTGGGCAGCCAATTGGCGCCCGAGGATATAATCGGCGTACCGCTAAACTAACCAAAAAATCCCGCCAACCCCGGATCGGAACAGGGCTTGCCGTTCAACACATCAACCAATGCATCAATTGTAGAAGGGGTTACTTTAGCGTTACCTCTTGCAAACATCGCAAGGCTGCGCAAGGGCATTTCCCCAAGCATCCTGTCAAACATAAGGCGAAGATCGCTTATGTTTTCCCCGCCGAAAACCTCCGACATTTGCTTGAAAATGTAAGCTTCAAGTTTTTTCCCTATCTCGGTATGTTTGATTTCTCCCACCGTGCTGTTGAGATCTATTTGCTCTGGTTTCCGTTTGATTGACGACATTTTTTGCCCGTACAAAGCCTCAAAAGACTCGTCGCTGATTTTTAAGCCTTTAGCGTCCACGTTAAAGTATTCCGGCGAATTTTTGCGCTGATCCTTTAGCAGCGTTTCATACCCGTCGCCTGCTACCTGGACTTCGCCCCGCAGTAAAATGTCGCGGCTTGAAGCGCCTACGAGGATTTCGTAAACGCCACCCTCGATAGCCCAGGTCTCTTTCGGAACATTGTAGTAAGAGAAGGAACGGGCATCCAGGGTGATTTTAACAGTTCGGCTTTCGCCTTTTTGCAGAGATACCTTCTCAAAACCTTTTATCTCTTTTAAAGCCCGGAAAATTGCCGTTTTTTTCGGAGCAACGTATACCTGGGCAATTTCAGCCCCGGACATATCCCCTGTGTTTTGAATGTCAAAACTTACTTCCAGCTTATCGCCGGACTTAAAAGAGGCGCTGCTCAGTTTCAAATTGCTGTACGCAAAGGTGGTATAAGAAAGGCCATGGCCAAAAGGAAAAGCGACAGGTTTCTCGCCATGATCATAGTAGCGGTAACCCACAAAAATGCTTTCCCTGTATTCCGCGCTTCGGACGCTTCCGGGATAATAATGGTAACAGGGAGTGTCTTCAAGGGAGAGCGGCCATGTCTCCGCAATCTTGCCGCTTGGGGAGCTTTTGCCCAAAAGCAAGTCAACAACGGCGCCGCTTCCTGCCTGCCCGCAAAGATATGCCGCAAATATACCTTTTACTTTTCCTGCCCATGGCAACGCTGCAGGAGACCCGAGCTGCAAAACAACTACGACATTCGGGTTCGCTTCGGCAACTGCTTCAATCAGCTTATTGTGGCTTGGGGGCATATCAAAAGAAGCGCGGTCAAACCCTTCGCTTTCGTACTCATCGGGAAGCCCGGCGAAAATAATTACCTTATCTTTGCCATTGGCAACCCTTACCGCCTCTTCTATAAGGGCGGCATCAGGTTCTATACCGGCATAACCCTGAGCATAATCAAAGGAAACTCCTGCGGCTTCGAATGCGTCATAGGCATTGTCGATTTTATTGGGGACTATCTTGCTGCTCCCCGCTCCCTGATAGCGGGGCGTCTTGGCAAAAGCGCCAACCACCGCGAGGCTCTGCCCTTGCTTTACAGGCAAAACACCACCAGCGTTTTTAAGCAGCACCGCAGATTCCAGCGCGATCTTAAACGCCATCGCGTGATGCGCTGCCTTGTCGTATTGATAGTTTTCCCGCCGGTTTTCCTGCCCTTTAAGGATCAGCTCAACCAGACGAAGCGCGGTTTTGTTTAGGATACTCTCGTCGACAGCTCCGCTTTTTACTGCCTCTACAATCTTTTTATCGTTATGATCGCCGACGCCTGGCATTTCCAGATCCTGCCCTGCTTTTAACCCTTCCACCCTATCATTGACAGCGCCCCAGTCTGTCACCACTATGCCCTTAAAACCCCATTCGTCCCGCAATATGGCTGTAAGGAGCTTGTAATTTTCAGAGGCATAAACGCCGTTTAGCAAATTGTACGAATCCATAACAGTCCAGGGTTGAGACTTCTTAACTGCCGCCTCAAAAGCCGGCAGGTATATTTCCCTAAGTGCCCGTTCATCAATAACGGAATCGCAGGTAAAACGTCCTGTTTCCTGGTTATTGGCAGCAAAATGCTTCAGGGAAGTGCCTACGCCCTTACTCTGTATCCCATTAATCAGCGCTGCCGCCATTTCGCCCGTGACAAAAGGGTCTTCGCTGAAATATTCAAAATTCCTGCCACATAGCGGGCTGCGCTTAATATTTACCCCAGGGCCCAGAATGACCGAGACTTTTTCTTGCAAACATTCCTCTGCCATTGCCTTCCCCATTTGGAACAGCAAGTCCCGGTCAAAACTGCACACGCTTGTTACGGCGGTAGGAAAACAGGTAGCCGGAACGGTTTCACCATAGCCAGCTTGATCGTTTGCTTTTAGCTGTTTGCGCAGGCCGTGGGGACCGTCGGCCACCATAATATTAGACAAGCCCAAACGCTCAACGCTTTTGAGCAGCCAACTGTCTTTGCCCGAACACAAAGACGCTTTCTCTTCAAGGGTTAATTGGGATACGATTTCTTGCGCAGTCACATTATTCTCCTTTTGGATTACAGTATAACTCTCATCTTAGTTTAATATTGTAAAGGCCTTTAATTCCATAGCCGTCACACAAAATGGTAGGCGGAATATTTATACCATCGTTGAGCCTTGGGAAGCCGGTCCATACCGAGGTATTTACCTGATGAAATAGCCAGGGCCGGTACATCAGGCCCACAGCGGGCATTTCGTCAAGGTAGATTTGGTTAAGCTCAGTCCAAAGGGCTTTAAGGGTCGTTGCGTTTGTTTCATTCGCGATCCGGTCAATAAGCGTGTCAGCACGCGAGTTTGAATAACGTCCCCAGTTTCCAAGCGCATTGGTAGTCCCAACAGGCGGAAGGTATTTGCTATACATCATTGCGTAAGCCCTGCTCCAGGGCGAACTGATGCCCTGACTGCCTGGACTGTCCATTATAATGTCAAAGTTACAGTTAAATCTGTCATCTGACCACACCCCGGCATCCGGAAAATAGGTTGTAAGATCTATACCTATCAGTCTTCCAGCCCTGACTACTACATCAATGGAAGCTTTCCAGTCTGACCAGCCTAAGGGACATTCAATATTAAAAGAAAGCTTTACACCGCCCTTAGCCCGTATGCCGTCAACCCCCATAACCCAGCCAGCGTTATCAAGAAGCCTGGATGCGCCATTAATGTCAATACCTTCCCACTGATAAGGTTTCAAAGCGTTTAGATCAATAAGGGCTTGCTCCTGGGACAGAGGAAGCATCATAGAGGCTTGTTTTTGGGCGGTATATTCTGACATAGAGTTGATTCTGATCCTTTCGTAGTCAATGGCCATAGCAATAGCCTTACGAACCGCTTTATCGTTAAGGCCAGGTTTTGTGGTATTAAAAATGATAGAGGGCATAACTCCGGGTATATAGTACGGTGACTGAACAAGATAAGTTTCAATCGGAAGGCCGTTTTCCCACATATACCATATTTGGAAAACAAACTGCTGCGATACATCGACTTCGCCTTTGCGGAAAGCATAATCGCCGTCCGAATTGTCGGCAAAAATGTTGTGAGCGATGTATTTTGGTACCGGGAGTTTCCCATATCGGGAATAATGTTTTCCCCAATAATTATCGTTCCTGATAAGCACTAGCTTGGCATCGTCATGATAAAACAACTTATAGGGCCCGGTTCCGTAGCAATCCCATCCCATGAAATTGAAGAGATCGCCGGTACCATTGCCAAGCTCGCCGCTGGCAATTTTCGATTCCCAATAGTATTTGGGAGTAATGGATACCTCGCTAATGGCTTGTTCCATCAGCTTCATGTTGAAATTGGGCGGCTCTTTACCATGGAATACTACTGTATAATCCCCTTCGGCCCTAACGCTGTCGAGATATTGCCAATATCGTGAAGAGCCTATGTGGTATTTCTTTGCCAATTCAAAGCAATATACTACATCCCCGGAGGTAAGAGGTACTTCATCGGCAAACTTGACATTGGTGTTAAGCTGAACAGTCAGGGTCTGTCCGCTCCAGGAGAAAGAATCGCCAATCTGGGGATAAAGTTTCCCGTCCAGAAGGTTGTAGATAAATAAAGTTTCAAATTGTAACTGACGATGGCCATGTTCGGCAAAAGCGTTATTGGTATTCCCATAAACATTGTTGCCTCTCGCTGTGCCCCATTGAAGGCCGTTATAATAGAGAGTTTCATTTCTGGGCAGGGTTTCAGCCGTAACTGTCACCCTGCTCTTCGCCTGCCCACACGTCACGAATAGGGCTCCGACGCCGATCAACAGTACCATTACAAAAATCGTACTGTTTTTTAAGTTTCTCATAATTTCCTCTTCGAGAAAGATAAATTAAGATATTATCCCTTTTATGACTAAGTCTGTCAAACAAAAAAAAGGAATAAAAAAAACCCGAGGTTTTGGAGGTAAATTCCCTCATAAACGATTCGGGTTATTTGCCTTACCAGGTGTTGCTCCGCTGGTTATTGTAACGTACCAATTCGCCGCTGTGTGGTCATTTTCCACAGTTTCATCACGACAGATAGTCCGTGTCGCAGTAGTACCGGAACTGTTAACGGTATCCACTACACCAGCGATGTCTCCAGTTAGAGATTTCCAGGCGTGTTTGCTAAATAACAACTCAGCGGTTTTAACAAAGTAATCTTTTCCTGACCAGGCATTTGAATTATCAGCGAACATTACAGCGTCCAGTACCCAGTCGCCATCCATTACATAGACGGCATCGGTTTTACGCAACACTTCATTTGACGATATCCAGAAATCGCGGGCTGTAGGGCATGAATCCGTACCGCCTGATTCATCAAGATTCATACCAAGTTCGTCTTTAGGCAATTCTTTATCTATCGTACGCAGATGAAGGACCACATACTCCCCTTCTTTAACTTCCACTGACCCAAATGTATAAATCAGCGAAGCCTTATCGTTACTTGCAGCATACACCCGCAATGCGCCTAAATTACCACTGGAAAGCATTTTAAATTCGATAAATTCAACTTTGGGATTGGTGTTCTCTGTGCGAAGCTCGTTGATTTGCAACGCAGGTGCAGAGGTGGCTGTTGAAGAGAAGAAAATTTTTCTATCGACATTGTTATTATAATCGTCTTCCGCTATAAAATCAGCAATCAATACCTGCCCGCTTTGAAGGTTTTCTGCCAAGCTTACCGTTATTGTTTTCCCTTTTCCTAATTTTTCATGCTCCGCTGCTATTGCTATCTCTTGCCCCTGTTCGGTATTAATAGATAAGCCTTTCATTGTTACCGATTGCGAAAAGGCAAAAACAATCTCCTTTTGTGACACTACCTTACAGTAAAGGAAAATCGGCGCAGGTGGAATTTCCTCTTCATCCTGAGTCTCATCCTGCGTCTCATCAGGATTTTCCTCCTTGATTGGCGTTTCAGTATCTGAAGCTATTTCCTCATCTGAAGCAGCTTCCCTTTCCTTTTCTGATGTCTCCTCCTGCAAAGCGCTTTTACCCGTTTCATATCCCCCCGAACAGGAACAAAGCAGGCAGAGGAAGACAAGCATACCTCCCAAAAAATAACGACATTTTTTCATATTTACCCTCCGCTACACTACTGCACGGAGATGCAGGGCGCTTCGATTTTTTGGAAAAAATTTTAAAAAATTTTTCATTTTCCTCTTGACAAACCTGAATTAGTGTATTAGTGTGGTAGTACACATATGGAGGTAGTAATATGCCATTATGGGAACAATGGAGGCTGGCGTTTGACGACAGGATGCCGATTTACCGCCAAATCATTCTCCGGTTCAGCCAGGCGTTTGTTTGCGGAGATATACAACCAGGGGAACGTATCCCATCCATCCGCGAGCTTTCCGCTTTGCTGAAAGTCAATTCCAACACAATGCAGCGTGTTTATCAGGAAATGGAAAGGGACGAAATGATAAACAGCAAACGGGGCACAGGTTATTTCTTTACGGAGGATAGGAAGATGATCGAAAAAATTCGTCACAATCTGGCGCAGGAGGCACTGAGCCGCTTTGTCGAAGAAATGCGCGCGCTTGGCTGCGCAGACACAGAAATCCTGAATGAGCTTGAGACATTTATGAAAGGAGGAAAAAAATATGCAGACAATTCTCGAAATCTCAGGGCTTAAAAAACAGTTTTACAAATGCGAGGCTTTGCGCGGCGTGGATATGTCCATACCGACAGGGCAAATTATCGGGCTGCTGGGGCCTAACGCGTCCGGTAAAACCACGCTCCTCAAAACTGCGGCGGGATTGCTCCAGCCATCGGCAGGGGAGCTGCGCTACTTCGAAAACGCCTCGCCGGGGCCTGACGCCAGAAAAACTATCGGCTTCTGCCCTGACGCGATGGGCTTCCCGCGCTGGATGAAGGTACGCGACGCGTTCACTTTTTTTAAGGAGATGTACCAAGACTATTCGCAGTCCCGCGCGGACGAGCTTATGCGCATCCTTGAACTTCAAAACATTCAGGACACGCCTATCCGCAGCCTGTCCAAAGGAATGAGAGAGCGCCTTGTAATGGGTTTGACTTTCTCACGCGAAACAAAGCTGTACCTGCTCGATGAGCCATTGGACGGAATAGACCCTGTCGGGAAAACACGCGTAATAGACGCGATAATTTCGATGAAGCCTGAAGGCGCGTCCACGCTTGTATCGACACATCTTGTAAAAGACATTGAACGTATTTTTGACAGCGTATTTTTCCTTTCAAACGGAAAGATCGTGTTTTCCGGCTCTTGCGATGCCATACGCGAAGAGCGGGGCAAAACCATAGAGCAGGCTTATTTGGAGGTGTTTATCAATGAAAGCTCAATTTAAATACGCGTTTATAACAGGGCTTCCCTTTCGCGGCGCAGCGTTTGCCTTTATCTTCGCAATGGATGCGGTGTTTATCGCGCTTGGATCGTTTAGCCTACTGCCGTTTGCCGCGAAAGTTACCGCTGTATCTCTGGGCGGAGTTGCAATAGCTGTTATGTTGGTATTTGACATAATCAGCGATGTCGCAATTTTACGCCGTATGTTCTCCGCGCCGGAAGCGTACCTGTACGCGCTGACGCCTTCGCCGCGCCGGGAAATCCTTTTAGCGAGCGTTATCGCCACTGCCGTATTGGATATTGTAACAATGGCTGTTGTTATCACGGCGGAAGTATGGCTGTCATTTATTCTTGCAGGCGAAGAAATCTGGCGCACTGCCTGGTATTATATCAGCACGAATAGCTCAGATTTTCTGTATGGGCTTTGGTATGTGCCTTTATTGGTAGCAGGCTATCTGTTTTTAATGATGGTGATCATGTTTAGCGTAACGGCGAAAAAATCAATACTGTTCAGCATTCCCGCTTCCGGGCTGCTGGCTTTTCTTCTTGCCTGTGCATGCTTTTATGCTAGCAGCCTACTTCAACTGGTATTGGTTCCATTTGGCACTGTCCAACGTTACGGCTTGCTGATACTTCTGAATCTTGGAAACAATGCCGTGCCGTTTTATGCTCTGCTTACGCTGCTTGAGGCAGCAGCTCTATTTGTATTAACCTCAAAACTAATGGAAAGGAAGATAAATCTATGAGAAAAAACATTTTAACAGTTCTATGTGCTTTATTCGCCATGGTTTTTTCTGGCTGTGTAGTTGTCAACCATACAGATGCAAACGCGATATCAGGAAAAGGCAACCCGGAAAAATATACCATCGCTGTCGGCGAATACAACGGCATCAAAATAGAAGGCCTTTGCGAAATTCAATATTACGCTGCACCTTCAAATACCGTTACTCTGGAAGTCCAGCCCAACCTTCGCGAGTATTTTGTGGTGGAAGTGGTAAATCGCGAACTGGTTATAAGTACCACAAAAAGGATCAGCTACAACTCGAACAAAGCTCCGGTATTAACGGTTTCCACACCCGCATTGAACAGCCTGACTATAACGGGTGCGTGTACTTTTAAGACGATAGACAAAATTAAGACTGACATTTTCAACCTTGAAATAAGCGGCGCGGGCGAGGGCAAAGCCGAACTTGATGTGAACAGCCTTAAAACTAATATGTCAGGCGCGGGCAGTTTTGAACTTTTCGGCAAGGTGGACAATGCCGAAATCAAGTTTAGCGGGGCAGGCGAGTTAAAAGCGGCTTCGCTTCAGATACGCGATGCGTCAGTGAATTTTTCAGGCGCGGGCGCAATAAGAATAAACTGTTCCGAAAAATTATCCATCGTGGCAAGGGGGGCAGGTATAGTGGAATACAGTGGTTCTCCAATCCTCAGCCTGGACACAAGCGGACCTGTCAGAATCAAAAAAGTTGATTAGTTACTAGGCAAGAGCGGCTGACAGCGATAGGATGAACCATGATTATCATGGAAGGCTCTTATCTAAGCAGGCAGGAAGCTATACGGGAGGTTAAGGAAAATATCCTCCCGTTCTGGCAGGGCATGGCGGATGAAGAAAACGGCGGCTTTTATGGCGAGGCGGATTTTTATGGCAAGGTGAATAAAGCCGCCGCCAAGGGCTGCATTCTAAATTCGCGGATATTGTGGACATTTTCTGCCGCATACCGCATATTTGGGGACGATGCTTACAAGGCATACGCCCAGCGTTCACGGGATTTTTTATCGTCAGCTTTTCTTGATACAACGCACGGCGGGCTGTACTGGCTGGTAGATCATGCCGGGAAAGCGATGGATACCAGAAAGCAGTTTTACAACATCGCCTTTGGCATCTATGCGCTGAGCGAGCATTACATCGCTACAGGAGACAAGCCGTCGCTGGAATTGGCGATGTCCCTTTTCGACGCAACTGAAAAATACGGACTTGATGCCTCCGCTGGCGGCTATATTGAGGCTTGCAACCGTGAATGGCAAAGCATTGACGATTCCCGGCTCAGCGGAAAAGATCTTAACTGCCCAAAGTCGATGAATACCAACCTGCACGTTCTGGAAGCCTACACGAATCTTGCCCGCGCCAGCAACGACGGGCGTGTACGCAAGGCGCTTGACGCTCTTTTGCACATAACGCTTGAAAAAATCGTCAACCGCGATTGGCATTTTGAATTATTCTTTGACATGGATTGGCGCTCTCTCACAAAGGATATTTCTTACGGCCATGATATTGAAGGAAGTTGGCTGATGTATAAGGCAGCGCTGGCTTCAGGCGATGAAAACATTATTTCCAAAGTAACGCAAACTGCATTGGCGATTGCGGAAGTTATCTATACCGCCGCCATTGACCATACCAATAACGGGCTGTTCAGCGGTTGTAACGAGGCAGGCTTTATCCACAACAAAAAGGAATGGTGGCCCCAGGCTGAGGCGGTTGTGGGTTTTTACAACGCATATGAGCTATCAGGCGATCAAAAATACCTTGAAGCGGCTGACGTTATTTGGAGTTACATACAGAATCATTTCGTCGATCGTACCCACGGCGAATGGCACAACGAGTTAAGCCTTGACAACACGCCGGACACAAACATGCCCAAAGCCGGTTTCTGGAAATGCCCGTACCATAATGCAAGGGCTTGTTTTGAAATAGCAAGGCGGATGGGGTGAAGGGAGATTATCTTAATTAGTGAGTCTTTTTACAATTTATTGAATACTTCCAAAAACGGTAAAACATTACCACTTGGATTAGATCGTTTATAACTGTTATGATCATCAAATATTGAGAAAACAATAAATTTAAATATTTTGATGAATTCATTCTCAAGAAGAACTTCTTTGAATAATTCCGCCATGTGGTTGGGCGGATTTGCATATGCTCCGCATCCAAATGCGCCTAATACCAGACAATCATGCTTATATTTACCTGCAATTCTTAATATTGTTCGTATTTTTTCTTTTGTAGGTTCTACAAGATTATCAACAATATATAAAGTTCCATTCCGTTCTGTTAAATCCGGAGTGTTTATCGCCGGAACAGAAACAAATGAAACAGTGTAAGGTTTTTTCAATAAACAATATCCGTTCTTTTCTGAACCACGAAATACCGTAATATCCGCAGAGTATATGCCGCCGGTATTTCTATCAAGCGGATAACTCTTTTCATGTTTTTTTATACCATATTCATTTGCGTAAGGAGCAAATTGATATAATGACAAAAACAAATTAGAGCGCCTGAATAAATTTTCTTCCTGCGCTCCTGCGCCATTAAGGACTCCTCCGCCTGGGTTTTGACCGCTTGCCAAATTCAATACACAGGGATTAAAACCTGATTTTGCCAAAATTTCAGATGTTTCCAGGCAATCCGCGTTAATAACTGAATAACTTGCTTGATAATCACCATTAACTTCTAATTTGTCAGGTGCGTTAAAATATTCTGTTTTTTCAGGTAACAGTTTGTTTGGGATATTAATAAAGATACCATCCACATAATAACCGCCATTCTTAACTATTTTAATTGTATTTTGAAAAATATTTGCCCTGAGCTCACGAAATCCATCCCCTTTTTTGGAAGCAATCTCAAATTGATTCTTCCATTTAATATGATCAAAATCGTTTCTTGGTGTATCCATATTGTATCTCCTATAATTTATTCATCAAATTATACTACATTTTCACTGGGCATGATATTACCTCTACATCCTCGCCCCCTCTCAACAACACACCTGAACATGGTTCTTCTTGCAAATCGCCGCCAGTGTTGAGTCATTGGTAATCAACATTCCTGCGTGTCTTCTTGCGGCAATCATGTAAAACATATCGTAAACAGAATGGTTGTTGTTAATCGCTTCGGAAAAAGCTTCTTCCCAAATAGTTCTGCTGTCGATAAATACATCTATATAATCAAGACCGTCATGGATATATTTTATACAGTCGTTCTTATTATAATTTTTTATAACGGTATACTTCCAAAAAACATTGGATAATTC
>Ga0268262_10001120_pt1 | contig 34166 bp, 26 predicted proteins | sample TergutNc150P3_FD_190354 | JGI IMG/M metagenome (GOLD analysis project Ga0268262, IMG submission 190354) | Nasutitermes corniger P3 segment gut microbial community from laboratory colony in Florida, USA - Nc150 P3 (SPAdes) (version 2) | ecosystem: Host-associated > Arthropoda: Insects >...
CCGTAAACATCAACTCCGAAGACGAGGTAGGCGACCTTGCCAAATATTTCAATAAAACGCTTGACAAAATAAAAAACCTTGTGCTTCTCATTAAAAAACAGGCCGGCGTGCTGTCAAATATAGGAGATGACCTTGCCAGCAATATGACCGAGACCGCCGCGGCGATCAACGAGATTACAGCCAATATACAGGGTATAAAAACGCGCGTAATCAGCCAGAGCGCCAGCGTTACCGAAACCAACGCGACTATGGAACAGGTAATAACGAACATAAACAAGCTGAACGGCAATGTGGAAAACCAGAGCCGCAACGTTTCGCAGGCGTCGTCCGCGATTGAAGAAATGGTAGCCAATATAGGGTCTGTAACCAACACGCTGGTCAACAACGCGGCAAATGTAAAGTCGTTACAGGAAGCTTCCGAAGTGGGACGCGGCGGATTGCAGGAAGTGGCTACGGACATTCAGGAGATATCCCGCGAGTCAGAAGGGCTTTTGGAAATCAACGCGGTAATGGAAAACATAGCGAGCCAGACCAACCTGCTGTCGATGAACGCGGCGATAGAAGCGGCGCACGCGGGAGAAGCGGGGAAGGGCTTTGCGGTAGTAGCGGATGAGATCCGCAAACTTGCGGAGAGTTCCAGCGAACAGTCCAAGACGATCGGCACGGTACTGAAAAAGATAGCGGAATCGATCAAGAAGATAACCGGTTCCACGGATAACGTACTGCACAGGTTTGAGGCGATAGACTCCGGAGTAAGGACGGTAGCGGATCAGGAGGAGAACATCCGCAACGCGATGGAGGAGCAGGAACAGGGAAGCAAACAGGTACTGCAGAGCGTCAGCGGATTGAATGAACTGACCCAGCAGGTAAAGGCGAGCAGCGAGGAAATGCTTAACGGCAGCGAAGAAGTAATGCATGAGAGCCAGAACCTTGAAAAGGTAACGCAGGAGATCACAGGCGGCATGAACGAGATGGCGACCGGAGCGGAACAGGTTAACATAGCGGTGCACAATGTCAATGATATGACCAACAAGAACCGCGTAGCCATCAGCGAATTATTAAGAGAAGTTTCCCGCTTCAAGGTGGAATAATCTATAATAAGTAAGACAGGCGGTATAAAAGCCGCCTGTCTCCCTACCCGAATGTACAGCGCCTTATGACAAAGACGAACTGTTACAAATTATAGAAAAATTAAATAAAACTAAGACGGCAGAAAATCCGGTTATCAAATTTTTTGATTGATCAATTCTGTCAACAATGATAATGTTTCTCCAGAATCAACCTTCGGTTTACACGGAAATATAAGGAAAAAAAATGAAATTATTTCATTCGCTCAGATTGCGGTTTGCAGTTCTTCTCTCTGTTTTTATTATTGCGCTGATCGGAATAATGTCCGTACTTGAAATACGCCAAATGTCAAAAGCCGTTTCGGAAACTTTTGCAGCGCAGGGTATTTTTATAGTGGATAAAGCGGCTTCCCTTATTGACGGAGATTCTTTTGAGATACTGGCAAGATCGCGGGATTCAAGCGACCCTTTTTATGAGGAAACTAGAATAAAACTGCTGGATTTAAAAGATTTTTCGGGCTGTAAGTATCTATACACTATGGCTCCGGTAAAAGATAACATATGGCAATATGTAATAGACGGCAGTTCAGAACCGGATGACGTAGAAAATTTCTCCAATATCGGAGATGAAACAGATACCGGCGATTATGACAACGCGTTTAGAAGAGCGTGGACCTCAAAAAAAACCGAAAGCGGCAATCTGGTAAAGCAGGAAGGATGGGGATGGCTTGTTTCGTTCTACACCTCCGTCAAAAATTCCGCAGGAAAGGAAGTGGGAATAGTCGGCTGCGATTATGACGGAAAACATTTATATAACACCATTATTGCGAATATACGGCGGCAGGTAATTACAGGCGGATTTTCCGTACTGCTCGGTCTTGCGCTTGTTTTGTATTTACTGCGGCAGATTTTTACGCCTCTCGGAAGAATCAACTCTATCCTGAAAGAAATTTCTATGGGCGAGGGAGACTTAACCGGAAGGATAGACGCATATAAGGATGACGAGATTGGGGAATTGTCCGGGTATTTCAACCTTACAATGGAAAAAATCAGGAACCTTGTAAGGATAATAAAATACAAAATAAACGGACTTAACCATACCGGTTTTGAACTTTCTTCCAATATGAGCAAGACTTCGACAGCCGTACAGCAGATTTCATCCAACCTTGATAATATGGAAAGCCTTATGATCAAACAGGAAAACGGGGCGGTAGAAGCGGGCAAAGCGGTAGACGATATTAAAAAAAGTATTGACAGCCTTAACAAAATGATAGAACAACAGGCGGAAAGCGTAAATCTTTCGTCTTCCGCTATCGAGGAAATGACAGCTAACATTCATTCGGTTACACAGACTCTGGCTGACAACAACAGAAACGTCAGCGCCTTAACCGAAGCGTCGGAGAACGGGAAAACAGGACTCCAGGCGGTCGCGCGGGAGATACAGGAAATAGCCCATGATTCCGAGGGGCTTTTGGAAATAAACTCGGTAATGGATAATATCGCAAGCCAGACTAATTTGCTTTCGATGAACGCGGCTATTGAAGCGGCCCACGCAGGAGAAACGGGCAAAGGCTTTGCGGTGGTAGCCGGTGAAATTCGCAAACTCGCCGAGTCTTCAGGACAGCAGTCAAAAACCACAGCGGCGATGCTAAAAAAGATAAAAACGTCAATAGATAACATTACCAAATCCTCAGGCGAGGTGTTAGAGCGTTTCGAGGTTATTGACTCAAGCGTAAAAACAGTTTACGGGCACGAACAGAACATTTTACAGGCGATGGAAGAGCAGGAAACGGGCGGAAAGCAAATATTGGAATCCATAAGCCGTCTTAAAGACATTACAACTTCTGTTAAGAAAGGGTCCAATGACATGGCAAAATCGGGCGAGACTCTGGTCAAAGAAACAGATGAATTCATAAAAACAAGCCGGGAAGCGGTAGTAGGCATGAACAGCATACTGACAGACGTTAATCAGATAAAAGTTTCAGTAAATCGCGTAAATGATATGAGTCTGGAAAACAACCGCAACTTTGAATCATTAAAACAGGAAACGGAAAAATTTAAAGATGCCATCGGCAATGAAAAGCAGAAAATACTTATAGTAGATGACGACAGTATCCATCTTGAAATAACGGAAGCGGTGCTGTCGGGCGAGTATGACGTTTCTACCGCCAAATCGGGTAAAGAAGCTCTGGGGTTATTCTACCAGGGGCTTGTCCCGCAGTTAATTTTATTGGATCTGATAATGCCGGATATGGACGGATGGAATACGTACAGTAGAATAAAAGCGATAGGCGGCTTATACGATACTCCCATAGCTTTTTTCACCGTTTCAAACGATCCTAAAGACATACAACACGCGCATGAAATGGGAGCCGCTGATTATATCAAAAAGCCCTATGATAATGACGACCTGTTACGCAGGGTGGGAAAGATTCTTAAAAATTGAAGTTTCCGAACAACCCTAATATTAAAATATCAGAATGAACGTGCCGATTGTAATAAAAACCCCGCCGATAATTGTCTTTACAGTTATTGTCTCTTTTAATATTACAAATGCCATTACCATTCCAATAACTAAACTGAATTTATCTATCGGAATTACTTTTGAGGCTTCTCCGATTTGCAAAGCCCTGTAATAACAAAGCCACGATAATCCTGTTGCTATTCCCGATAAAATCAAAAAAAGTAAATTTTTATGTCCTATATTCGTAATTTCACTGTGTTTTCCGGTAATAAAAACAATAATCCATGACATGATAAGAACAACGACAGTTCTGATTGCAGTCGCCAAATTTGAATTTATGTTTTGAATGCCGATTTTTGCCAGGATCGAAGTTAAAGCCGCAAAAAAAGCTGATAATAAAGCGAATACCATCCACATAAGATTGTTATATATATGAATTTACATTTTGTCTAGTACATTGTAACATTGGCGGCAACTGCCGTTACGAGAAACGGCGCATTTCATTTATTATATTTTCAATCTTTTTTGCATATTCCGAATTACCCGGAGTCCACTTAACTGACAATTCATCAAGAGTTTTAATTTTACCCCTGAAGGGGTCAAGTATATTCCAGCGGGGATCAACAAGCGGTTCCTTAAGCTCGCTGCTTTTTATACTGCTTGAATAGCCTTTAAGATGCTGAATATGCGCCCGGACTCCTTCTGTCATGCTGTTAAAGCGTACCGCCTTTTTATCAACAACGTTAAGACCTGCGTAGTTATATACGTCTGTAAGTACTTTTTTAGTCAGGGATTTTGTAATAAATAACATTTGGGCTATGGCAAGGTCATGGTTTATTCCTTCTTTTCCGGCCTCGCTTATATATGTATCAATAAGGTTTTCGGCATCATTGGCGGAAACTGCGGGATTTATTTTTTTTATATAACCAATTACGGCTGATTTACTCAGCGTACCTTGCGCTTCAATTATTACAGCGCCGCAATCGGGAGTCTGCTCCCCCGTACTGCCGCCGACAACTCCGTTTATGTTTACGATTATATCGCCTACAGGCGGCTGCGCTTTTTCAATACTATCTATCTTTAAATTAATTTGCTGAAAGGAATTATTAATGTCATTCTGTAAATCATCAATTTTTTTTTCGAGTTTACCCAAGTCTTTTTGACCGCCGCAGAAGCCGTTAACGAGGACGGCGCACATTAATAACGCTATAAACAATCCCGTAACTTTTCTCATAATAAAACTCCTTAAATTCGTTAAAGAGCTTATGCTCTAAAACTGCTAATATCCTCCCATAACAAACATAATGTCTGATTTTAAGCAATTTAGTCAATAGACTTGTAACAGAGAAAAACAGTAGCAGTAACATTCCGACAATTTGTACCGTGAGGTTATAAGCTGGCATATTAAACCTCAAGAAATTAAAATCTCCGGTAAAGCGCCATGCGCCTGCGCGTCCATATACAATTATGAAAAAATATTTATTTATTATCGCAGGGCTTTTGTGCTGTGCGGGTTTGTTTGCGGAAAACCCGAAAGCAGGAACGCCGGTTTTTAACTGGGACTTGTTTTGGAGCGGTTCATGGGAAGACAGCAAAAATCTTCATAACCGCGGAGAAATCAAGTTGAATTTTCTTCCGTCCGGAATCAACCTGAGGCTGGAAGTTCTTGACAAGCGGACGCTTAATTTCGATCTTGCCCCGCCAAAAGGCGAGTCATGGAGCGCCGTTTGGGGAGATTCTGAAAAGACGGTTACCGATTTTTTAGGAGGATTGTACCACAAACCTACGGGATCAAGGCTGTTATACGGCGTACTTGATGAATGGGGACTATCCGCCAGAATACGCAATCCGTGGATTCGCTCGCCGCCCTATGCGGAAAACCACAAGCCGCTTATCGTAGATTTAAAAACAACGGCTTCAACTACAAAAAATGACGAAGCTTACCTATACCTTTCAAGTCCGTTTTTAAACCTTTCTCCCAATATAAAAATGAAAAGCTTTATTTCCGCCCAGACGGAAATAAAAAAATTCACACCCGCTCTTTCAGGCGGAGCGGATTTTACTTTTTCAAAGAAAACAACCGTCCTTTTTGAAGTCTTTTATACCGGAACAAAACTTCTTCCCGTAAAAGGTAAATCGTGGTTTTCATATCCGCCGCCCTTGCCTGAACGGGACTTTAAACTCTACGCCACAGGATTACTTTTCCACAACCCGTTTTTATCCGCCAGTTCCGATATTGCGGTTTCTGAAACTTTTGCCTGGGGTACGGATATTTACGGTAATATAGGCATTTCTTTAACGCCTTTACTGCCTTTTGGTACAAAAACAAGGCCGTTATCTGTCTCTTTGGCGGTAGACGGAGCTGGAGAAAGGTTTGTTTACAGGGATGGAGCAAGTCACGGCGAAGGCTTCAGGACTGCCGCAAAAATTGAATGGAAGGGCGGACGAAATTCCCTGCTGCGGTTAAATACAATACTGCGCAGTTCAGGGTTTGGTGAGGATTTTTACCGAAGTTCTACAGGCTTTTATTACCGTTTTCCCGCCGTAAACTGGAATAAATATAACGGATTGATTCCCGTAAAATTTACTAAAATTCAATTTACAATGGATAGAAACGCGGAAAATCCAAAAAAAATTCACGACAGTTTTTCCGGACATGCCGGTTTTTCGGTAAATTTAAAGAAAATAAAGATAAATAAACCTCTTGGGGTTAACATTTCAGGCTCAATTAACGGAATATCGTCGTTTTCGGGCATTTCATCGCCGTATCCTGTTCCTGTAAAACCCTGGACTCTGGAAAATACCGGAATAGGCTGGGAGTTTATCTGGTCGCCGTTAAATTTTCAATTTAATTCAAAGACAGTGTTTACAAATTATTCGGAAAAAGACGATAAATGGTATTTTTCACTTGGCGGCGTCGCTCGTTTTAAACATGGAAGGTTTGGCATAAAAGCCGCATCGCAGGAATTTCCTAAAAAATGGAGTTTTAACGTTTCATGGCGGCTGGAAAAATAATCAAAAAAACAAAAAACTCTTTAAAATAATTTGTTTTTTCGATAATAATGTAGTATCATTAAAGAAAACTAAATGAAGGAGGTATTATGCCAGCCGGTGTTACAATAATGATTGTGGATGACTCCAGAATAATGAGGAATACAGTAAAAGGAGTATTTTCCGGGGTAGACACCACATGTAATTTCATCGAAGCAAATAACGGAGAAGAAGCGCTCGCGCTGCTGGAAACTCAGCCTGTTGAGTTAGTTCTACTTGACTGGAATATGCCTAAATTATCAGGAATAGACTTTCTGAAACAGGTCAGGGCAATGGAGAAGTATAAAGAACTCCCAATAATCATGGTAACAAGTGAGGCTGCAAAATTTAACGTCATAGAAGCTCTAAAGCACGGAGCGACTGATTATATTACAAAGCCAATTAAACTTGAATTATTCAAACAGAAATTGGCAAAACTTCATTTATTCAGGATGTAACAATGATAGTAGAACTTTCAGATTATGTAGAACCATTTGTTGAAGTAACAGTTACCACCCTCAAGGAATTTATCGGTATTGAGGCAAGTCCAAGGCATCCGCACTTTTTGGATCCTGATCAGGCACACGAGTGGGATATTTCGGCGGTAATCGGCCTTTCCGGTATGATTAAAGGAGCGGTAATTGTCTCCATGAAAGCGGATCTGGCAATAAAATTGACAGATTTGCTGGCAGGGCCCGGGCATAAGGAGATCGATGCCGATGTGGTAGACGCAATCGGAGAGATTAACAACATCATCGCGGGGAATATTAAGCCGAAAATACCGAATGGGGACAAAATTGTAATATCAATTCCCACAATTATTAAGGGGAAAGAACATTCAATTGCCTGGCCGAGCAAACAGACAAGGATACTCTGTATTCCTCACAAAGTTTTTGAAGATGATATTTTTCACTTAATTGTAGCTATTGATCTGGAAAGTGAAAAATAAATAAGGGAGGACATATGAAACATGTTTTTGTGTTCGATCCCAAAGCGTTTCGCAGCCAGCAATGGAAGATGGATAATATTCTTGATAATATCGGGCAATTCTTCAGGACACAGGATAAACCTAATTTTTCTATTCAGTTCTCCCGTTATCGAAGGAATGCGATTGGAATAATCCAGAATGAAACAGAGAAAGCGGACGCCGATGACATCGTAAGAATTTACGCCATCGGCGGAGAAGAAATATTTTATGATTGCCTGAACGGCGTCTCTCATTTTCAGAATGTACAACTTGCGGCGGTTCCGTACGGTGAATCAAGCGATTTTCTAAACATTTTCGGCAAAGAAAACCTTGAAGCATTCAGAGATATACCGTTACTTGTAGAGTCAAATACGCTTCCGACAGACATAATCGGGTGCGGAGTGAATTATGCGTTGAATTCATGCTACATAGGAATGAATTCCGTCATTTCAAAAAACCTGAAAAATATTAAAACAAATCTTAATAAAGGCATATTCATGGTTTTTTCAAAATTATCTTCTTTTTTGAACTATGTAATAACATCATTTGATAAAAATGTAGTCGCCCGTAAATATAAGATTGAAATTGACGATATAGATTACAGCGGATATTACAGCCTTATCCATGTCGCCAATGGTCCGTATTATGCCGGAAAAATGACAGGCGCGTCCAATGCCACGCCGGATGACGGTTTATTTAATATCGCGCTTATTAAATCATCATACGCTTTAAGAACAATGTTGTCTCTGGCTTTGTATTCACGCGGAAAAAGACCCGGAAATTGCACATATTTACAGGCAAAAAAAATTACAATTCAATCAGACAATAAAATGTGGATTCAACTGGACAATGAATATATTCAGGATACCAAAATCAGTTTAAACATGATTCATCACGCAGTGCAAATAGTAGCTGTCAATAATTTATCATACCCATTAGCCTCTGGTGTGGCTTAGTAAGGGAGGCTGGATATATGGCAACGAAAAAAGAAGGCAATAAAACCAGAATAAAAATAGCAAATATCTCGTCCGTAATGTTAGTTTTATTTATAAGCGTTGTATATATACTGGAAGTCCAGCTGTCGAATATTGAAGTAAGTTATGGTTTTGCAGGCTTAGCCATGGTTATTACATTCATGATGGCAATTTCCATAATGAGAAATTCAATAAACCATAATAAAATGGCATTCAGTATACCGCTGTTATTACTGTTGTTTTATTCATTTTTAATGATGCTGTGCAAATGGCAGTCGCCTTATTATTTGCTTATGTGCATGGCTTTTTGTTTAATCAGCTGTCTGTATTCAAATTTCAACAGAACATTAACTTTCATTTTAGTTCAAAATATTTTTATTGGTTATTTAATAATAATCGGCACTCCTGTCGCCGGTCAGGGAGCGCCGATTTATACCACATTGATTAGCTGGGTTGTAAGTATGTTCGGCAGTTTCGCGATGCTGGTGGTTACAAGAGCGGCGACCATATCATTGGCTAAAGCTCTTGAACAGCAGCATTCATTTAATGATCTTTTAAATTCTACAGAAAGCTATGTCGCAATGATTAATGAACGCAACGAAATAACCTACGCCAGCAAAACCTTGTCAAAATTGGCAAATACGGATGAACCTGAGCTGGTTCAGGGACGGCCTTTTATTGATCTTTTTCCGGGAAAAAGCCTGAAGATATATGCGGGTAAATTACTAAAAGAAAAAAGCAGTTATGCGGAAGACTGGGAAGTTTCACTGAACGGCATGAAGCGGTATTTTAAAGCCGCTTCACACAGCCTGTCCGGAGAAAGCGGAAACGCTCTCATCAGTATGTACGATATGACGCATCTTGCGGAACGCGATGAAATTGCGGCTATGAAAGACAGCATGAAGATCGGTCTTTTCTTTATGGACAATAATTTCGTTATTCAGGATCACTATTCAAGGTTTCTGGAAGAAATGCTGTCGCAGACTAATCTTTTCGGGAAACTTTTTACAGATATAATCGCCGATTCAGTTACACCCAGCGAACTGGAAGCAATTAAAGATTATTTTATTATGATCATAGAACGTACCTACGATCAGGAAATACTCGAAGACATAAATCCATTAAACGAATTGCACTATATCAATGTTGAAACCGGCGAAAGAAAGGTATTTCAATGCGCATTTACCACAGTAGAGCGCGGACGCGGAGAAGTTTTTATTCTGGTAACGGTCTACGATATAACTGTCAGAGTTGAACTCCAGCAAAAACTTGCCGAGGAAGAATCAAGACGACAGGAAGAAATGCAGTCTGTTTTCGAGCTTATCAATGTTGAGCAGGATGTTTTCGGCGATTTCTCTGAAGACATGGAACATGAATTTGGCATCATTGATAAAACGCTAAAAAGCGATATGTCTTCCCATGATGTATTGGTAAAGGTTTATCAATCCGTTCACGCAATAAAATCCAACGCGGTAATTCTGGGATTAAATGTTTTCGGAAACAAGCTGCATGCTCTTGAATCTAAAATAAAAAAATTACGCGAGACGGAAGCGGTTCCTTTCGCCGAGATGCTGAACCTTACTATGGAAATAGAAAAAATATCCCAGGAAAGGGATAAATTCAAGGAGATAATCAACAAACTTCAATCGTACGGCGGAGGCGGCAGCGCAGGCGGCGTAAAGCAAAATGTAAAAGTGCTGATTGATTCCCTTGCGAAAGCTACGGAAAAAGCTTCTGCGGATATGGAGAAAACAATAAAGTTTGTGGCTAATGAGATAGATGCTGAGGCAATTCAATATGGACCCAGACGTATCATAAAAGAGATACTCATGCAGCTTGTCCGCAATTCTGTTGTACATGGAATTGAAAAACCGGATGTCCGCAAAGCAAAGGGCAAGAATGAGACAGGAATAATAAAACTTTCTATAAAATTGTCGGAAGATCAAAAAAAGATTGATGTAAAGCTGACAGATGACGGCGGAGGGCTTGATTACAAGAAAATTGCCGAAAAAGCAATACAAAACAACTTAATTAAAAAGGAAGATGCGGAAAATAAAGACGCGCTAATGAAAGTAATATTCTCGCCCGGATTCAGCACTGCGGAAACAGAAGGCGTTCATGCGGGACGTGGTATAGGATTAAACCTTGTCCGCGACCGTATTAAAGAAGTAAACGGCGTTATGAAATTACGTTCCGAGACAGACAAAGGAACCGTTTTCTTTATGTCAATTCCGTTTGTTAAACAATAACAAAAGTAAAATTTTATTAGAGCTGTTTGGAAACTGACGACAACGAATTCATACTCTTGCGGGTAGATACACTATTTAATTATTAGACTTGTATTCTTTCGGGCTAAAGTCCGCTTTAGCCAAAAAAGTCTTGTTGATTTTGTCTTTTTCCTCCTCATATTTCTGGAATTAAGCAGGCTCATATAATATACTTTAAATAGTTATGATTTTTGGAAAAATTCCTTATTTTTCGGTTATTTTGAGGAAAAAATGAAAATTTTGCTTATTTGTCTGAAAAAGGAGAAAGAAAAAGCTTTACAGCTTGTGTCTTTCCTTGAAAAAACAGGTATTTCCTCGGAAACGCATCTTATTAAAACCAAGGATGAAGGGCTAAGAGCTATAGAAAACTTCACCCACGTTGCGGTTCTTTCGGCGCTTGGGCCCGGGTGGATAGATTTTCTTGCGGGGTTTTTCTGCGGTTCACATACTCCTATTTTTGTATTCGGCGATAAAGCTATCGAGAATATTCCGGCTGTATTTGCCTTTTGCTTCAAATTCTTTGACACTGAAACAAAATTACATGATTATATTAACGGCGAATACGAAAATTTCAAAAAAAGTGAAGCCGTAGAGGAAACAAATCATGCAAGGCAAGCCTTGCTTGACAGAGGTATTTCCACGACAAACGACTCTCTTATTCAATGTGTCGCCGAAGATAAAACAGAAGAAGTTGCTCTCTTTTTAGCCGCAGGTTTTTCGCCCGATATAAAAGACAAAAAAGGAATCCCCTTGATTTGCATTTCCGCCAGAAACGGGAATTTAAATACCCTTAAGCTTTTACTTGATTCCGGCGCTCAGGTGAATCTCATTGCCGAGGACAGGGGCTCTAACGCTCTTTTTGACAGCGCTCTGGGAAGAAAGAAAGAAATAGTAAAAACCCTTATTGAAGCCGGAGCGGATATGAACATTCAGAGCAAGGATGGACAAACCGCCTTGGTTGTCGTTGTCGGCGCCGGAGATGAGGATATTGCTGAAATATTGGCTAAGGCCGGGGCTGATCCTGATATCAAAGACGCTCTCGGCGTAAGCGCAAGAAAGTATGCCGCCATTTTCGGAAACAAAAAAATGCTCGACACTTTTGACGCCGGCGCTATGGACAAAGCGTCTTAAGCGGGAATTAATGTTTCCCGAAAGAATACATCCAAAAACAGCTAAACCTGTACAAAATCTTTCGGGGTTGTAAGCCCAAACAGTTGCCATACAAGTAAAATTGACAGATTTTACTTTCCAAGAATCAAGAATTTGTCGGAAAACAGAGAAGTTCTGGCGGTTGAATGTATTTTCGGCGAATTATTACAAGGAGCTAAAAACAAACAGGAAAAAGAAATTATTCTGGATTTTTGGAAATATTTACCAAAAAAAAATATGAAAACATAATAATACAAGCAGGAGAATAATCTGCTCAAAATAAATTATTGGATAAGGGCGTTGGTTTAATTTAGGAACTGATATTGGTATTTGTCTGCACGGTTACTCAATAGATAATGTCGACGCAAAAATATCTTCTTTTACTGATAATTTATTTGTCATGTGCAAAACGGATGTAATATATTCTGGACATGAAAACGGCAAACAAGTGTCATATAAAGGAAATTTTGTAAATGGCACAGTACCCGCGCCAGTAAGAGCGGAAGGTCGTGTACAATCATCAGGCAACGCTCGCGGCACTGTTGACGCACAGTACAGGCCTACAGGTAAACCCCCCGACATCGGCGCTGTTCCGCGCGGCGGCACTTTGTTCCCATACGGAGCGGATTGGAGTCTTGGGGGTAAGTAAGAAGCAAGACAATGGCGGCGATAACTTTGCCGCAATGTGCTTTAATTATCAAGACCAAGTTCCTTGTGAAAATATTTTAATGAAGCATAACGGCATAATGCGGAAACCGGCAATACAGGGTTTTTCAATCGGCGTCGAATTTCTTTAATGAAAAAACGCCCTTTAATTAGGGCGTTAAAAATCGGGCTTTTTTTTGATTAACGTGATTGCGCCCTACAATCACTTCATATTTTAAAGATATGTTATTATTCAGGTAATGTCAAGAAAATAGTAATTTTATCAATTAATTTTAAATTTGAATCTATGGTTTAATTTTAAGCCAAAATTGCAGTTTTACTTGTGCGGCATAAACTCCGGTAAAGACCTTCCTGCTCAATCAATTCGGCATGACTGCCGGATTGAATAATCCGTCCTTTTTCAAAAACGTAAATAACATCCGCGTTGCGAATGGTAGAAAGCCGGTGCGCAATTGTTACGATTGTACGGCTTCCGGCTATTTCGTTGATCGCCTGCTGTATCTGCTCCTCGGTGTGTACATCAACAGAAGCGGTCGCTTCGTCAAGAATTAGCACCGGAGCCTGACACAGTACGGCGCGAGCGATTGCGATGCGCTGCTTTTGTCCGCCTGACAGCTTAACTCCTCGTTCTCCTATTTGGGTCTGATAACCGTCAGGCATCTGCATTATGTCGTCATGTATCCTTGCGGTCTGCGCCGATTTTTTAATCTCTTCAAATGAAGCGTCCGACCTTGCGAACGCTATGTTTTCTTCGATAGTTCCGTTAAACAAAAAAGTATCCTGCAAAACTAGGGATATATTGCTGCGAAGGCTATCCAAAGTAATATCCCGCAGATCGTGCCCGTCAAGGCAAACTCTTCCGTCTGTCGGATCATAAAACCTTGATATAAGTTTGCTCAAAGTAGTTTTTCCTACGCCTGTCGCTCCTACCAGAGCAGCCATTTGTCCCGGTTTAATGTCAAAGGAAACATTATCAAGAACGGGAACGCCTTGTATGTAGGAAAAACTGACATTCTCAAAAACAATCCGCCCTTGTACTTTTCCGATTGATTTAGCTGTCGGGCTGTCTTTAACGCTTTGAGGAGCGTCTAAAATTTCAATCACACGCTCCGCGCCCGCAAGAGATTGCTGGGCGGATTCCAAAAGCTGGGCAATACCTGTAATCGGAGCGTAAAAAAGAGCGAGGTAAAGAAGAAAACCGACAACCTCGGAAACGGAAAGCTGGTTTTTATACGCTAAATATCCGCCGAAGCCTACGACAATAACGCTGCCGATGGAAGTTAAAAATTCAACGCTTGGGTGGAATATTGCGCTTAACTTCAGGGCGCGGAGCATATTGTGTGTAAAATCTTTGCCTTTTTTTAAAACTTTTTCCGTAGCGTAGGTTTGCCGTCCAAAAGCCTGTATCTCCTGTATGCCGGAAAAATTATCCTGCAACTGAGCTGATAATTCTCCCTGCGATTTTTGCGTTTTTTGAAAGTTGGGGCGCACCTTGCGGCTGAAAAACCATCCTGATACCAGAATGAACGGAATGGGAATACAGGTGATAAGCGCAAGATGCGCGTTTAAATTAAAGAGAATAATTGTTACGCCTGTCAGGGTAACAGAATTTGTAATAACATCGGGAGTGATGTGGGCGTATATCAATTCAAATGTCGCGACATCGTTCATTACGCGGCTCAACAAATCGCCCGTTTGTTTGTTGTGAAAATAGTCCATGGAAAAAGACTGAATCGCGTTATAAACTTTTATCCGCAGTTCAAGCACCAGCCGCCATGCCGCTCTGTGCGAGCAGTAATTGGATAAGAACCGGAACAGAATGCGTGTCAGGTACAGACCAAGCAATCCGCCAGCCATCCACAGTACAGTGATAAAATTATCCCGTGTCATACCGGCTGCCACAAGTCCTGTCATACCCGCCATTATTCTTGGAGCTATCAGATTGACTGTCGTCAGCATAAGCGTACCGAAAATTGATAGCAGCAGCCAGCCTTTATATCTGACAGCTTCTTTTGCTATACGCAATAGAGTCTTCATTTATTCACCATGAATGTTGTCTGCCGTAAGCGTCACGGAAAACAAGATTATACTCGTCATCACGTTTATCGTCATCATGTTCAATGCCTCGCCTGCGGGTAAAGTAATTAAAAGCGGCTTCTGCGGCAAGTTCAGGCGATACATCGTTGTACAGCGGATCAAAAGCGCGTATCGTGTAGCCCTTCGGAGCAAGCGCATTGCGTGTTATCTGCAAAAAGTTGTGCAGCCCCGCCTTTGCCATTTTGTAACCGTATCCGTCTGTGCCGAACGTCTCGTTAATGCTCGCCTCCGCCGATGTAAGCCAGCAGAGCCGCTTTTCGCCGCCTGCTTCAAGCAGCGGGAAAAACGCTTCAAACATCGCCATCGGACGGATCACATTTGCGTCATACAACTTGTGTATTACATCGCCGTTTAACCCTGTGCGCACATTAAAATTGTCAAGCGGACTGCGCTCATCGCTTGTATCAATAAAGATGTCAATACATCCGCTCTCTTTTTGAACCACAGCGGCGGCTTCTTTCAAATCTTTCGGAAGACAAACTACATCGTCAATTTGTCCTTCTCCTAAAGTGTATACTTTGAACTTTTCCCACGTAAAAACAGCGGCAAGTTTTTTACCGAAATCTTTATTTGTTTCCGTAATCAATACAACTTTCATTTAACAACTCCTGTATGCTTCTTTATGAAAACGTCTAGAACGGCCATTCATGACTCCGGTAGTCGTACATCACAAGCCGCTGTTCATCGCCGAGCGGCGTTTCAAAGTATTCGGCGCAGTGAGCCGCGGTATCGGCGGGGTCCAGCTTTGCCCATTCCGAAAGCGTGCCGTCTGTCATCTGGCGTTTCATCCAGCCGGGGTGATAAAGACGGAAACTGTAGCCTTGCGGATACAGAAGGTTGTGCATAAGGCGTATTCCCATGTTCATTGAACTCTTGCTCATAGGATAGGGGTAACTGTTTCCTGCGCGGTATTTCATAAGCAGAATACATGACACTTCCGAGGAAATGAAGCACAGCCGTTTCATTTTGCCCTTGTCCGTTAACGAAAGAAAGTTCTCTACCATAAGCGCGGGTCCGAGCGCGTTTACACGGAAGCTGTTCCATGGAGCTTCTAAATCCATAGGCAGATCGTCAATGCCGCACTTAACTTCGCCCATTAGCGCGGCGTTGGAGATAATCATATCAAGCGAATCTGTTTGCTCAGCGACAAGATCGCGCGCTTTCGCAATAGACGCCGCATCGCCGACATTCAGCGGCACAATGTGCAAAGCGGGATTTTTTTCGCGTTCCTGTTCCAGCAGATTGTAATCGTCCAGAAACTTACCGCCGAAGACCGTCCAGCCGCGCGAAAGATATTCTTTGCAAAGCGCAAACCCGAGCCCTCTGTCGGCTCCCGTAATAATCACATTCGGCATATTAACTCCTTAACAAAATTCCTTCCCAGGGAAGTAACTGCTTCTTCCGTTCAGGCGAACCTGCGGTAGATAAAAATAAATCTCCTGTCAAAAAACCGGCGATCTTTTTATTTAACGTAACAGTACTAGACGAAAAATTTAGCGCAACGGTATAAATTTCTCCGGTTTTCGCATCGCTTTGCATTTTCCGCTGATATATCATAATTCTGTTATCCGCGTACAACGGAAAAAAATCGCCGTAAACAAGACATTCATTATTTTTTCTAAGGGCTATAAGCTCTTTGTAAAAATTTAAAATTGAATCTTTATCGTCTTTTTGCGCGGCATAATTAATATATTTGCAGTTACCGTTAACGCCAAGCCAGGGTTTCGTCTTGCTGAAACCCGCGTATTCGCTGTCATTCCACTGCATCGGCGTGCGGGCATTGTCCCGCGAGCTTGCCTTGATCCATTTCCAGCGCAGGAAGGAAGGAATACACATTTTTTTCATCAGTTTGTCCAGTCCGTGGCTTACAACATCGTTTAACTCATTGATGTTTTTGAAATCGAAGTTTGTCATGCCGATTTCCTGCCCCTGATAAATAAAGGGAGTGCCGCGAAGAGTCAGATGAAAAAGAGCAAGCATTTTTGCGCTTTCCCGCCAATATTTACCGGGTTTGCCGGCAGTACGGTCTTTTTCCGCCGCGCCGAAGTGGGAAACGATTCTCGCCTGATCGTGGTTCTCAAGATATACGGCGTTCCAGTCAAGCCCGCGCTGCCATTTTGTCATTACGTTTAACAGTTTATACGCGCGGAATTTTTTAGGAATAAACTGGGCGATACGGCGGTCTACTTCAAGGTGATCAAAATAAAACAGCATATTAAGCTCTTTCCGCTCTTCATCGCACAAATCTTTTGCTTCATCAAGATCGACCATGACAGTTTCGCCTACGGTAAAACAATCGTATTTATCCAGCACATCGCGGCGAAGTTCCTTAAGCACCGTATGATTTCCTTCCTGCGATTTGAAATGTTCAATGCCCCGTACAGTCATATTTCTTTTACCGTCATCAAGGCTTGTTTTATAAATAATATTAATAACATCGCAGCGGAAACCGGCCGCTCCCTTGTCCAGCCAGAAGCGCAGGATATTTTTTACTTCTCCTATTACCTTGGGATTCTTATAGTTAAGGTCGGGCTGCTTTTTATCAAAAAGATGCAGATAGTACTCGCCGCTTTTTTCATCGTATTCCCAGGCCTTGCCCATGAAAAAAGTTGTCCAGTTGTTGGGCGGACGGTTTTTCTTTCCGAGACGCCAGATGTAGTAATCGCGATAAGGACTTTTAGGATCGCGGCTTTTTTGAAACCACTCATGTTCATCGGAAGTGTGATTTATAACAAGGTCCATAATTATCTTAATGCCGCGTTTTGCCGCTTCCGAGAAAAGTTTTTCCATGTCGGACATTGTCCCGAATTTCGGGTTGATTGAACAATAATCGCTGATGTCATAACCGTTATCCGCGTCAGGGGATTTGTACACAGGCGAAAGCCAGATAACATTTGCGCCAAGTTCTTTGATTTCATCAAGGCGGGAAATAATTCCCGGTATGTCGCCGATACCGTCATTTGGAAATTCTGTCTGCGAAGAATCTTGAAAGCTTCGCGGATAAATCTGATAGACAATACTGTCTTTCCACCAGGTTTTCATTCATAACCTCGTTTTAAGCCGCGTGAGCGGCAATTTAATCTAAGCCTCCATGTTTTGTTGACCGCCTACAAGCGGTCAGGTGAAGTTTCCGTGTTAATCAGAATCTGTTCACCAATGGGCGGATTCCATTATATCAGAAAAATAAAAAACTTGTTCAACAACCAGTCGTTTTAGCTTATAACCCAAACAAATTGTTTCACTAGTTTTGCATTTTCCCGGGCTAAAGCCGGCTTTAGTTCTAAGGATTTATTATGGCAAGGCCTGTAAACCGGATTGAGAGGCGTCTTATAAGTAAGATTAAAAATAAAAGAACACGGAATCTATTTATAAAACTCCGTGTTATAAAAATTTTCCGGATAACTCGGAACAACAGCAATACCGGAGCTTTGCCGGTATTGCTTAAAAAAATCAGCGCCCCCTTCCGCGGGAAGCCGGACCCATACCTTTGCCATTTCGTCCGAACGCCGTATTGCCGGCAATAGGAGAGCCAACCTCGTAATTTTTCCCGTTTAAAGTGAGTGTTACGGGATAGAATAATCTGTCCTTCTGCCCTTCGATTGTAGGAGCGGTTGCATAACCATCCAGCGAAACCTGCGCGCCTTCTTTGAGACCGTCAATAAAGCCCACAAAACGTTCAAGCCCTCTGACGTAATAGATAATATTTCCGCTAACAACGGAAATCCTTCCGGCGCTTAATCCAAGCGTTCCCTTAATGGTTGTGGTTGCCTGAGCGCTCGATTGGGCAAAAATACTACCGCCGATAACAGCGATAAAAAGACACAAAAGCACTATTTTTTTCATAGTACCCTCCTCAAAAAATATTTACAAAGCCTACGGCTTTTTCATATCAATAAAGCCTGCTCTATTGACATAAAGAAAACCATTTATTATATGGAAATGGTGAAAACGGAGTGATTTCTTTCTGAATTTTAACTGAATTTTTTAATTTGGAAGACGCGAAAAAGTATAGGAAAAGTTCCTTATCACGAAGACCGTGAATGAGCGTTTATGCGGCAGAAGATTATACGCCGTTATTCAAACTATAGATTTTTGTTTTACAATAAAAAAATAAAATCTAATTTATCAACTCTCTTGTCTTTAAATCCGGCCGCCTAATAGTTCTTACATAAACGTGATTTTTGCCGTTTTTCCATAGGCAATTCGTCCCCTTGACAAACGCTCCTTAAAATAACAATATGTTAAAATAACAGCAATGGCGCTGTGGGCTTTTATCTGCGGGTTTTTGCCGCAGATTACAGTCCGCAACGCTTTTTTTGTATTAACGTTATTCAGAAACTGCGTACCGGAAGGACAAGCGATGACCGCATATCTGGCTTTACAAAACGGTAAAGTAATGGAAGGCGAATACTTTGGCGCTCAAGGTGAAATTACAGGGGAAGTGGTGTTTGCAACCGGTATGACAGGGTACCTCGAAACCCTGACCGATCCAAGTTATTACGGTCAAATTGTTCTGCAAACATTTCCGTTAATCGGGAATTACGGCATTATCCCCTCTGATTTTGAAAGCGCCGCCGTGGGGGCAAGAGCCTATATTACAAAATATCCCTGTAAAACACCATCCAATTTCCGCAGCGAGGGCAGTCTTGACGCTTTTTTGCGGGAGCGCGGCATTACCGGATTGTGTGGGATTGATACGAGAGCGCTTACCAAAATTATCCGTGAAAACGGCGTTATGAACGGGAAAATTACGGCAAACCGTCCTACCGAAGCCGATTTTACGGAAACAAAGGCATACTCTATCTGCAACGCGGTCGCCGCAGTTTCATCGCGCGCCGTTACAAAAATTACTCCTGACCAATCGCCGGTAAAACGGGTAGCCCTTTTGGATTTCGGCGCAAAACGCGGCATAGCGCAAGCTCTCGCGGCTCGAGGCTGCGAGGTGTGGCTGTTCCCGCATGACACAAACGCGCTGGAAATACTGAAAATTAAACCGGACGGAGTCATGCTGAGTAACGGTCCGGGGGACCCGGCGGAAGACGCTAACAAAGGAATTATAGAGACCCTTTGCGTTTTGCAAAAGAAAAATATTCCGATTTTCGGTATTTGCCTTGGGCACCAACTGCTGGCGCTGGCAAACGGTTATTCTACTCGCAAATTAAAATTCGGCCACAGGGGAGCCAATCAGCCTGTAAAAGAATTGTCTACAGGGCGCGTTTATATCACCAGTCAAAATCACGGATACGCGGTTGTTGCGGATAACGGCTCGTTTGTCAATGTAAATGACGGAACCTGCGAGGGTATGGATTACGGAAATTCTTTCTCGGTGCAATTTCACCCTGAAGCGTGCGGCGGACCGCTTGATACGGCTTTTTTATTCGATCGTTTTATGGAAAGGATGAGCAAATGAATTTAACATCAGACAATGTTATCGCTTACTTTCAGCCTATTCTTTCCGCCGATACAAATGATATATACGCCTATGAAGTCTTGGGACGCTATATAGACGATGACGGAAATGTAAAATCGTTAGGACCTTTTTTTAACGATCCCGATAAATCACATGATGAAGCTTTAAGAGTAGACAGGATAGTAAGAAGATCCGCCATGAAAAGATACGCTGAAGAAAAACGCAGCGAATATCTTTTTATCAATATCAGATTGGCTTGGCTTCTGCCGTTTGCGATAAACCCGGAAGATATGAAAACTTTGCGGCTGGCGGAAGAATTCGGTATTCCAAATGACAGACTGGTTATAGAAATAACCGAAGAGGATTTTAACGCAAGCGAGGAATATCTTCGCGCCATTGTTCACTACAAAAAAGCGGGCTGCAGAATTGCGCTTGACGATTACGGAAAGAAAGCCAGCAATATTGACCGGCTTGCAAAACTTCAGCCTGATATTATTAAGATCAATATTGATTATATTCATAACAGCGAACAGTCTTATCATTATCGCGAGTATTTGCGCGGTATTGCCGCCTTCGCCGATTCTGTCGGTATTGAAGTATTGTATGAAGGAGTAGAAACGGAACGGCAGCTTGAGATTTGTATTTCCTCAAAGGGAAGGTTTTATCAGGGATTTTTACTTGCTGTTCCTCAAGCGTCTATGCGCGATCCTGATATTAACAAGTTTGTTTTCTCGGCGTTAATCGCTACCGCTTATACGACAATACAAACCAAAGTAACCGATGCGGAATCCTTAAAAAATTCCATTGATGTTCTGGTTGAACGTTTCCTTCATGAAAACCCGTTTGATGACAAAATGATAAATGACGACGAATACCTTATTAAGCTTTTCCGTGAATTGCCGGAAGTGATACGGATTTATCTGTGCAGCAGAAAAGGCGTCCAGATTTCCAGCAATATTGAAAGGAAATCAGATGATATTATATGCCGCGATTATATAAACAAAAATTGGGCGTGGCGCGGGTATTTTCATGAAATAATAAAAGCTTTTATCAGGGGCAGAAAAAGCTGCCTGACAAATACGTACCGCGATTTTACAACAAAAGAAAAGATATGTACTTATTCTTACGCGATAAAAGATGACGTGTTTTTACTGGCGGATATTATAAAAGAACAGGAGATAATAAGCGATTATGCTGTTGGATAGAACAGTAAGTACCGGAATGCCGGGTCTTGACCAGGCCATTGACTTACTGCGTCTGGGGGATAATGTGGTCTGGCAGGTGCAGTCCATTGATGATTATCTCAAGGTTTTGGGACCGTATATCCGGCAGGCAAAACAGGATCAACGCAGGCTTGTCTACTTTAGATTCGGCAACCACGCGCCCCTAATGGCGGATAACGAACCTTCCGTCGCTTATACTTTGGACACTTCCGAAGGTTTTGAGTTATTTGCCCTTAAAGTACATGACATTATCGACCGCGAAGGATTAAAGGCTTTTTATGTGTTTGACTGCCTGAGCGACTTGCTTGAAAGCTGGTGCTCGGACATGATGGTAGGCAATTTTTTCCGCATAACGTGCCCCTTTCTTTTTGTGCTTGATACTGTCGCTTATTTTGCCCTAATTCGGGGCGCCCACACCCACGACACGATTGCGCGTATTCGGGAAACTACCCAGCTTTTACTTGATGTTTACAATGTTGACAATAAATTCTATATTCATCCGCTAAAGGTATGGGAAAGATATTCGCCCACGATGTTTTTCCCTCATCTTATCGACGGCGACAAGGCTTTCTCAATTACCTCCAGCGCGGACGCCGCGACTTTGTTTTCACGGATCAGCCGAGGCGGACACCCAAGGGATCATTGGCATATTACATTTGAACACGCGCGCTCATTCCTGGTCAGCGATGAAAAATCCCAGGAGGAAATGAAGAAGCTTCTTGCCGGCTGGATTATCGGAAAGGAATTGCGCATAACAAATCTCATTGTCAGGTATTTTACGCTCGCTGATATTCTTGATATTGCGGAAAGGGAAATAGGAACCGGTTTTATCGGAGGAAAAAGCGTAGGAATGCTTCTTGCAAGAAAAATTCTTGAGAAGGAAGCCGATGCTGCTGTGCGAAATCATTGGGAGCCGCACGATTCATACTATTTAGGCTCTGATATTTTTTATACTTTTATTGTGCATAACGGGTTGTGGGACTTGCGGATAAAGCAAAAAACGACGGAAGGTTATTTTACCGTAGCGAAGGAACTGCAGGAAAAGATGCGTCAGGGAAAATTTCCGGATAATATAAAGGAGCAGTTTATACAGATGCTGGAACATTTCGGGCAAGCGCCCATTATTGTCCGCTCAAGCTCCCTGCGCGAGGATAATTTCGGCAACGCGTTTGCGGGGAAGTATGAAAGCGTCTTCTGCGCCAATCAGGGCACGCCGGAGGAGCGTTACGCGGCGTTTGAGCAGGCTGTACGCACTGTCTACGCCAGCACCATGAACGACGACGCTCTTGCTTACCGTCAGCGCCGGGGTCTTACAAATCAGGACGAACAAATGGCTATCCTTGTTCAGCGAGTTTCGGGCAACCATTACGACGAATTGTTTTTCCCGCATATTGCGGGCGTAGGGAATTCCACAAATCTGTATGTGTGGGACAAATCGATGAACCCGGAAGCCGGTATGCTGCGTATTGTGTTCGGGCTCGGAACCCGCGCTGTTGACCGCGTTTCCGGCGATTACGCGAAAATAGTTCCCTTGGATTGCCCGAACAAAGGGCCGCCCGTAAGCTACGGCGACGAAAAGAAATTTTCTCAGCATAAAGCCGATGTGCTTGATCTGCATAATAACAAATTGACTGAAGCGCCTCTGGAGAAACTTGCGGACGGAGATTTAAAAACCGACAAAGATATTTTTTTTACTACAGATACCGCGGCGATAAACCGTATGCGGGAGTTCGGGATTAAATGTGAATCAATTCCCAGAATTCCGGATTTTAAAAAACTGTTAACCGAAACGGGTTTTCCCGAATTTGTCCGCACGGTGCTTTCCACGCTTTGTACAGCCTATAACTATCCTGTGGATATTGAATTTACCGCCAATTTTGACCCCAACGGCGAGTTCAGATTTAACCTGCTGCAATGCCGCCCCCTGCAAACAAAGGGAATTGGCAGAGTTATGGAAGCTCCTCAGCCGAAACAGGAGCATATCTTTTTCTCCTCTGCCGGCGACTTTATGGGCGGCAATGTCAGGCTGCATTTTGATTATGTCGTTTTTGTTAAGGCGACAGAATATATTGATCTGACAGATCAGGATAAATATCAGGCGGCGCGCATAATCGGCATCATTAACCAAAAGTTGAAAGACAAAACCGTCCTATTGATGGGGCCGGGGCGGTGGGGAACGACTACTCCGTCACTGGGGGTTCCGGTTCATTTCAGCGAGTTATGCAACATGGCAGCCCTTTGCGAAGTATCGTATCCGAAAGCGGGTATAGTACCGGAATTGTCCTTTGGGAGCCATTTTTTTCAGGACATTGTGGAATCCGATATTTTTTACGCTGCTGTTTTTGACGGCGAGCCGGGTATCGTATTCTGTCCGGAGCAAATTTTAAAGCGGGAAAACCTGTTTTCGGAAATCTATACCGGAGAGACTAAAATGGATTCAATTATACATATAGCGCAGACGCCCGGTTTAATATTACATTCGGATATTACAAACCAAAAACTGCTTATTTATTGGGATCAAAATACCGTATAAGGATGGACGCTAAAGGATGAAATCCTATGCCGCTTGATAAAAATATAAAAAAAACGATGGTCATCGGTTCCGGTCCGATTGTTATTGGGCAGGCGGCTGAGTTTGATTATGCCGGAACACAGGCGTGCCGTATGCTGCGCGAGGACGGGATTGAGATTGTCCTTGTAAATTCCAATCCCGCGACCATTATGACCGATAAAAACATCGCTGATATAATATATATTGAGCCTCTGACGCTTGCCACAGTAAAGCGTATTATCGAAAAAGAACGCCCCGACAGCATATTATCGGGACTTGGGGGGCAGACAGGGCTGACTCTTTGTATGCAGCTCGCACGCGATGGTTTTCTTGAAAAAATGAACGTGCAGCTTCTCGGTTCTTCCCCTGAAACAATTGACAAGGCCGAAGACAGAAAATTATTCAAGGAAACCATGCAAAGTATCGGACAGCCTGTGGTTCCCTCGGTTATCGCCGTTGATGTCAGGACGGCGGTTAAATTTGCGGGCGAAATCGGGTATCCGGTGATTGTGCGTCCCGCCTTTACGCTTGGCGGCTCCGGCGGCGGTATTGCGGGTAACGAAGCGCAGCTAAAGGAAATTGCCGCTAACGGACTGTCCTTGTCGCCGATTCATCAGATTTTAACTGAAAAATCAATCGCCGGCTGGAAGGAAATTGAATACGAGGTGATGCGCGACCGCGCGGGAAATGTCATAACTGTCTGTTCTATGGAAAACTTTGACCCTGTCGGCATACACACGGGCGACAGTATCGTTATTGCGCCGGCTGTTACGCTGGCTGACAAAGAGTATCAAATGCTGCGTTCCGCGGCTTTGAACATTATTCAGGCGTTAGGTGTCGAAGGCGGCTGCAACGTTCAGTTCGCCCTGCATCCTGACAGTTTTAAATACGCGGTTATCGAGGTAAACCCGCGCGTTTCGCGTTCCTCGGCGCTTGCAAGCAAAGCTACCGGCTACCCTATCGCAAAAGTCGCGACAAAAATCGCCGTTGGCTATACTCTTGACGAAATAATAAACGCCGTTACGGGCAATACATTCGCCGCGTTTGAGCCGACTCTTGATTATGTGGCGGTAAAATTTCCCAAATGGCCGTTCGACAAATTTGTTTACGCCCAAAAAGAACTGGGTACGCAGATGAAAGCCACAGGCGAGGTAATGGCGATTGCCGACACTTTCGAGGAAGCGCTGTTAAAAGCCGTACGAGGCGCGGAGATCGGACTTAACAGCCTTGACCTGCCGCGTCTTGGCGCAAAATCAGACGGAGAAATCAGCGCCATGCTGAGCACTGTAACTGATGAACGCCTGTTTGTGCTGTACGAAGCAATCAAGCGCGGTATCAGTATGGACGATTTATACCTAATGACCAAAGTAGACCGCTGGTTCCTGCATGGACTGGTTAATATCGCCTCCGGACATTTCAATACGGCAGCGCTGTCCGGCTCCGCGTTAATATACAAAATGGTGGATACCTGCGGCGGCGAATTTGAAGCCAAAACGCCGTATTTTTATTCAATTCAGAACGGAACGGAAAACGAAGCATTGCCGTTTATTCAAAAAAGTGAAAAACAAAGAATTGTCGTACTGGGCTCAGGCCCAATCCGCATTGGGCAGGGTATTGAGTTTGACTACGCCTGCGTGCATTGCGTATGGACGCTTAAAAGCATGGGATACGAAGTCGTCGTAATTAACAACAACCCGGAAACTGTATCCACCGACTTTGACACAGCCGACAGGCTTTATTTTGAACCGCTGTGCATTGACGATGTTATGAGCATAATCGAAATTGAAAAACCGTTAGGTGTCATTGTAGCGTTCGGCGGCGGTACGGCGATCAAGCTGACAAAAAAACTGCATGAACGCGGCGTAAACATCATCGGCACTTCGGCGGACAGTATAGACATCTGCGAGGACAGGCAGCGGTTTGACATACTGCTGGAAAAATTGCAGATTAAACGGCCAAAGGGCTGCGGAGTTTTAACGGAAGAAGAAGCGCTGGCGGCGGCTGAAAAACTCGGCTTTCCCGTCCTTATGCGCCCGTCCTATGTGCTGGGCGGACAGAACATGATCATCGCCTTCTCGTCCGATGATATCCGCGAATATATGGAAATCATCCTGCGTTCAAAACAGGAAAACCCTGTACTTATTGACAAGTATCTGGAAGGAATGGAAATAGAAGTTGACGCTCTGTGCGACGGGAAAAAAGTTTTCATTCCCGGCATAATGGAACATATTGAACGCACAGGCATTCATTCGGGGGACAGTATCGCCGTGTACCCGGCGCTTAACATAAACGATGCGTTAGCCGAAAAGATTTTTGACGTTACACAGAGACTGTGCATGGCTTTGAACGTAAAGGGGCTGGTTAATATTCAATATGTCCTTTATGAAAACGACGTCTATGTTATAGAAGTAAACCCCCGCGCGTCCCGCACTGTTCCGTATCTCAGTAAAGTTACGGGAATTCCCATGTGCGAAATTGCCACAAAAATCAGCGCGGGAAAGACGCTTTCCTCCCTTGGGTATAAATCGGGTTTCGGAAAAATACCGCCCTATGTAGCGGTAAAAGTGCCTGTTTTCTCTTTTGAGAAACTTGCCGGAGTGGATACGCATTTAGGTCCGGAAATGAAATCCACCGGGGAAGTTTTGGGCATCGGGAAAAATTTTGAGGAATCTCTTTACAAGGGACTTGTCGCCGCCGGCTATAAAATGAAAAAGAAGGGGAGCGTGCTGATAACGGTGCGGGACGGCGACAAAGCGGAGATTACCGATGTGGCGAAAAAATTTTCGCAGTGCGGATTTTCACTTCACGCAACGAGGGGAACAGCCCGTTATCTTGAAGAAAAAGGGCTTGATGTTCAGCCGGTAGATAAAATATACGATAATCAGAAAAACAACACGGAAACTCTTTTGGCGGGCGGTCAGATAAGCTATATCATCTCTACGTCCGAAAAAGGCAGAGACCCGGCATTAGACGACGTAAAACTTCGCAGGAAAGCCTGCTCTCTCGGCGTGCCGTGCCTGACATCAATTGATACAGCTAACGCGCTTGCCGACGGCTTGCTTTCGGGGTACAGCGAAATAAGCACGGAACTGATCGATATTAACAGTCTTAGGGATGAGCGCATAAAACTTGCCTTTACAAAAATGCACACCTGCGGCAATGACTATATTTACTTTAACTGCTTTGATATGGAAATAGAATCTCCCGAATCGCTGTCTGTGTTTTTGTCCGACCGGCACGCCGGCGTAGGCGGAGACGGCGTTGTGCTGATACAGCCGTCCGATACAGCGGACGCAAAAATGCGCATGTTCAATGTCGACGGCAGCGAAGGCAGTATCAGCGGAAACGCTATTCGCTGCGTAGCAAAATATCTGTACGACAACGGAATTGTAAAAAAGCGCGATATGCAAATTGAGACAAAGAGCGGCGTGAAAAAACTCTATCTTTCTACGAGTAACGGAACAGTGTCGTCCGTTAAAGTTGATATGGGACGCGCCGAACTTCGTCCGGATAAAATCCCCGTCAATTTAACTGGAGAAAGCGTAATTAAAAGAAAAGTAACTATCGGAGGCGCTGAGTACGATATTACCTGCGTGTCCATGGGCAATCCGCACGCCGTAGTTTTCTGTGAAAAACTTGACGATCTTAAAATAAAAAAAATAGGACCTCTGTTTGAAAATGATCCGATATTTCCCGACCGCGTGAACGTTGAGTTTGTTAAAGTAATGGACAAAAACTATTTAAAAATACGCTTATGGGAACGCGGAAGCGGCGAAACTCAGGCAAGCGGAACCGCCGCCTGCGCTTCTGCGGTAGCCGCGGTTTTGAACGGATACTGCGGCAAGGACGCCGATATTAAAGTGTGCCTGCCGGGCGGAGATTTGTTTATCCGTTACACAGACGAGGCGGTATACATGACGGGAGACTGCATAAAAGTGTTTGACGGAACGGTGGAAATTTAGGCGTTTTCTACTTAAAGATACCTTCGAACTTTTCCGTAATATTCATCGTATTGTTTACCATAGTGAATTTTCAAAAAAACTTCTTCGCGTAATATTTGCCGGTGAACAGTCATTGCCAAAAGAAGCAGGAATATCAACGTAACAATATTCGGATATGCCGTAAAAATACCGGTAAAAAACGCCAAAAAAGAAATATAAATCGGATTCCTGCTGATTGAAAATGTCCCGTTTGTAATTAAATTACCGTTTGTATTTTTATCAATGCCGACCCGGAAAGATTTTCCGAATGTTTTTAAAGTAATACCGAACCATATAAGACTTACAGTACAGGTTACGATTGCAAAAATATTTAAAATATTAATCTCAAAAAATAATTTTGTTAAAACGGCGGGAAAAGGTAAAGCAAAAAATACAGATAGTATCGCATAAAAGAAACAAAGAATTACCGGGAGCATGATAAAGTCAGATTTATCGGTAACGCCGAATACTATTGCCTTTATGCCGCGACGGCTTAACATCGCAGAACGAATTATCACCATAATAATTAATACCGGCAATTCAAGTATAGGAATATATTTCATATTTGCCTAATTTCATTGAATCCCATCCATATCAGCCATACATACGCACAGGTCTTAGGAAGCATTAACATTCCGATTAACGGGTATACATCCGCCCAAAGCACAACAGGAATGTAGAAAGAGAAACTAATCAAAACGGCAAGCCACAAAAATTTGAATGTTTGATCATTTTTCTTTCCCGCCGCTCGGAAATAAATAATTATAATGATTATACCCAGAATAACAAACGGGATGTTGCGGTAAATACCCCAGACAAACGGCGCATCGGCGCTTAACCACTTGTTCTGCGGAAACAGGCAAAGCGCAATTCTTATGACAGCTAACGCATAAACGGATAAGGTAAGTTTGTTTTTGCCTTCTATGTTGTACCGTAATCTCCAGACATGATATAAAATCACATAAAAAAGAGTCATGGTTATTGACGTTACCAATTTTCCGAAACCGAGCGCAACAGTGTAGTTTTCAAGCCCTGTTGTCCAAAGAGCGATAATCCTGGGTACAAGGTGAAACGCATCGCCTGAGCCAAGTATCAGGGTCATAATTCCGAACAGCATATACTGCCTGTTCTGTCTTTGACGGCGTATTATGTAACAACCAATCGTAATAGCTGTTATCAGATATATTATTGAAAAAACAGATTCCATAATTGCCTGCATAAGAACCTCCCGGACAAATTCCAACAAATACGGTTTAGTTTCAAATAATCACAAATTTTCCTTTAAGAGTCAATGCTGCGAATTTTCCCGTTAATTCTTCCGGTAAGCCATGATACCGCCTACCATAGTCCAAAGTACCTGCGCAGAGCGAATTTCTTTTCGCGGAACGTAAAAAATATCACGATCAAGCAGCGTCATGTCGGCAAGGTATCCCGCCTTAATTCTTCCTTTGTAATCTTCTGCGAATTCGGCGTATGCTCCGCCGATTGTGTAAGCGTCTACTGCGGCAGGCACATCTACACATTCGCCGGGATAAAAACCTTCTTCTGGATAACCGTTTGATACATCATGGCGGTTTACCGCGCAGTCGATACACTCTACAGGGCTCATGGATTCAACAGGGCTGTCAGTTCCGTAAGCCGTTTTAACGCCCAGCTTGTTCATGGTTGAATGCGCGTAAGAAGTAGACGCAAGTTCTTTGCCTACGCGGTTTTCAAGCATATAAAGATCGTGGGTAAGAAAGATCGGCTGCATAAACGCAAGAATACCGTTATCTGCCATGCGCCGCAGGAGCGGCAAATCGGTAATTTGGCAATGTACTAACCCGTGGCGCAGTTCGTTTGTATGTCCGCCGTTTGCTTTTTCAAAAGCGTTCAGCGTCTCTTCAATAGCAGCGTCCCCGATGGCGTGTACAATTACCTGAAAGCCGTTTTTGTGATTTTTAAGCACCAGCGCGTCCATCTCCTCCTGCGGATGTATTTGAAAACCGCGCGAAGAAGGCGCGTCCAAATAAGGTTTGCGCATATACGCGGTGCGGGAACCAAGCGAGCCATCCGCGAAAAGTTTAGACGCTCCCATTGTTAAATAGGGATGACCCATTGAAGACCTTGTAACCCAGCCGCGCCTGATAAATTCGTCAAATACCGCTTCGTTCTCGATAGTACATTGCAGGCTAACGCGCAGATGAAGATCATGTTCGGTATACAGTTTGATATACGCGTCAACTATGCTTTGGTAATTATCTTCGATAACGTCTCTGCTTCCCGCAGACGTAATGCCGTTTTCAAGCGCATGGCGCATAGCGTACAGAAGCTGTTCCTCTATCTGTCCCTGACTGAAAGATGGAATCAGGTCTCTGATTTTATACAGAGCCGTCCCTTCGCCGAATATTCCCAAAGGTTCGCCGTCTTTATCCAGTTCTATTTGTCCGCTTTCGGTATGCGCGCTGTCCCGCGTTATCCCCGCCATTTTCATAGCCAAAGAATTACAGCACAGTAAATGTCCGCAGACGCGGGAAACAATCACCGCGTGTTCGGCAGAGATACGGTCAATATCATGTCGGTTGGGAAGCCGCTTTTCACCGGTAAAAATATCCTGATTCCAGCCAGTACCCGAGACTACAGAACCTTTCGGCGGTTTTATACGGTCGATGAGACCGCGTCCCCGCGCGACCAGTTCGTCAACGGAAGTAACTCCGTTAGCCTGAATACGATTCCTGTTACGCCCAAAAGCATACAGATGCAGATGTGAATCGTTAAAACCGGGAAGTAAAAGTCCGCCCTCCGCGTCTATTTTTTCCGCGTCAGGCGCTTTTGAAATTATTTCTTCGTTTGTGCCTGCGGAGGCGATTCTATCATTGTGTACCAGAACAGCCTGAGTGAAACTTCCGCGCTCAAGGTAAACATTCGCGTTATGAATAACAAGCTGCGCCATAAAGCGTTACTTCATTTTTTAAAACGCAGTTCGCAGTTCGGACAGCCTTGCGCGATTGTATTGCCGAGTTTAAATTGCAGTTCCATTACTTCGGCCATGCTCCGGTCGCCATCCATTGCCATATCGCATAACAATGCGCAGGTTTTATCGTCAAACCCGAGTTTTTTCCATGCGTTAACCAGAGCGCAATAATGAAAATCAATACTAAGAAAATCCCTGCCGCTGTCTGTAATATCCGCGTCAAAGGTTTTTTTTGATATATCGCTTGGAAACACCTTTTTAAAATCTTCGATATTATTCGGATCTGCGCAGCGTTTCCTGATCTGTTCGCCGTGAATCCGCCCGCAGCGTTTTATCGCCCGTCTGATAATAGCTTCGGCGTCAATGCCCGCCTTAATCATTTCATCGTAGATAAGACCCATCCATGTTGCGCGGTGTTCTATCTGCGCGCGGTTTACTTCGGCAAGTTCATCAATTGCAATTTCTTTATTCGGCATTTTATCCTCTTAAACTCCTTAACTTTATTAAAAGAGCATTTTAACAGCTAATCGAATTGTACAAAATAGAACGCGGATAGGCAATATTAACGATAAGATAAAATGCAATAATGATCTTCCTGCGTCAGCGTAAACTCTTTACAGCGATTCGACATAACTATTTCACGGCGTCAGCGGAAAGCCCTTTCGGCGGTTAAATGGTGTGGACTTTTTTTACGCACGTTTTGACGTGGCATTTACTGAATCCACACCAACACCGCCGTAAGGGCTTCCCGCTGCCCGCCTTGAGATATTTATAGGTGGGTCGATGTTATGCCACACTGAAATAATTACAGGTTAAGTTTGGCTGTTACGGAATAACAGCGTTTTGAATTTCTGACCACTGGCCGATTAGGCCGCGCTCGTTTTGCCATGAGAGAGCGATGTAAACTGTGCGCCCGCGCTCTGTTTCGTCAAACTCCAGGGCGTGAGGGGTGCGGGACGCCATTGTGTGGAGGGTGAGGTCGCTGACCGTTGCGGGCGGGGTGTCGAGTACGTCCCAGACGATGACCGCGCCATCGTAGCCTGCGGGCTTCGCTTTGTGGGTTTGGCCTTTAATCCAGAAATTGACAAGAACTTCGCGGATATTGCGCAGTTTAAGTTCAAACTCCACGACTTCGGTAACGTCGATGTGCGGAGTGCGTATCAAATCACGGTTGGGAATGCGCATTTTGTCGCGGTCAAGGTCGGTTACAGGCTCGAAACGGAGGAAACGGTTGACGAAATGGCGTAGCGCCCGTTCGGTGGAGAGGCGCACACGGTTTTTTTCGGCGGTTAGCTGCGGAATGTGGGGCACGAGGGTCTTTTCGTAGGCGGTGTTCCATTGGCTGAACTGATCTTCGAGAATATCAACGTCGTCCTTCGGGATATGCTTCCAGCGGGCGTTGTTGTCAATGACATAATCGGTGATATTCCTGAAAAACTGCTCGAATTCCTTGTCGTTTCGGGGGATGTAATTTCTTGTCATAATGCACTCCTTTTGTTATTGGTCACTTTACTGCCATTCGGGAACACTCTCCGAGCGGTCGGGAACATGAACCGGACGGTCGGGAACACTCTCCGAGTGGCCGGGAACATGAACCGGACGGCCGGGAACACGAACCGAACCGTCGGGAACATGATCCGAGTGTTCGGGAACACGAACCGAGCTGTCGGGAACATGAACCGGACAGTCGGGAACATGAACCGGACGGTCGGGAACACGAACCGAGCGGCCAGGAACACGTCCCCATCGGTTCGGGGTGTTCCTCCAACGGCTCGGTGTGTTGAGCTGACACCATGTGCCGCTCAACCTGCTATGTGCTAATGCCAGTCCGTTACTGTCCATTTGTAGCCGCTGGGTTGAGATACAGACGAAGTATATGTTTGAGTATTCCCACTTTTTGAGCCAATAACATAGTTCCAGCCTTTCTTTAGAGAAACATTATATATGAATGTATGGGCAGAATCAGAATAAGAAGATGTACCCTGGATAGTTACGTCTATATCAGCATAACATAAAACAGCAACGTTGTTTCTATCCTTTATGCAAAACAAACCATACTTTCCGTCAAATGTGGCAAAATTACCAGATTTCATATCTAAATAAACCTTTGCGTTATTGGGGCTTACTGATATGCCTTCTTCAATTAACCAACTACTATCATTATGTAAATCAAATTTTGGTGTACCAAGTTTTATAGTTACTTTGCCTCCACTTACAGTTACGCTTGCCGGTTCGTTTATATAGTCCCTTAGTGGATCAGATGAAAAGGAATCACCACCCCAATCTTCCCAAAGATAGCTAAAGTCGGTTCTGTTTTTAGCTTCGTTTATATTAGCCGTATTTGTAAAGTACTCTGAGTTATATTCTACCGTTGCTCCTGACACGATTGTTTCGACCAGTCCGCCGCCGCTGTTGTTACCGCTGTCTCCGTCTTTGCCGCCGTCTTTGCATGAGGCTAAAGAGAATGTGAGGAAAAGCGCCGTTGTTAATAAGAGGAGGAATTTAGTCAGAGAAGACTGGGGGGGGGGGGGGGGGGGATACTAAAGAAATCTGTTTTTTGGTCATTTTTTTGTCCTTTTTTGTAAAATTAACCGCCCATACGGGAGGTCTGCTTAAACCTGCCAACGGCAGTTTTAAGCCTATGTGAGTATATCATTAGGCTAAGAGAGTGTCAAGGGGACGAATTAGTCAACTATATCTTGTATTTTTAACCCCAATCCTTGACTAATCCTCTTTTATGCCTCTTTTATGCTAATTATATACTACATAAGGAATTAGTCAAGCCTTGAGTATGCTTTTTTATATCATCAGGTATCACCAGTATTCGTAAAAATTGATAACTTTTTTGATAACTTTTTCTTTTAGTTTCACGTAACGTATTTAAAAACCTTGTTTTTTTGTACTCACAGACCCCATAAAAAATACCCCGAATTTCGCTCGTAGAAGCCCTTAGAACAGCTTCAAAACTCATTGCCGTATCATTTCACCTTTTAACCCTTAAAAGCCCTTCTAAAGCCGTTTTTTGCGTTTTAAAATAAATGTCGCATAACGTATATCAAAAATCGCTTGGATTAACTGCCTTCGGCAGTTCGGGCTTCGCCCGAAAGAAAAAAAACCGTGTGGAGCAAAGCGTAATTCGACCCACCCAATACCGCCCAACCTACAGGCACAGAGTAATCCGGCGGTTCCGTATCGGCGGCCTATATTGTCCCTCCCCCTCACCGCCGGGCTTCCCCCACTACCAAGAGAAAAAAAGAATGATAAAATTCCAGTATGAGTAAAGGAAAAAGTGACAAGATCACATATAAACCCTACGAGCAACACCAAATATATCTGATACCGCCAAGCGCCGAAGAACTAATACCGAA
>Ga0268262_10001121_pt1 | contig 34147 bp, 24 predicted proteins | sample TergutNc150P3_FD_190354 | JGI IMG/M metagenome (GOLD analysis project Ga0268262, IMG submission 190354) | Nasutitermes corniger P3 segment gut microbial community from laboratory colony in Florida, USA - Nc150 P3 (SPAdes) (version 2) | ecosystem: Host-associated > Arthropoda: Insects >...
TGTGCGGTTTTTCCAAATATTCCTCGCTCCATTTTCCGTTGGAAAATCTTGAGCGGTAGGTGATTGGATAAGTGTTTAATGCAAAGGCCATAATTACTCCTAAGAACATTTAAAAACTTCAGTTTTTAGATGTTCTAACTTATAATACAATTGATGTTAATGTCTTGCAATAGGTTATCGTTTCTTTTTTAAATCGCGCAATTTTTTCCGCAGGGCTTCCGCCTTGTTAAAAAGATTGTACATTACTTTTTTATACCGATAATCCCAGCTTCCCGGACGGTGTATAATTTGTCCGCCAAATCCGGTTTTAAACCTGTAAAGACCCGCCATCGAATGATTGGGATCTTCATTCGGGGGTATGCCGAAAAGATCGTAATTAATACATCCCGCTTCTTTGGCGTCCTGCATGGCTTTCCATTGAAGAGCGTACGGAGCCATTAAATTACGTTTGTTGTTGGAAGACGCCCCGTAAAGATATGTCGCTTCTTTCCTGCGAAAAAGAACGACAATAGCGGCAATAATATCGCCTTCATGTTCAGCCGTATACAAACGGATAAATTGATTTTTTTTATTTTGCTTTTCGCATACTTCAAAAAGCGTCCTGTAATAATTAATTCCGTGTATCGCAATACCGTCCCTTGCCGCCGTTTCTTTTAAAAGATTATAAAATACTTCGATATCCTGTACGCCGCAAGTATTAACTTTTACGCCTTTTTTTTCCGCTAAAGAAACATTGTACCGCCATTTTGATTTCATGGACGCCAGTATTTCCTCACAAGAAACTCCAAGATTGACGATGACGGTATCGGGCGGTTGGACTGTCGCCGCCGCTTTAATAAAACCTGCGGAGGTTAACATAACCGATTCATTTTTAAAACTTTCATCACCGTCTTTGTAATGCCATGGGGGTTCAAAGCGGATGAAGGCGGTGTCTTTTGAAAAAAACGGTTTTAGTTTTACGGCAAGCTCAGCAAGGGCTTTTGTCCTTTCTTCAGCGGTAAAAAATTCAGGAAGACTCCCCCAGGGGATATATGCAAAAGAAAAACCAAGACCAAAGACAAACGCGAAGCGGCGGCAAAGAGCCAATAACGGCAACGTCTCGGCAGTCTCTCCTTTTTGCCAATCAATTAAAAAAGCCTTTGCGGTTGAATCAAAGCGGGATTTAAATTCTCCCCACATTGATGATTGTAAAAAAGAATCGGCGTTTTCACAGACTGAGAGATCGGCTTCTTTTATGTTGGAAATAAAGGTGTCTAAGAAATAAGAATTAACAACGGAGGACTTCTGTCCAAAGGACGGCTTAGAGTTACACGGAGGAAATATCGTATTAGTATTTTCTGTTTTAATATCAGATACTTCTTCCATAAATTATTAATGCACTTCGCCTTCGGGAATTATTTTTGTGCGCACGGGATTGCCGTTAAGACACAATTTTTTTCCGCCGCAAAAAACTGTATTGTCCTTTACCGCAATTGGATACGAAAAAAACGTGTCAATGTCTATTTCCGCAGGAGCGGGAAGCGCGTCCTCGCCTTCGGGCAAAAGACGTGTTCCTGTGGGACAGTCTCCAGCGTCAAGCACTTCCACGCGCTCCGCAGGCTGGCCATCAGGACCGACGCCGCCCTTGTCGCCTGCGGCAAGAAGCATCCCCCTTGATTCAATGCCGCGAAGTTTCGCGGGTTTTAAGTTATATGCTACAATAATTTTCTTCCCAAGCAATTCTTCTTCCTTGTAGAACGGCACAAGGCCGGAAACAATTGTCCGCTCTTCGCGTGTTCCCGTCACCCCCTCCCCCACTTCAAGTTGTTCAATATAAAGTTTATCGGCTTTTGGATGCCTCTCTATTTTCTCAATTTTTGCCACACGTAAATCCACTACTGAAGAAAAAGGTTTAAGCTTAGCCGCAGTTTGCACATTATCACTATCCTGCCTCTCTTTCTGACTCCCCGAAAAGCGGACGCGTAAGGTTTCAATTAATTCATCTTCCAGTTTATTAAAAAGAATTTCGCTCTTTATTTTAATATTCCCTATGCCGTCCGCTTTTCCAATGTCTTTCCAGCTAAGATTGCTTCTTAGTTTAAGACCCAAGAATGAGGCTATTTTTTCCGCGGCATTCGGCATATAAGGCTCTATTAATACTGACAAGTCGCGGACAATGTAGGTAAGATCGCGTATGACGGATTTTCCTTTTTCTGGATCGTCATTGCGTAACCGCCACGGTTCGTTGTCCTGAAAGTATTTGTTCGCAAACGAGGATAATTCAAAAATTTCCCTAAAAGCGTCACGTAACTCGGCTCTGTCAAGTTTTTCCGTAATTGAGTTCTCCAATCTTACTACTTCCGCCCAAAATGCGCCGTCGCTTTTTCCTTCGGGAATGGTACCGTCATAGTAGCGCGTAACAAAGGAGAGCGTGCGGTTTACCAAATTGCCAAGGTTGCCGATAAGCTCGCCGTTTACTTTTTCCTTAAAGTCACTCCAGGTAAACATTGCGTCTGATTTTTCCGGTCTGTTGTAATAAATATAAAAGCGCCATACGTCGGCGGGAATTCCCGTCTCTTTTACGTCAGTGCCAAAAACTCCAACCCCTCTTGATTTTGAAAATTTGCCGTTTTCATAATTTAAGTATTCAGTGCTGGACATGTGGTGTAACATCGTCCAGTCCTCACCGCTTCCCAAAAGACTGGACGGAAAAATTACGGTATGAAACGGAATATTGTCCTTTCCTATAAACTGAAACAACTCAGTCTCATCAGGACTTTTCCACCAATAATTTACAAAGTCCCGCCAATTTCCCTTTTCTTCACCTAACATTCCGGTTATGGAAATATAGCCGATTGGCGCGTCAAACCAAACATAAAATACTTTGTTCTCATAACCGGGTTTTGGAACCGGGATTCCCCATTTTAAATCTCTTGTAATGGCGCGTTCTTTAAGGCCGTCACGTATCCAAGCCTGCGTCATCTGCACGGCGTTATTCGCCCAAAAACCTTTTACTGATGCGGTTTTTATCCATTCTTCCAATTTTTCCCTAACCGCAGGAAGATCAATATAAAGATGATTTGTCTTTTGCAAAGACGGAGTGCCGCCGCAGGAAGAACATTTTGGCTCTTTTAAATCGGTAGGATCCAATAACTTACCGCAGGCCTCGCATTGATCGCCCCTTGCTTCCGCACCGCCGCAAACCGGGCAAACGCCGCGTATGTAGCGGTCGGCAAGAAACCTTTTGCAGTTGGAGCAGTAAAACTGTTCTATCGTTCTTTCGCAGATAAAACCGGCTTTATCCAATTTTAGAAATATATCCTGGGTTACCTCCGTCTGGATTGGAGTTGAAGTGCGTCCAAACTTGTCAAACGCAATGTTAAACCAATTATAAATATCCCTATGTATCGCATGATAGCGGTCGCACAGTTCTTTGGGGCTTATGCCTTCTTCCGCAGCTTTGTTTTCCGTGGCGGTTCCGTACTCGTCAGTACCGCAGACGTACAGGGTTTCATAACCGCGAAGCCTGCAAAAACGCGCAAAGGCGTCCGCCGAAAGCACCTGAATAAGGTTGCCAAGATGAGGTTCGTTATTGACATAGGGCAGCGCCGATGTAATTAATCTTCTTTTCATATATGTTATGATAGCTAAAAAAATGGGGTAATTCAATACTTAGTGGGAAAACTTTAAGTTAAACTCATTTGTCCAAGATTCATTGCTTTTAACGGAAATTGAAAACACCGGCAATATTATTGTCGCCTGATAGAGATTGTTGTTGGAAACAGGGGTAAGAAATCCTGAAAACGGCCTTATTGATGAAATTAAAATCTGCACTTCGTTTTTTACATCAAGGATTTTTAAATTGCCCGCGTCAAATTTACCGTTTAAATGAATATCTTTTCCGTTATTGTCAACGGCATAAAAACGGACATACTCGTCCGTAGCATTTGCAAAAGAAAAATAAATTATGGGGCTGAATTTAAACTTTTGCGGTTCTTTGCCCGTATTTTTTAGATTATATGAAACTGTAAGAACATCTTTTTTAATAAAAAAACATTTATTTATTTCTATATCTCCAAAGGGCACATCGTCGCCCATGGCGGGAAGTTTAAAGCATGATTTTCCTTTTTTATCCTGCGCTATTGATTCATATTGCTCAATAAAACAAAGCCTGGATTTTTCCGTAATAATGTCTTCAGGCTTATCAGTCTTTGTCTCAAACGGAAGCAGAACGTCGGCAAAAGCCGCGCGCCTTCCGTAATCGTTTGAACCGCAGTCAAGATAGTTCCATTCCTTGGGCAGATAATCAAGCTCAAAAATACAGGCTCCCCTTGGCTGAATGTAACAGTTAATCATGGCATCCTGAAAAATAAATTCTTTTACGCCGTCAAAATCAAAATCATACTGTATTAACGACGGAATAAATTTTCCGTTTTCACGCGTCATCATTTCCGCGCGTAAAAGAGAGCTGTATGCCGCCTTGCGAAATTCTCCCCTGATATACCCTCCGCCGGGAGAAAAAAGACTTGAGTCCTGAGCCTGCCAAAGTTCTTCTCTTGCGTTTAATTTGCGGGATTTATCCCCCTTTAACTGATTTATTAATACATTGGTAAAAATCATTTTTGAATAAATACCGCCCGATTCATCATGCTCAATTACAAAATTTCGCGGCGAATAATTATTATTAGCGGCGGATGAGTTTGGAAAACTCCCCTTTTTAAATGTTTTATGGCTTCTTAAAAATTTGGAAGGAAGAGTGGTTTCTACAATTTTCTCGGAAAGATATACTTCTTCAAAAAAACGGTTCCATGCCGTGTCAGGCGCTTCTTCGGGAGACGATGAAACTTTATCAGGAAAAACGCCTATTATTTTTTCGGATTCGCACTTTCCGCAAACTTTCTCAAATTCCTTTTTTAACTCTTCAAAAACTAAAGAAAAACTTTTATTAGCCAGATCTTTTTCCACGGATAAAGAGACTGGAAAAACAGTTAAAAGCCTGCCCTGATCCTCGCTGATACACGGCAAAAAAAGACCGGCGCCCTTTATCCCGGCCTGTACAAATTGTTCCTGTGAAAGAAAAGTGTAGATCATATCGCTTGTGGAAAGCGCCGCCGCAAGATGCTGTTCCCACGCCATCTGCGGCAGCCAGCAGCCAAGCGGTCGTTTCCCGAAATGTTTGCGGATATATGTCGTCATTAATTCAATCTGGCCAATTCTGTCCTGGAGCGGAATCAAAGGGAAGCTCGGCTCATAAAATCCGCCGCCTAAAAGTTCCGCCTGTTTTCGCGTAATCATATCTTCGATTAACATAAAAAATTCAGGATGGGTGCGTTCTATCCAGTAAAGAAAAACGCCTGAATAATGCAAAACCGCCTGAATGTTGGAATAACGGTAAAGGTTGGAAACAAATGGACGCACTTTATTTTCATAAACATATTCAAATTCACTTTCCCCGGAACCGGACGGAACATGGGCATGAGAGCCAATAATCAGGTAAATCTTGTTATTTTCTTTCACCCTGCGCTAATCATCCTGAAAAATAATAATGAAGCGGCGGTAAAAATAAGGGACAACATCCCCATTGTTATAAGAACCAGCGGTTTTCCCCTTAGAAAAACAGGAACCGATTCCAATTCCGCCCTTCTGCGAATTTCCCTTATTATAATATTTACAAGAAAAATCCCGAACGTAAAACCAAAAGAAAGCATTAAAGCTTCATTAATGTTATTTGCGATATTTATGCAAATAAAAACAGCGACGGCTGTAATTCCGTTAGGAAAATTTATAAAAGTTTCCATATTCTCATTATTTTTATATATATAACGGAAAATCAAATATTCCAAACCGTCATAAACAATGGCGCTTATCGGAAATAAAATCACATATACAAAAATGCCGGAAAAAATTGAAAAAAGCACTTTAGAGAATAATAACCATAAGAGAATTATTGATAAAAAGATAAGAGCTAATTTTATTAGTGTCGTTATATTGAGATTTGATTTTGACTCGACCGTTCCTTTTATTCCAAGACCGCATTGCAGCACAATATTCATTGTAAATCCCGAGTAAATAAATAACAGTAATAGAGGAATATTAGCCATTGCCTATCTTTCCTTTCCAATATTGGTATAAACAGATGAAATACCCCAATAATAAAAGCGACCCTGCGGAAGCCGCAAATATGCCCATTGGGAAAAATGCGCCTGATTTAAAATACATAATTGTAATCATCCCCTGATAAGTCCCCGGGAATGACAACATACAATAAGATAACGGTTCTCTTATTATGGAAAACGCTATTAACAAGCCCGCCAAAGAAGCCGCTTTTGAAACCGAGTCTGACAGATTTTCAAAAATATCAATATACGCGCCTTCACACATAGACTGCATTTGTTGAATAAAGTCAGGGCTTACGCAAAATAAGGGAACAAGCAGCAGAAGCATAAAAACTTCCAAAGCGGCAAACGGACACATCATCCAGAACAACAGCAGGTATATGCTGCTAAAAAAAGCCGCCAAACAGGTAATGAAAATGCCTCTGCCCTCTACAGGCAATAATTTTTTCTTTCCCACTGACTCTAAAGAAGCGTACGTAATAGCGGTAAGGCCGTATACCCAAAACAAACACCCCGCGACAGTTATTGCCCATGACAGGCGGCCTGAAGCCATAATTAAAAGACCCGCGCCTGTTAATCCGCCAAGAGGAGACAGAGAGCCCCAAAAAGAATGCTGTCGGCTTAAACTCATCTTCCGTCTCCTTGCGGTATTGAAAAATTTATATGCGCCGCTTCCGCTATCCTGCCCTTATACATTTGCAAAATACTATCTGGCACTTTGTCAAAAATTTGCACCGCATGGGCGCTCAAAGGCAATATCTCTTCCACGGTACCGTTAGGTGAAACTATAGCTCCAAGCGGGACAAGTATGCCGTCCAGAAAGACTGTAAAAACAAACATTTTATCCGTAGAATTCATTAAATACCAATATCCCAGAGCTCCCGCTTTTCCGGCTTTTGTATGTAAAAACTTGGAAACCCTCCGTGAATCGTCACTATTCATAAATACGCTGTTCACCGCCCGTAAAATATAAAACGCATGTACCGATTGAATGGAAATCCAAAGAACGGATATAAGCAGCAAAAGCCCTGTTACCCAGCCAAGAAAAATTGCCTTATCTTTCATATGCGGTTCTCCTGGAACTTACCGTGCTTAATGCGGCAAAGAAAAACTTTTTCCTCAAAAAGCCTGACAAGTGGCGTTAGGCAATTTATCAGGGCAATGGCCATTAAGCATCCTGTATATTCCATGCATCTGTACCTGAAAAACCACGAAAGAAACGCGCTTAAAACAACCGTAAATACAAGACCTGGTTTTAATTTTGCGCCGCTTGCCGGTTCCGCCGCAAGAATAAAAGCCGCCGCAATCGCGCCTCCTGAAAAAATACCGTACAACATATCCCCGTTCCAATATGTTCCAGATAAATCACCGGCAAACCGGACAAGAAAACCGTAAACGGCAAGAAAGACCAACGGCACCCAGCCCCTGTTAATTCCTACGGCGGTAATGACTATGGTGCCAATCAGCAGAAAAAACAAACCTCTGTCCGTAATAATACACGCGTTATTATTAAAAAGAAGATCGATATAGCCTGACGGCAGTTGCACTCCGGCAACGGAAAATATTGTACCGTTAAATAATTCCGTAACAGAACTGTCCAGCCTGCTTATGTCAGGCGCAATTATCATTTCTGAAATTGAGGGTGTTGAGCCGTTAAACGCGTTTGTAAAAGCCGAAGGCCATGAAAACCGGATGAATAACCAGCCGCCAAGAGCGGGATTAAGCCAATTTGAGCCAAGACCGCCAAAACTGTACTTTACTACAAGAACCGCAAAAGCGGCGCCTAAAAAAACAAACACGGGATGTATTTGATTCGGCAAAAGCATGGAAAGAATCATCGCCGTAGTAGCCGCGCTTCCGTCTTTAATTTTAGCCGTTCTGTATTTACGCCATGTAAATAACAGTTCAGTAATTAACGCGGAAAAGAACGCGGTAAAAGCAATAATCAGCGTCTTTCCGCCGTCGTTGAAAGCCGATTGCAGAATGCAAAGAAACGCGCAGCCGCAGACAAGCCACATTCTACCGGCGCTGGGAACGGAAACATTTATCTGAGGTTTCTGCAATAAAATCACCTTGCTTTCAGGCACTAATACCCTCCTGATTTTTTTCTAAAATAGTTTCCACTAACGGAAGGGCGGAAGGACAGACTATTTTACAGCATCCGCATCCATGACAGCCTATCGCTTCAATGTTAATATTTTCATGCAATTTAATCCGCTTGTAAATATTCTGGGGATCAAGCCCTATCGGACAAACAGCCCAGCATTCGCCGCAGTTAATGCAGTTCTGCTGGGTGTGAATTGAGGCCTGTGATTTTGCCATAGCGACAATTGCATAACATGACTTGCCGACAGGCTCGTCAAGGTACTTCACTTCCCTGCCTGAAAGGGGAGAGCCTGTTAAAATTTTTTCAGGCGGCTCAATAAAACCGCCGCATTGTTCAATAACTTCGCCAATTCTTGTCCCTATTCTGATTTTCATTATCTGCGGTTTCCTGACAGCCGAACCGCCAACGGCGACATAACGGTCAAGAATGGGTTTTTTATGCACTACCGCGTCATTAACCGCGGCAAGAACGGCGGGACCTAAAATTAAAAGGGAACCTAAATCGGCGTTTTCCCTTTTCTCATATATGCGCAGGGCAAGCTCCAGTTCCCTGCTGTTTCTCTGAGGGTAACGGGAGCCTGTTAAAACAAGCGAAGACGGAATATTTATTGTCTCCGCGGCGGTAAGAAGCTGTTCCCCCAGATCTTTTTCATTGTGTGAAACGGCAAAAATAATCTGTGTCACCTTAAAACACGCGTTTGCCACTATAGCGGCGCCTTCTATAACCGCGCTTAATCTGTCGCGGCAAAGAACATAATCTGCGGCAAGCCATGGATCGTCAAAAACACAGCGGATTACAAGCGTCAATTTTTCTTTTTTTCTCGCGGCGGAAATAATATCGGAAAGCGGCCTTTCGTCATTGTACATTTCCACAATTCCGTAATCGGAAATAATCCGTTGTAAATCATAACCGTTTAAGCTGTTCCATATAAAAATTTCATCCCTTCTGCCCAATTTTTCAAACGCGCCTTCCAGTCTAATTACAAAAGCGTCATTAACAATTTTGTTTCTGTCTTCCCATGAGACTTTTTTGATAATTCTTCCTGGAATCGTAGCGTGCACATTGGCTGTCCCCGCCCCTGACGCCCTGCCAATCAACATTCCTTCACGGACAAATTCTCCGATACTCACGATAGGATAAATAGGTTTTGCTTTGTTACCAAGCGATATAACGGAAAGCGCCGGTAAAAAAGCGTTTTCAATTGATGTTTTTGCCGGGGAAGTCGGGTCTTCATAGTGAAGCCCGCCCCTTGGAAAAGAATATTTCTTCATAATTTAAGCGTCCTTACGGCTGCGCAAAAGGCTCCCATCATTATACATCAGTTTATTATTCCAGTTAATACCTATTGAGCGTAATTTTCCTGAATTTTTTTTTAAGCTGTCAAAAGCGCCGCTGTTGGAACTGTCGTTTTTTCCCCTGAAAAACAACCCCGGAAATAAAAACAATAATAATACCAATAATGATAAATTCTCCTGAATTCTCCCCGTACTTTTACCGGAATTTACAATGTCGCCGTTATTTACATTATTAAAAAAATCCATTAAGTGCTTTAACGGAAAACCGGGAAAATCGCTCATTTTTACAGATTGCCCCGCGCCGGTTTTATTCATGGAGACAAGTCCGTCCGTATCATAGGAAAAAGCCGGAAAAGATGAAGAAGAAGCTCCCAGTCGGCGCGTTGAAAATGACGTTTGATATGTCAAATGCTCGTAATAATCCTGTTCAGTTACTATACTGTCAAATTTATTGCCGGTATCATAACTCCCGGACATAAACGGCGTAAAAAACATTGCTAAAAAAGCGCCTATGACAAACGGTAAAATATACATTGGAAAAACAAATTCAGGAAAACGCCTTCTTAATATCATTAATGGATTGAATCTTTTGTGTTCTACTCCGGAAAACGAAACAATTTTAAGCGAAAAAAAGAAAACGGCAAAAGAAGCGGCGCTGACCGCGATTAAGAATAAAACTTTTAATTGGGAAAATATGACCAAAATTGACAAAGCCGCCGCAAATACCGGAATGAAAAGCCAGTAAAATTTATAAGGGGCAATTATCTCTTTATAAATATATTTAAATTTTTTCTCTTTCTTAATTGACGGCGGCGGGTTTACAAGTTCATTAAGCGGTTCTTTTAACAGAATAAAAAGGGCGAAAAGCAGGGCGGCGGTTCCGATTCCCGCAGCGCCGAAAAACCCAAGCGAAGAAAGAACTGGGATCATCGGTATAATATTGACTATACTGCGGTGAACTTTTCTTTTCGCATAACACAAAATAAGAAGAATGACGGAAGCCGCGGCGTAAACAATAAAGAAAAGGGCAAGCGGGCGGCCTATTCCGTAATATTCAATTGAAAAGGGAATATCCCCCATTAATTCATAAAATTTTTTATCCAGAAAGTTGGCTTTCCAGTTGCCCGCAAAAAGAGGCAAATAAACAAAACGTTTGCCGTCCCTTACAAATACGTCTCTTAATTTGCCGGCATAACCGTCGTTACGCGGGTCAAACGGGAAAATCCTTGATGAAAATTGATCCAGGGGTATTTTTTTTACCGAATCAAATTCATCAAGTAAAACCCACTGCGAAGACTCGCTGACAGGTGTTCCGCCAAAAAATAAATCGCCTGATTCCAAACGGGAAAGGATAGTACCGTCGTCAATTGAATCATCGGTAATTAATACCGCGTATCCGCCGCGGAATTCTTCGTAACCCATCGCGGAACCAACAAAGAGAAGACCTAAAGCCGCCAACAGGGAAATAAGGCTTGCAAGCAAAACGGAACGGAAGAAGGACATAACAAATGCCTAGAATAGATAAAAACAAAACGCGATTAAAATGCCTAAGCAGGATCCGACTAAAACTTCAAGCGGAGTATGCCCATGAATTTCCTTTACAGAACGGAATTCCAAACCTGTTAATTTAGCGGACTGCTTTCCCAGATTATTTAACGCCCTTGCCTGCAAACCGGCGGTTCTCCTTACCCCCAACGCGTCACGAAGAACCACCATTGCGAAAACAAGGCAAAAAATAAAATAATTGGAATCAAAACCTTCGTAAATTCCGGCGGATGCCGCAAGAGAGCATACGGCGGCGGAATGGCTTGAGGGCATCCCTCCCGTGCGCCATATTACGGTTTCTATAGCGTCCCACTTTTTCCTGTTTTTATTCATTAATAAATAAAAAAACAACTTTAAAATTTGCGCTACACACATACTTGAAACAGTGGACAAAAATATTTTATTCGCAAATAAGGACTTTAAGACTGCCGCCGCTGTCATTACATTATAATCCATCAATATGAAGGTTTTGTCAATAGGATCTCTTTTGGCGCTACAGGTGAAATAACGATAAAAATACGGTATAAAGGAACATATATGGAACTTATTACAGGAGAAAACGACAAAGGGCGCAGACTTGACAGAATCCTGCGCAAGGCGCTTGCCTGTTATCCTCTGCCGTTAATTCACCGCCTCTTACGCCAGAAAAAAGTGCTTGTAAACGGGAAACCGGGAAAAGCGAATGACCGCATTGATTGCGGCGTAAAAATTTCCATTGATTTATTAACCGCACCTTCTTTAGAAAACACGCAAATGCGCGCGCCGCCGGTACGTCAGTTTCCCCCGCCGGAAATTTTATGGCAAGGCTTGGGACTGCTGGCGGTGAATAAACCGGCGGGACTTGCGGTTCACGGGGATGCCAGTCTGGACGACATGGTTCGATTTTATCTTGAGGAAAAATTGCCTGTATCGCTGTCATTTAAACCCGGTCCGCTGCACAGGCTGGACAAACCTTCAAGCGGCATTGTTGTTTTTTCCACAAGCATAGAAGGCGCCCGTTTTTTCAGTTCTCTCTTGCGGGAACGGAAAGTGCGTAAAACTTACCTTGCGGTTGTGGAGGGGAATCTGAAAGGGGAAGAAATATGGCAGGATGAACTTATCCGCGACAAAGAAAAGAAAAAAACGTTTGTTTCGCACGTAACCGTCGGCGGTAAAACCGCAGTTACAAAAGTTACGCCTCTTGCGGCGGACGGCAATTATACGTTAATCAAAGCGGAAATTTCCACCGGAAGGACGCATCAAATACGCGCGCAGGCCGCATACCACGGGTATCCGCTGGCGGGCGATAAAAAATACGGCGGTAAAGAGTTCGGCAAAAAGAGGGGCTTTTTTTTACACGCGTGGAAACTTGAGTTCATGGAATACGCGATAACGGCTCCTAACGGCGGAAATCATTTGCCGGAAAGCGTTTGTTCGAATTTGCAGATAACACTAAACGCGCTTTGCGGATCTTTTTGAGAGCGCAGTTCCGTTTTAAACTGGGGAATTTCCATAAGCTGGGCAAGATGCTTTAACATCCAAAGAAAATTATCCGAATCTTCAATTGGGGAAATAATCATAAAAATAAGATATACAGGCTCTCCGTCCAAAGAATCGTACTGTACGCCTTTTTCAGAAATACCTACCACACCGCAGATTTTTTTTACGGCGTCAGTCTTCCCGTGCGGAACGGCAATCCCCTTATGAATTCCCGTAGACATTTTTGCCTCGCGTTTTACTATCGCGTCCAGAATTTGATCATACGAAGGCGAATTATCAGTTTTGCAATAATGATTTACAAGCTCCTTAAACGCTTCATTCTTGTCTTCGGCTTTTAAATTTACTTTGATGAACTCGGGTAATAATATATCTTGAAGGTTCATGAAAACCTCCTATCTTTTACGGCTGACATTCCTAATTGTCATTATTGTTGTTTTCATTCTTGTCATCAGAGACAAATACATCATCCGTAGAACGGGGATTTATCGCTTCTTCCACCCAGCTGGTTCCCAAGTCCTGAGTATTAAGCTTCCTTACTTCCTCCTCAATGCCCGATCCTGCGGGAGTACGGCTGAGCAAAGCCAAACCCAGGCTGATGACGAGAAACAAAGCCCCTAAAACAGTGGTAGCGCGGGTAAGGAAATTGCCCGAACGGGAACCAAAAGCCGTATTTGAACCGCCGGCAAATATACCGCCAAGACTGTCCCCTTCCTCACTCTGAAGCAAGACCAATAATACAAGCAAAGCCGCATCAATAACGAAAAAAACCAATAAAACTATAGTTAAAACACCCATCCGTTGACTCCAATTTAAGTCTGACCATATTTCAAACGGTCAGACAGATTAATCGAATTAATAAAGATATTTATGAGTTTATAGGAAATATAAACTTTATGCAAGTAATCAAGTGTTATTGATTAAGATTTTTCATCATTTTTTGGGTTAAATTACGGTTTTTCCTTGCCGATAGTCCTGTTTTTTCTTACTTTTCATAATGAAAGGATATTAAAAATCTATTTAAATATAGCATCTGCCGCCTAATGGCGGGTATTCAGGCAAAAAAAATTAAATAATCGACTTTTATATCCATGTTATAAACAGGAGGAAATAATGAAATTAAATTCAACGGTTACTAATGACAAGTCAAATGTTATTACACAGACGGTAAAAGGAGATTGTTACCTAAAATTAGGGATGCACTATTCTAACATAAATAATTATTTTAAAGCGACAGAATGCTTTATTGAGGCAAAAAACGTTTTTAAAAATACCATGGGCAGAGAACATCCCGGATACGTCCAATCATTGCATAATTTGGGGGTGTTATATTACAGTATCGGAGATTATGCCAATGCCGAAAAATATCATCTTGAAGAAAAAATCGTTTTGGAAAAAATGTCATGTAAAGAAAATGTTTCGTACATAGAAGCGTTAACTAATTTAAAAAATGCGTATTACGCTCTGGGTAATTATGAAAAGGCGATTAGATGTTCCATTGAGATAGGAAATATCCAGAAAAAGGTATTGGGAAAAGATAACGCCGATTACGCCCAAACATTACATAATTTAGGAATGTTATACGGAAAAATTAACGATCATGAAAAATCCAAAAAATGTTATCTGAAAGCGCTGTTTATTCGGGAAAAAGTTTTGGGGAAAGACCATCCCGATTATGCCATCTCATTAAACATACTGGGAGGGCTATTCTTTTCTTTAGAAGACTTTGAAAACGCCGAACATTATTTATTGGCGTTGAAAACCATCTATGAAAAAAATCCGGAGGATAACCATTACGGTTATGCCGTCGCTTTAAGCAACCTGGGATTGTTATACATTAAAATGGGTGATTATGTAAAAGCCGAACGCTGTTTATTGGAAGCAAAAAACATTAAGAGAAAAAATTACGGAAAAAAATATCCTGAATATGCGGATTCGTTAAATAATCTGGGATTGTTATATCACAAAATGGGCAATTTAAAAAAATCTATTGCCTGTTATCTTGACGTAAAATCCATTAATGAAAAGATTTATGGCAAAAATCATTCGAATTATGCCGCCGCATTAGTCAATCTGGGGGCGGTGTATTACAGCATGGGCAAATATTCAAAGACCGAAAACTGTTATTTTGAGGCAAAAGCCATCAGGGAAAAAGCATTTGGCAAACAACAATCAAATTATGCCATACAGTTAAACAAACTTGGACAGTTGTATCACAGCATGGGCGATGACGCCAAAGTTCAACACAATATCATTTGGAGGAGAAAATCATACGCCAGAAATTACGCGGCAACTATCACCCAGAATAACTGCTGTTACGCGTTGATTTAACGGTATACTATTGACTAACCCTGCTTCCAGGAGGGACGGACTGCGTTATCCACACGCTGCCGCCAATAATGCTGCCGCAGCCAATGACAGTCTCTCCTCCCAGAATTGTCGCGTTAGCGTAAATTGTCACATCGTCTTCAATGGTCGGATGGCGCTTACGGTTGCTTTCCTCTTTTTTTACTGAAAGGGCGCCAAGGGTAACGCCCTGATAAAGCTTAACATTTCTCCCTATAACCGTAGTCTCCCCTATTACAACGCCAGTTCCGTGATCAATAAAAAATGACTCGCCTATGTCCGCGCCAGGATGAATGTCAATGCCCGTCCGTCCGTGAACAAGTTCGCTCATCATCCGCGGGATAAGGGGAACCTGCCGCGTCCAGAAAAAATGCGCTATTCTATGAACTGAAACCGCCTGAAAGCCGGGATAGGAAAGAATCACTTCGTTGGAACTCTTCGCCGCCGGGTCTCCGCGTACGGCGGCTTCCAAATCTTTCTCTAAAATGACTCTGATTCTAGGCAGTTCTTCAAAAAATTCCTCGACAACAAGGGCGGCTACCGCCCCGCAGCCTTCATGCCCGCAATTTAAAGCCCCATGCCGCACGGAGAACGCAAGGCTTTTCTCCACCTCGCGCCTTAGAACCGGAGATAATTTATTTACTTTTTCCATTGTAATTTTCCGCAGAGGTTCCCTATCCGTACATACATTTTCCAGAAAACCGGGAAAAAGCAGTTCTTCAAGACTGCGTACAATACTGTCGACGCTTTCCCTTCCCGGAAGATTTATCGCGCCCGAATGGTTAACCATGCCGTAAGCTTCGTAATTTTCAAGAAGCGACTCTATGCTTTTATCAAGTCTTTTCATGCGGACTCACCTTCACCGGCTTTGTCAACTAACGTTGAAAGATCACTGCCGCCCTTGAAACGCAATACGTTAACCATAAAAATATTTAATTTGTTGACAATATTCGGCGGCAGAAGATTGCCGTCCACTTCCACAGACAGTATCGGGTAATTGCGCTCGCGCGCCCACGGAGTGAACAGCCCTTCAATTACGCGCCCGATAAGGCAGGCAAACGGGCTTATATTCACGATGCCTGAATAACCTTCGTCCATTGCCGCCGCCGCCGAACCGGAAGAAACGGCAATTTCTGAATTGAGTTCCAGATTAACAAAATGTTTCACCGTGTACTTCATGATATGCCGCATATCGTGGGGCGTTTTGGGAATAAGGCCGGTCGGCTCCAGAATAGAAAGGACTTTCTTTTCAATATGATGTTTCCACCATTCTTCAATCTGAAGTTTTTTAAGGTCTCTTGACGGTTTTGAGAAAAGCCTTGTACCGGGTTTTCGCAGTTTAATAAGTTTTTTAAGCGCGTATTCGCGCACAAAGTCCAGGTAATGAATCCATTCGCTGACGCCTGCGACTTTTACGACAATACCCCGTTCGCTCATAAGTTCAATTAGTTCGCCCACGGCAAAATCATCGCGGCGCACATAAATCTCGCCGACAATCAACACGCGCGGACAATCCTCAACTTTTCGTTTTAACGGTATTTTTTTTACATCCGCCGCAACATGTTTAAGCTCTTTCCACAACGCTTTGGGATTATGTTCTACAGTATGCATAACCTTGCGCCACGAATGTTCATAATCTTTTTCCGCTTTTACCGGATCAACCGCCGCCGCCAATAGGGAGCATTGAATGTCTTTTAAATAGTCAGATAACACCAATCCTTTCCACATTTCTTTGGCAAAATTGGGGCCAAGCTCCGTATATGAATTATCCGCGGAGAGGATAAAGACCACTACGTTTTCAAGGCGCAAATCACGGAAAAGGTTTTCGTAGAAGATATAATACTGCCCCGTACGGCAAGGGCCTGTCGTAATCGGCACAAAGAGAAGATAAAGTTCGTCTTTACGGTATTTATCGCTGAAGAAAAATTCCAGCGCGCTTCCCAAAACCAAATGGCTTGGGACGCATTCCTTCCCCGACGCATGGGCGCGCGCCGCCTGAATAGTCTTTGCAGTAGCGACGGGCATTGCCTCGGCGTTAATGCCCAAACCGCGTATTGCGGCGCCCATGTACTCGGTAGAGATATTTCCCATGTTGGAAAGAAGCACTTTTACCCTCTTATTGTCTATAACTGGGATTCTCTCTCCTGTTTTTACATTGTCTATGCGCAAATCAAATTCGCCCGAATACATTTTTTCGCAGACAAACCTCATCCCATTGTCATAGCGTTCTTCTTCAAACTGATCTTTCTTTGCGCGGTACCCGTCAATAATGTCGAGGAACGCTTCAACGCGCGTATCAACGCCGGCGTCTGCGGAATGGGAATCCAACTCAAGCACAAGGAACGGTTTTTGTCCCATCATCCACTTCACATAATGGAGAATGAAAGAATCGGGGGCGCACGAAAAGTTTGAGACAAATGTAAGGTAAATATTTTCTTCTTTTTTAAGGAGTTTTGACGCTTTTAAATCCTGCTGACCGTAGAACCAATACATATTCGGGAAGATAACCTCATCGCGGAACGGCAAGATGTCAAACGGAATGATTGAATAGCCGCGTGTTGTAAACTTGCGCGGAATACCCATATTCGCTTCCGGAGTGAACGCGTTGTAAGGCCTGCCCAACACCGCAATAACAGGCCGATCCGACTTACGCGCGTCCTCAAGCGCCTGAAGACCCATTTTTTCAACGGCTTCAAAATAACTTTTCTGTTTTGCCCACGCCGTATCAAACGCCGCCTTTGTTTCCGCCTCGCCGAGACCTAACAATTTTGTCATCTCACAGAACAATTCAAGCGCCTTTCCTTCGCCGAATTTAAAACTCACGACAAGCGGCAGCCATTTCTTTTTATCAATATCGGGAAAAGCTTTTTCCATGTAATAAGGAAGCGCCTGAGTAATCGGGCAAAAGTTCGCGTGTACCTTCTCCTCGTAGCTTGGCATATCGCGGAAATGCGGCATCAATACATAATCCGCGCCCTTATCAAGACAGTCCTGAATCGCGCCGTGGGCGATTTCCGCAGGGAAGCAGTAGGTTGATTCAGCCCGCGCAACTCCCGCGTGGGCGACCTCTGTAGAAAGAAATGTTTTAATTCCCAATTCATGGAAGAACCAACTATAAAGAGGGTAAAGCGTATGAACGGAGAAAGCGCGCGGGATGCCGACAACATAATCGCGTTTGTATTTTTGCCCGCCGTCGGCAGGCGCGGCAAATTCCTCAAACAGCATCTTCTGCCGTTTCTCGACATAATCAAACACAGGCACGTCTTTTACCTGCTTTCGCATATTTGTGTATTTGTTACAACGTCCGCCGAACATGTATTTGTGATTGTTAACATTCAACACCTGAATAGGACAAAGGTTTTCGCATGACTGGCAGTTAAAGACGCGCTCATAGCCAATCTCGCGGTGAATAATGTCATCTAACACTACGGCCTGCTGTGCAAGAAGCCCGTCGTCCCTTTTGCGCTTTGCAAGTAACGCGACCCCGAAACAGCCCATAAGTTCAGGCGACGGCGGAACAAGGATTTCCTTATTCAACAGCATGGCAAACGCCAGGGGAACCGAGGGATTTTTAGCCACACCGCCCTGCAGGAAAATCTTGCCGCCTATGGTGCGGTTTCCAACAACGCGGTTAAGATAATTCGACACTATGGAACATACAATCCCGGCGGTAATATTTTCCCTGCCCGCGCCCTGCTGAACCGCCTTGCGGATATCGCTGTTAATAAACGCCGAACAGTGTTCGCCGAATTTACACGGAGAAGGGGCGCCTAACGCTATGGGGCCAATATCTTTCGCGCTGTGAATTGACAAGTCTCCCGAGGCGGATTCTTCCAAAAATGAGCCTGTTCCCGCGGAGCAGGCCTCATTCATCGCGTAATCAATAGGCACGCCGTTTTTAAGAAGAACGTACTTTGCGTCCTGTCCGCCAATCTCAAAAATTGTTTCCACTTCTTTATCAAAGTATGTAGTCCCAACGGAGTGCGCGATAATTTCATTGTACACGCCCGGAGTTTCCAAAAACACGCCCAGTATTTCACGGCTGGAACCGGTTGTGGCGACAAGGCAAATATCAATATTTTTGCCGCCTGTATCGGCTATAATTTTTTCCTGAATGATCGCAAGGCATTCCTTGAGCGCTTTAACAGGATCGCCGTGAGTGCGCCCATAATGGCTTGCGGTAATTTCATCGGTCTCAATGTCAACAAGGCACGCCTTGGTAGTGGTGGAACCGCCGTCAACGCCCAGGATGTATTTGCGTCCGGCTTTCACTTTGCCGTCAGGTTTTTCAAAAACTTTTACTTTGTCTTTCCAATCGCGTAACGCGCCCAAAGAGCCGAAGCGGACATCGTTTGCTTTAAGCAAATTGTCGGCGGAAGGCAGTTTGCTGCCCGACTGCAAAGCCATAACCGCCGCGCCAAACGCCTCAAAAACGGGGGCGGTGTCGGGAATGATAAATTCAATATTCGGAGCCTTTTCGCGGATAAAGCGGATAATATGGCGGTTAAGGGTAATACCGCCGGTGAGCGCTACCCTGCCCGACGTTACCTTGGCGCGTTTTAAAAAGTCGATAACTTTAACAGCCATTACGTCGGAGAGCGAAAGTACAATATCGTCCTTTGTCGCCTCACGCTTGTTTAGCCTGTGGGTACAGTCGCTTTTCATGAATACGGAACAACGCGTTGAAAGGGCGTACACCTTTGCGGTGTCAGGCACCCTGTCAATATCGTCAAGGGTCATGTCCATGCGGGCAAGCTGTTGTTTTAAAAATTCGCCCGTACCGCTTGCGCATTTATTGCCTGAAAAACTGTTGATTATTTTACCGTCAGTATCCAGAGAATAGACAATAAGGTCTTCCCCGCCCATACTGACCACCGCGTCGGCCTTAATTCCAAGGCTTCGCAGCGCCGCTTCGACGCAGAGCGGTTCCAAAGTACCGCTGACATCGAACATAAAGCGGCCTTCATTGCCCGTTACAAGGGCGGGAATACCTTCAGGGACTTTTCCTTCAGCCAGAAGCTTATGCACTGCCGCGCTAAAATCACCTTCATGCGGCGTAAAAGCCGTCCATACGGGTTTATTATCTTCCAATAAAGCCATTTTCAGGCTGGTTGAACCAATATTTATACCAAGCGATTTCATTTTGTTATTTTAACAGACTTGCAATTTTGATTCAACAAGGACTATAAGGGCTTTTAAAACGCAATTTTTTCTCCGAAAATTAGGTATGAAGCTTCAAAAATTTATTTTCCTGCTTTTTGCAGCCATTCTTCTAAACACATGTAAATCAAGCGAAACAATAAAAGAAATTTTTGAGGAGCCCAAACCTGAAGTTATCCCCCAACAGGGGCATACAGGCCCTGTTTTATCAGTAGCGTTCAGTCCGGATGGAAGCCGGTTTATTTCGGGATCAAGCGATAACAGTATTAAACTCTGGGACGCGGCGACGGGCAGGGAAATAAAAACTTTTTCGGGGCATACTTCATGGGTTAATTCGGTAGCATTCAGTCCCGACGGAAAGCAGATAGTTTCCGCCGGTTCTTATGACAATTCTGTCAAACTTTGGGATGTGGAGTCAGGGACGCTGATAAGAACCTTTTCAGGGTTTATGGGCATGGTTACATCCGCGGCGTTCAGTCCCGACGGAAAGCAAATTCTTTCCAGTTTCTCGGACAGCGTAGTCAAGCTCTGGGACATATCGTCAGGAAGAGAAATAAAAACTTTTTTGGGGCAGTTAGGAATGATTACTTCCGCGGCGTTTAACCCTAACGGAAAACAGATCATCTTTTTGGATCAATCCGATTACACCGGAAATTTTGTGGCAATGATAAAAAATATAGACGCGGCTACGGGCAGAGAGCTTAGAACATTTCCAAAATACAGGGAAAGCCTATATTCGATAAGTTTCAGTCCCGACGGCAATTTGGTTCTTTTTGGTTCAGGCGACGGCAAAATAAAAATATGCGACGCCGTTACAGGCAAAGAAATAAAAACTTTATCCGGTCATACGGGCTGGATTAATTCCGTTTGTTTCAGTCCCGACGGCGATCAAATCGTTTCCGGTTCAGGTTCCGGCGATAACACCATTAAACTCTGGGATACCGCGACAGGCAGGGAAATCAGAACTTTTTCCGGACATTCTTCATGGGTAATTTCCGTAACATTCAGTCCTGACGGCAAACAAATACTTTCAGGTTCCCGTGATACAACCATCAAACTTTGGGACGTAAAAACGGGCAATTTAATCAGAACAATCGGCATTCAAAAGTCATAAAAAATACTCTTGTTTTTTTATTTAAAATCTATATAATTAATTCAATTCACTTATAAGGAGAGAGATATGAAAAAATGGGTTTGTTCTGTTTGCGGTTATGTTCATACGGGCGATCAGCCGCCTGCGCAGTGTCCTACCTGCAAGGCTCCGGCTGAGAAATTTAAAGAACAGGTTTCCGGCGGCAGCTTTGCCTCAGAGCATGTTGTCGGGATTGCGAAAGGCGTTGATGCCGACATCGTAAAAGATCTGCAAGCGCACTTTAACGGCGAATGCTGCGAAGTTGGAATGTATTTGGCAATGAGCCGCGTCGCGGAGCGCGAAGGTTATCCGGAAATTGCCGATGCGTATAAGCGTTATGCTTTTGAAGAAGCGGAACACGCCGCGAAATTTGGAGAACTTTTGGGCGAAGTCGTCACCGACAGCACAAAGAAAAATCTGGAATTACGCATTGAAGCTGAATTTGGCGCCTGCGCGGGAAAAACTGATATTGCCAAAAGGGCGAAAGAAAAAGGACTTGACGCGATTCACGACACCGTCCACGAAATGGCCCGCGACGAAGCGCGGCATTGCGCGGGATTTAAAGGGCTTTTAAAGAGATACTTCTAAAATATTTTCAAAAAAAACTTTACTTTAGCCCTTGCCGGGCATACAAAAACGGGGCTGTCCTTGCGGACAGCCCCAATCATTAATTGAACAAGATTTTTTCTTTAATTATTCGGCGCTTTAGAGAAACGTACTTCCAGCAGTTCAATAAAACCTGCGAAGTAGCCCTGGGCTACGCCTGCGGGATACGGATCAGTGGCATTCATTGAATAAATCCCTTTAGGAAGGTTGCCGGTGCTAACAGGAGGCGGCAAGCCTTTGGCTGGATCGCCGGAGGGCGTCATGCCTATCCATGTGGGCTTTACCTCCAAGCCGCCTTTGGATGAGTGGGGGGCCTGTAACGGAATTGAACCGCCGTTGGCGCCCATGTTGTTATGCCACCATTCCAATTCCCCATAACTGCCGGTCTGCACTTTAGGGTCACCCAAGCCAAGGTGGAGGTTCCCATGGGTCCAATTCTGTGTCCATGGCCGACCGTCCGGTAGGAAGTATTGGGCGTGCGCGATACAAATCTGATAGTCTTTGACTTTTGTTTCAAAATCAGCCGGGAACGGATAATTTGACAGATCAATCTTATAAACATTGTCTTCGGCGGTTCCGTTTTTGGTAAACGGCTTTATATTCTTTTTCGGAGTCTCTTTAGGCAAATAGTTCCAATCAAATATGAAGTGATCCATATTCGTATCGGTTTCCGTCAGAATCAGGGCGCGCTGGCTGACAACGCTTAAGCCCGTACCGGAATCGGTAACTTTTACCCAGTAGTAGCGGGACTCATTTGTAGAACCTGAAAGGAAATTTACATAATTATCCGGTTTTGGCGGGGTCTGTTTATTCGGCGCTATTGGATACGCGTTATTTTGTTCTTTTATTCCGCCATAAAACTGCACCATTGGATCACCTTCCAGCATATCATTTGTGTTGTTTACCCAATCGGTACGCGGAGTATAGCTGGAACTGGTCTCTCCTGTAAGCGTCCATGCCATAGGCTCCCCGCCTTTTCCCATGTCCGCCCAGTTGTCACTATCCAACAATACTGAACCTGCTCCTACCTTTCCTCCACCTTCTTTCCCGCCTTCGTTATACGGCAGGTCATCCGGCTGTACCAGATAGAAATACTGACCGGGGCCGCCGTTTACAGTGGTTATGTTATTTTTCTCATCAAGGGGCGTACCATGCCTGCCATAGATCCCATACCAGGAATCCGATTCATACCATTGATAGGTATAGGTTCCTTTAGCGGGTCTGTCCATTTCAACGGTCAAAGGCACAGCCGTTGTTCCCCTATAATACCACGCGGCTCTGGGATGTGTTTTAATATTCGCCGCCAAATTTACTACCCTGATTTTGTAGTACAATGTGACCAATGTGTTTGCCGATACTACCCTGATAGCCAGAGCTTCATCTCCGTCCAATCGGACTTTGGAAGGAGTGCCAAAACTAGGCATTCCGGCACTGTCATCTGCTATTTTTCCCCACTTTATATCTGCGTCGGGATCATCAGGCGTCAGACTTATGCCAAAGCCGTCATCCGGCTGGTCGGCATTTTCATAATTGCTGATACCTACTTGCGTCCAATCAGATTGGGGTAAACCAAGCCCGTATATCCTGTAGTTGTCGGGACCGCCTGTAAATGTCAGGTTGGCAATATTGGCTATGCGGCCGACGCTCACCTTGAACCTGAAATATTCTTTGTCTATGGTATTCTCCGCGGTCACCTCGACATACAGGTAATTCTGGTCTTGAATAGTTATCCGCTGATCGGACGGAGTAAAAAGATCAGTTGGGTCGTCGTCATTATCGCTCGTAACGGCATACTTGACCGTCGCATTTTCATCGAACGGTGTGGCTAATACCAGGGCGTCCTGCCCTTCCCGAAGAGCAATGGAAAAATCAAGCGGATCCGTCTCCATATGCTCCAGCTTGAACCAGTCGCTGGCGCCGGTACTATGACCATGGATGTCGGCACCCGCTTTGCCTTCGCGTTCGTTAATTCTTATATATTGCAGGTTGGTAGCCCAGCTTAGCAGTTTTGCCAAGAACCGGTAGTAGTTGACCGATTCTCCGTCTTCGGACACTACCCGTATGTAAATATACTCATCGCTGTCAAGAGACGCAGGTACCCGCGTGTCGTAAAACGCATCCGGACGGGTAGTACGCGTCGCAATACCCCATTGCGCGCGCGCACCTGAACTGAGCGTCGGTCTCAGACGCCCGGTTATTTTGCCGGTATCTTTATTCCTAACTTTGATATCTATCCACCCGATATCAGTGCCATCCTGATCATAATCAAGGCCATACAGGTCACTGGCGGATAAATCTTCTTTGTCCATTACGCTGGATGGAATAGGCACCGCTACTCTGGACGCGGTGTCCGTTACAACGGTGGTGCCGCTTGACTCTATCCGAAGCGAGGTAAGTAACGCCTCGGTTCCCAGTACTCTTATATCCTGGTTTACGCAGGTAATAAAAACAAAGGCGCTGATCGCAATTATGAGCAGTATCATCGGCATTCTGGTTTTTAATTTCATATTAGCCTCCTAAAAATAAATGCAGAAACGCAAGTTCATCCACTGCGTCTGTTTAAGCGGTTCACTCCCCGGTTTTAATCCTGACCAAGGATGTAAATATTCCTGCTTGAAGTTATACGCAAAAGCAATATACGAAGATGTAAAGTTTAACTGTATCTTTGGCTCTAACTCCAAATACCGGTATGGAGAACCCTCATATATCTTGCCGTCGCCAAAATCCTGACAGTACTGAAACGACATTCCCACGGTCAGCAGTTTATTAAAAAAGTTCCAGTAAAAACTGGGTTTAATGTAAAAATCACTGCGGCTTTCAATGAAGTCATAGCCAATGCGGACCTGAGCGGTAAACTGAGGCGGCGCGTATTGGATAAATAGCCAGTTCTGGAACAGCTTCATCTCCTCGTATTCGGATGTTACGCCGAACCAGTAGCCCAATGCCCAAATCTGGAAGCCGGGCAGGATTTTGTTAAGCACCCGCTCTTCAATACGGTACACAAGTTCGTCTTCGCCCAGACCGCCGCGGTTTTTGTTTTCCTGAGTCGCGTCATATTCATCGTCAAAGCGGTAGGCAATACGGACATGAAACAGGTCATGGGTATAAGAAACGCCTAGAACCGATTCTTTTAAGATATTAAGCAGTGAAATCGGTTTTCCTTGCGTCCAGCCCTGGTCGCGGTCTGAGTTAAAGTAACTCAAGACAAAACCGATGTTCAATTGGCCGGGGACAAACGAAGGTTTCCACTCCACCCTCATGCCGCCGCCGGATGCCGCTTCCAGTTCCTTCCACATTTCAGGTCCGCCTGTTCCCCAGGGGGAGCCGCCCAATTTACCGACCGATACTGTCATCTGGTTATCAAAAAAATTGCCGTAACCAAAGGCATAAGGCCACACGGGAGCGGCATCCGTCCAAGTTTCCCAGTTAATACGCACCCTCATGCCAAAACCGATACTGTTGTCGTAGTCAATATTCAACCGGAAACGACCTCTTCCATTGCCCGCGTCATCCTTGTTGCCAAGATTAACCTCAGCTTCCGGGTCCATGCCTTCTTGCTGTACCTGCGTCCACAATATACCGCTTTTTGCTTCGCCTGAAAAACTTATTTGGGCAAAAGCAACAGTCGTTAACGCGATACCCAATGTTATCACAAGCAACGCCTTAATAAAGGAGCGGCTAATTTCTAATTTATTATTCCTCATTTTCATCGCTCCTATTTGGTAAACTTAATCGACAAAATTTGACTGCGCGGCAGATTTACATACGCCGAACCTCTGTCCGAACTTATTATCACCGAGTCATCCGGCTCGAACATATCATAACGATCATAAGGATCGCCTAAAGGCGGCGTTATTCTTTCTACTTTTGATCTGTGCGCTTTTACGCCGTTTACCGTAAATCCGGCAGGTAAATTTATCTTGATATTTCCCAGGTCATAGCCGTCGTTGCCGTTGACCTGTGTGGGTGTCCATAAAACCATACTGATTTCATTGCCGTCCCGCGACACATACGCGGTAATACGCGCCGACACATTGTCCATATTGTCGGTGGTGTTATTCACAGCTGTAGTTGGCCCTTCAATGCTACTGATAGTAACGTCGGTTCCGTCCTGCTTTTTCATCGTGCCGGTTATACTGCCATTTGCCAAATAAAGTCTGGTAGTATCGGTGGTATACCGCGCATAGTGGGTCAACGCCCAGCCGCGCGGTAACGGCGCATGTTCGGTCGTACCAAACTGGCCGTCTCCCACCATACTGTAGAAGCGCTTGCTTGCCCACCAGACAAAGGCATTTTCGTTATTTATGCGCATAACAAGGTCTACGTCGTTCAGGTAGCGCCATACATAGTTCCATGTTGAATCGTTGTAATAACCCGTGGCGTTCGCGCTGTTGATGTTATGCTCGGTCATCCAGACTTCCAATCTGCCTTTGTTTAAATCTGTTTCAGCGCCTTTTTGTAATTCGGCGGGATAATCGTTCCATAAGCTCTTGGTGCGCTCGCCGTAGATATGACGGGCAAGAACGTCGACTACCGCCTTAGTCCTGGGATTTCGCAATACTTCGCGGTTAATATACGGAGTATTTGCCGATTCGCCGTTCATGGTCAGCACATAGGGTATTTCCCTGCCGCCGCCAAAACCACGGACGCCGTCCGTAAAATGACCTATCTCCTCCCAGAAATTCTTCATTTCAGTCGGAGACCATTCGCAGCCGTCATAGCCGGCGACATAGTTAGGCTCGTTTGAAATGGAAATACAATAAATCGGCGCGCCGTTGTCGTACATAATCTGGGCAAATGTTCGCAGGTAGTTGGCAAAGAGCCGGTAGTATGACGGTATCAGGTTGCCGCCGCCGTTGATCGAGTTATTGCTCTTCCATTCTTTCGGCGGGGTCCAGGGGCTTGCCGCCACATAGCCGCCGTATTTGTTAACGATTCTGCAATTTTCATAATAGTCGGTATAGTACTGGCTTAAGGAACCTGTAACCATGTTATCCATCGTTTTTTTAATGTCGATATTATCCGGCCTAATCATGATCCGCAGTATGTTGTAACCCATCTTGTCGGGGTTATACATCAATTCGGTATCTTCCTTGTCCAGCCGCGGGAAATTATCCCAGGCGACATGCATACCGCCGTAGCCGCGCACATACTGCTTCTGGTTGTTAATATCCGAAGGGTTTGGAATCGTAATAGTCACGTCTTCCGTAATGGTGCCGGCAGCCGCCGCAATACGTACCTGTACCGCCTTGCTGTTAAGCGTCGCTGTTTTGTTTTCACTGCTGACATTTGCATTCGTATTAGTTATCTCCACGTAATAGAAGCCGTTGTTTGTCGTACCGGGAGGTGTGAATGTGCTGGTATATATGCCTTTAGCATCCTTCTCGGGAGTATCGGGCGCGCCAACGGGCGTCCCCCCAGTGTTCACCGCGGATGTGTTGGAATGCCACTGGAAGCTTAAATTCCCCAGGTCTGGTGACTCCGCCCTTACCGTTAAAGCCTGGATTTCATCGGCGCTAAAGTAGAGCCGGTCAGCGGGCTGTCTTTCTATACGGGGTACGGCGGCGCGAAGTCCCGGCAGCATATTAATAGTGGCGGGAATTGTTTTCAAGACCGCTTTTTTATCACTAAGGGTGTTGGTAACTACAACATAAAAATAATTTTCATTAATATTCAGCGTGGCATAGTCGGGTATAAAAGAAGCTTTATCCGCCCCTTCCACCGGAGTTCCGCCTTCTATTTTACGTTCACTATTGGAATACCACTGGTAGGTCAAAGTACCGGGAGCCGTTTCTTCCTCGTCAAGATTGTTGGTAATTTTAGGAAGTCTCGCGTCCACTTTGAGCGCGTTTAAGGCGCGCCCCCAGCCATAACTGGCATCGGAGGGACTTCTGGATATAATGGGAAACAGCGGGGAGCTGTTTTTGCCGGGCGCGCTGAACGCGATTGTGGCAACCTCGCTCTGTATTGACGCGGTGGTTATATCCAGCGTGTTGCTGTTGGTATTGGTTACAACAACATAAAAATAATATACCTTATCATTCTCGGCTGTTACGTTAGGAGTGTATCTTGAATTCCTCGCGCCGGAGATTTCGGTTCCGCCGTTTAGGCAATATTCATCGATATCATCAAACTGGTACCACTGGTAGGTGATTGAGCCTTCATTGTCCTCCCAGTCCCATATTTCCACTTTTAATTCATAAGGTTGATAATCGTTAGTATAAAATGATTTGCTTTCCGGCTGTACGCTGATATACGGCCTTGCCAGATTTGTCGGCGGCTCTTCCGCGCCGCTCAAGCACGCGGCAAGAACCAGCATCACCGTTAGCATGATACTGATAACCGCGGCCAAGCCTAATTTTTTTTTCATATTGTTGCTCCTCTGATATAAAAATCCCCCGGCGCCATGGCCAGGAGGCTTAGTAAGAAAAAAGAGGGTATTCTCCCGAATACCCTCTCAAGTTTTTATTCTACCAAGTTACAGATATCTCAATCGCCGGATTTAGATTATCGCAACTTTCGCGTGATGCTTCTTTATGACCGGCGCTGCCGTTTGTATTGACATATCCGCTAAATGCCGGATACTTGTAGCCGTCTTTCACAAATAACACAGGCCTCCCGACTATATCTTCACTAGAAGTTTTATCAGCTCCCTTTTGTACTTTCAGTTTTACATCTCTGATATAGAAGGTATTTACGTAGGCCTCTGGAAGGCCTGCTTTCGTCTGACCGGGCAATCCCAGGGCATAGAATAATAAGGGGGGTTCCCCAAGAGTCACATCCTTTCCATAATCAGCATGTTTTTTAGAACCGTCAATGGCGTAAGCCAAATCAAACCACTCGCAAGCTGTAGGTGCATAACCTAAGACATCTTCTAACTTTTGTTTAAGAGTTCCTTTCCCTTCGTCATCACCTCCGGCTCCACCTTCCTTACCCCATGCGTTAGAGTTATCCAGAATATAGGGAGCATTCGCGAGGTTGTAAGAGGCAATCGCTAATCCTTTCCCCGGAGCGGAACCGGTTGCATCGCCCATAACCATCTGGAAAAATTCCTTTGGATAAGGTCCCATTAAGCGCGCGCCACGCGCGACTCCGTTCTTAAGCTCCGTTGTGGTAAGCGTATAATACGCCCTAAGCTCCGCATAATCAGATACTGTTTTCCCGCCAGGAAGCTCAAAACAGTACACTACATACCACGCGTTTGTCAGGGAAACTTTCTCGGCTCTAGCCAGATCTTCGGGCGGCTCATCAACTACAGGCGTAAAATAGGCATACAGGACAAGATTGCGGGTAACGGTGTCATTGTCAAAGTTCCATCGATTGAGGAACTCCTCTTCTTTATACCATCCTGCGAAATCAAAATCTTCTTTTTCAGGATTCGGACTTGGTCTTGTAATTTTTGACCCTGATTGCAAATTCGATATAACCTTAAAAAGTCTGCCATCAGCGGAAAATTGAACTCTATATGGTCCAGAGGTAATTTCTGAAAATTTGGCATACAGGGTGATATTGTCGGTAACGGTGTCGGTGGCAAAGATCCACTTTTTCGCCGTATTCGTCGTACCCCTATACCAACCGTCGAAATAATTATTTTCTTTTACAGGGTCTACCGGCCTGACTATTCTGTTGCCGTACCCCACCTCATATGCATTTATGGTAGTAGTAGCATCTAACATAAGGGTAACAGTAAAGTAAGCGGCTCTGCCTTGATCGTCGCTCTCCGGGTTGTTTTTAGTATATTTGGCGTACAGCTTTATATCGCCGGTAACTTTGTCGCTTTCAAAAATCCACTTGTTAGTAAGTTCATTATCTTTATACCAGGCGTCGAAAGTAAAAGCTGGTTTTTCGGGGTCTTCCGGTTTGGTAATTGTAGACCCTGAAGTCACATCCGTTATAGAATCAATAAGGGTACCGCCGTTACTTTCAAAGGTAACGGTATATTTTGCTCCCGAATCGCCGCCGCATCCTGCCATAATCATGGCAAATACGGAAAATACCGCCATAATTACAAAAATTGTTCTTTTCATTATTTCCTCCAAATAATTTATTAAGAAGACTGTCCCCGGCAGATCCGAAATAAAATTGAACGTGACCGGTAGATTTTTACCAGTTTTATTTCTATATTAGTATTAGTTTGAGGGTAAATTATTGAATGAAAATCGAACAATGCATAAATTATATATTCATGTATAAATTTAACATGATTTTGTATTCAAAGAGTTCACATATATTATCTCGCAAAGGCGCAGGGGTCTTTTCGTCAAATATGCTTGTTCGTTTTAAATTTTTTAAATAGAGTATCAATATGGCAACATACATTGAACCAAAAGTTCTTAAAGGTTTTAGAGATTTTCTCCCGCCTGCGGAAATCGCGCGCCGGGGATTGATCTGTAATATTGAAAACACATTTTGCTCTTTTGGCTTTGTTCCGATTGACACTCCCGCTCTTGAATACGCGGAAATCCTGCTTGGCAAGGGCGGCGGAGAAACAGAAAAACAAATTTACCGCTTCAAGGACAATGGGGAGCGCGATGTCGCCCTGCGTTTCGATTTAACAGTACCCTTTGCCCGTTTTGTCGCTCTTCACCGCGCCGAGCTTACATTCCCTTTCAAACGCTACCACATCGGCAAGGTGTGGCGCGGCGAAAATACCCAGCGGGGACGCTACCGTGAATTTACCCAGTGCGATTTTGACATCATAGGCGGCGACAGCGCGGCATCTGATTTTGAGATTATATTTTTAATCCGCACCGCCATGCTAAATTTGGGGCTGGACGTTACCATTCATGTAAACCACCGCGGTCTTTTTAACCGTTTTCTTTCACATATCGGGCAAAGCGGGAAATCCGCCGACATTCTCCGCGCCGTTGACAAACTTTCAAAAGTAGGCGCGGACGAGACCCAAAAAACTCTTGCCTCGCTTGCCGGTGAAAAAAACGCGGGAAAAATACTTGAGTTTATTGGGGCAAAAGGCGGCTTTACGGAGACTCTTAATCGCATAACGGAGCTGTCAGGCGGCGCTTGCGAAGAATCGCGGCGGCTAATGGCTATCCATCAATTTATGCTTGATGCCTGCGGTGCCGGCAGCTGTGAAGAAGCTCATTTCATTCTTGATCCTTCAATAACGCGCGGACTTGATTATTACACCGGCGTAGTGTTTGAAACATTTTTAAACGAACTTCCCGATATAGGATCGATTTGTTCCGGCGGACGTTACGACAATCTCGCTGGCCTTTACTCCAAAGACAAGGACTCAATCAGCGGGGTCGGCTCATCCATCGGCCTTGACCGCCTTCTTTCCGCCCTTGAAAGCCTTAACAAACTGCCCGACGCAAACAACTGCCGCGCCGCCATAGCCTGCGTGGACGCTGAAAAATCGGGACAATATCAGTCGCTGGCGGAAAAACTGCGGCGGAAAGGGCTTCCCTGCGAAGTATTTACGGAACAGATTGACCTAGTTAAACAATACATATTCGCCGAAAAAAAGGGACTGACTTTTGTGATAATACCTGGCGAAAACCCGCTTGACAATACGCTTACCCTGCGCGACCTTGCCGGACGGCGTAATATTGAAGTATCAATTGAAGAAGCCGTCTCAAGGATTTTATCTTAAAATTTTTCACACAAAAGATTACAAAAAAAAAGGCCCTCCTTGCGGAGAGCCTTTTTCGTAATAGGGAATTATTCCCTACACGCTAAATTAGAAGTTTAACATGATCGCAATAGGAACGCTCAAATTGATTTTGTCAAGATTGCCTGTTGAGTAAAGTTGAACGCCGGCGAGGAATTGCGCGCCCCATTCTTCTCCAACTCTGATGTACGGGTTAACGTGGAAATCTATTGCAGCGTCATTGCTGCCCTTCTGTATCATAGCCGCGCCGATACCAATAAATACCGCAAGCTTGTCGCTGAACGGGAAGAAGGGAAGTATTTCACCCAGTAAATTAAAGTCATCAGCAGTAATAGTTGTAACTACACGGAACTTAATGCCGAATGCGTCTGTTGCAAACTTAAGGCCTAAACCGGCGCCGATTGTATAATTGCTATCATCGTCAAATCCGTAGCTAACACCGACATCCAAGCCCAAAGGTCCGATAGGTCCGCCGTAATAAAGGAAGACTCTTCCGCCTGAGGTGCCGCCATCATAAGTAAGGGCGATGTTTCCAAATTCAAGATTAAAATCCAACTGGGCTTTGACGCTTGTTAATACGTCTCCAATTTCTCCGCCATCAAAGAACGGAAGAACAAGGTTAACCGTAAAAACTTCAATGGGGGTAATGTTCAGGTGCAAGGCATTGCCGCCAAAGCCGCCGTAGAAAACGTCTCTGGTTTTAATGTCGCCGCCATTGTAAGGTCCCCAGCCCCATACGTTACCGCCTACAAAGGCGACTCCGGCGTCATAGGGATTCTCATGGAACATCCATCCGGTTACGCCTTCTTTTCCGTACATACCGTCAGGATTTCCACCGATGACCATTTTAAACTGGTCAATGGGTTTCCAATACGCATAACCTGAAACGCCGCTGCCAAAATTATTAGCCCAATCAAATCCTGCGGGATCGAAACGAATCCAACCGCCGAATGCGCCATCGGCTACATCACCGGAACCTTGAAGACGGAGCCGCTGCATACTGCCGCTTGATGTAATGTCGCCTGAGTCGTTGTCCCACTGTACCGGCGTTACCAGTCCAAATACACTGGCGCCCAAATCCACAGCAAAAGCAGCTGAAGCTACCAATGCAAAAACCACTGAAAGAACAATCAGTTTTTTCATTTCTAAAATTCCTCCTACTATTTAGATAAGAGAGAGCGCCGAACGAGCGCCCTGTGCCTCTTTATCTCCCACTCCCCTCCCGTATGGGAGGTTTCCGGTTCAATCATTTTTCAACCTGGAGCGTGAAAAATAAACGAACCTTTTTTTTGAGCAATTATGCCCATTCAACATAGGCGGTAATCAACGATCACTTTTTGCCCATGTATAATACTAATATACAATCTATCATACTTTTGTCAAGTATTCAACTAAATTTTTAAAATATTCATTCATTTTTTGACGAAAATTTATGTAGAAATCAATACGTTAATTGTAAAATTATTACTAAAATAATGGAGTATTTCTTAATATATTACATAATATCCAAATATTATTGTAAAATATTCCAAAACATTAAAAATTCTCCAGCATATTTCTGATGTTTATATTAATTTTTCTTTTGTTTTTCAAGTTATCTGAGGAATAATATTAACATTATCGGGAATTCTTCCGGCATCTCCCTGTTCTTATAAAAACAATCTCTTAAATTGGTTACAATTTGCAACCTTTTTATTTTTTGACCCATATATTACAATATTCACCGTCTTATTTCTTGAAAATTTTCTCTTTTTGCAATAATTTTATATTTTTCAAATTTATTTCATCAATATTTTTCCTTTTGATTATCGCATAACAATTATTAAATATTTTTCATTTAATCCATAAAACTGCCTCGAATTGAATGGACTTAACCGCTCAAAAAAAAGGTTCGTTTTTTTTAAGCACTCCACGCGGGAAAAAGACGAGTCCAAAAACCTCCCATACAGGGAGGGGAATGGGAGATAAAGAGGCACAGGGCGTTCGTGTGGCGCTCTCTCTTATCTAAATAGTTAGGAGGAATTTTAGAGATGAAAAAACTGATTGTTCTTTCAGTGGTTTTTGCATTAGTGGCTTCCACTGCTTTCGCTGTGGATATAGGTGCCAACGTATTCGGATTGGTAACTCCAGTACAGGGCGGATTTGGCAAAGATACCAATGGCACAGATCTCAGTAGCGACATTACATCAAGCGGAGGTTTTCAACGGGCACGTATTAGCGGTTCCGGTGATGTAGCCGATGGCGCATTTGGCGGATGGTTTCGATATGATTTAGGTGGCGGATTTGGCGCTTATGCGTTTTGGAAACCCATTGACCAGGTTAAGGTGCTCATCGGTGGTAATCCTGATGGTTTCTATGGGAAAGAAGGCGTAACCGGATGGATGCTCCATGAAAATCCCTATGACGGCGGAGTCGCGATTTTTGGCGGCAACGTATGGGGCGGTGGTATGCAAAGCAGCATTAAAACCAGAGACGTCTTCTTCGGCGGCTATGGCGGCAATGCTTTGCAGGTGAACATTGCACCCGTTGAGATTTTTACGTTTAACCTTGTTCTTCCATTCTGGGGCAATAGTTGGGATGCTGGAAATGAAATTAGTGACGTGTTACCAAATGTCAAAGCCCAGTTTGATTTTAATCTTGAATTTGGAAACATCGCCCTTACTTATGATGGCGACGGCGACGGCGGAAAAGTTTTCCTTTATTTCGGCGGACCTATCGGACCTTTGGGATTGGATGTTGGTGTTAGCTACGGAC
>Ga0268262_10001122_pt1 | contig 34095 bp, 26 predicted proteins | sample TergutNc150P3_FD_190354 | JGI IMG/M metagenome (GOLD analysis project Ga0268262, IMG submission 190354) | Nasutitermes corniger P3 segment gut microbial community from laboratory colony in Florida, USA - Nc150 P3 (SPAdes) (version 2) | ecosystem: Host-associated > Arthropoda: Insects >...
AAATACCAAAAGATAAGGACGGTTTCTTCAAATACCTCAATGCTTCAATTAACAGAGAAAAAGCGGGCTTCTATCGTGAATATAATGAAAATGATACTATAAAAATCCCAAAAGATAAGAAACGAAATTTAAGGGAAGTAGAAGATTTTATCAGAATGAAGGAAAGCCAGCTTGGAAGAAAACTAACCTATGATGAACTAATACAAGGTATAACTAAATGGTTTAAGAAACAGGAATATGTTGATTTATTGAATTTGATAAATGTAGACAGTATTTCATACACTAGCAATGATGGAAATAATGAAATAGATGTTCTTAATTATGCTGATTCTTTTTCTGATAACCCTTTTGATGAATATATTAACAAAATTGATAAGATAACTGTTCTGGAAGCGGTAAAATCTTTATTGGTTAAGAAACAAGAAAGAAGCAGAGATTGTTATAGGGCGCTTTTTACACAGTATTGTATAAAAAACTATAAAGATTTTGAAAAACTTTACCCTGTTCTTGACAGTAAAATAATGGAAATCTGGCAAAAAGATGAGAAAAACCTCAAACTTTACGAAATATACCAGATGTACCATCCAAACGTCAAAAAATCCAGCGCCGACGCTATGGCATCAACAAATCTTCGTGAATTTCTCAGTGATATTGAAACCTACATAAAAGAAAAAGCTACATAATTCCTCCAAAAAAACCTTATGTTTTCTCAATTTCAGGCATTATTTATATTAACAAGTTAAAACGTATTAAGGAAGGCTTGTATGGAAACAGTTATAACGGTTGTTATATGTTTGTTAATTGGGCTTTTTGGCGATATTATGGCACATAACGGACAGAATGTAACAAATGCTGTCCAAGCTTCTGCTCGAGCATCTTCTACCCCTGCGCTCCGAAACAATTCTGAACATTCAAATATTGACAAGACGCTTCTTTTAGTCGCAGAGAACTGGAATAAAATTGATGTGAATAAAGATGGGAAACATAACTGTATAGATGCCGCTGTGTTATTCTACCAGTATTATCCTGATAAAAGCAAAGTTTGCATTGAGTTAAATAAAAATCCGGATACAGGTATGAATCATTTATTCAACTGCGTTTTTACAGATGGAGTATGGAAAGCGATAGAACCACAAGCATATGCCAGTAATAAGCCTAGTTATTTAATGGGAGCAATTTGGGGGAAAAATTATGATGCCTCATACAATCGTGATGTAACTTCTGATTATATGATATATGTCAAGAGATAAACAACTAAAGCAGATTATTATAGAGCTGTTTTATTTCACTAAGATAGATATGCTGAAACCAAATGTGAAATATAGTACCTATAGAACCTAATATACCCGTATAATAATACTATTGATAAAATGATTAAAACTATTGGAAATAATATATTACAATGATATATTAAATTAGTAATTAATGAAATTATTCCAATTAATAAAAATATGCAACAAAGATTACGATTAGTACCATAAATAGTTAAAAATACAAAAGCGGTATTGTATGAATTTACTTTTTTATTCTCTATATTTGTTATTATTAATCTCATATCACTTTTAGAAAAAGTAATATTCAGTTCTTTTTTGATTTTTATATGAAATAACATATTTGTATTTTCAGACAAAATATTGTCAAGACAAAAATATTTATTGAGGAATGATATGTTCTTCATTAACCACTTTTCAATAAACAACGAACTAATATTTGAGATTATAATACCAAAAACATAGGTGATTAAAATAAGCGTTATAATTAAAAACCAATTAGGCATTAAATTTAATATTTCTTCAGTAAAAATATCTTTTAATGGAATTGAAAAAGTATAACTGGAAAAATATATTGAAAGAATAATACAAACATTACAGACTACCCCTGGGATAAAATATGAGAAAAAATCATAAATTGTGGTTTTTATACCGAGTGGCTCCATAATTTATTATTGCCATCTTGTTTTAGGATAAATTGTAGCATTGCCATCCAATTGAACATCAATAAAAATTGATCCGTCATTTCTGGTACTCAATACTTTTCGTAATTCATTTCCAAAATAAATACCAGTAGTTCTTGCACTATACCATGAAGTTGCCACAGTATTCTTGTTTGATTCATCAATTGGTTTATCAGAAATTATGCACAACTTAGGTGTAATATATTTGAATAACTCATCTGAACAGCCCTCCGATCTTCCATGATGTGGAACTTTAAAAATAGTTGTTCCCTTTATCGCAGAACGGAATTCTTCATTTGTCAATAAATTACACCAGCCACTATCTGGCAAATCTCCTCCAAATAGTATTTTAAAACTACCATATCTCAAAACAGTAACAATACTTGATGTATTTGCATCTTCATAATCAATATCACTAGGGAGATATACTCCATGTGCAAAATTCGCATCACATCTAACAGCATTATTATCCGTATTGATACTCTTTTTTAAAGAGCGAAGTTTTGCAATCTTTATACTGTCATTATTACGCCATCCTATTTTTTCATCTTTAAAATTTTCTAATGCTGGACAACGAAATGAGCAAATATTTTTTTTGCTCAGCGCAATAATATCACCAAAATGGTCTGTATGTGGATGTGAAATTTGTAGTTCATTAATGATAGTTACACTTGCTAAAAATTTTGACGGAGTTACATCACCCCCATCATTTCCACAATCAATCACCAGATTGTCTCCCAAAGGTGTTGTAGAATAAATAAAATCACCATGTCCAACATTCAAAATAGAGATTTTTAAATTAGCCATATAAATCCCCCCTACTATAAATTTTACAAATATGGCAATTCCTGTCAATATATGTAAATGAACCTTATCTATACTAAAACTCCTTCAATAATCTATTACCCCTAACCATCTAAATAGTCAGCACAGAGGTGTCCTACAGAACAGTCTAGCCGAAGGTCGGCGGTAGGCGCAAAATTCCCTCAATCAAAATAAAACCTGTCGCATTTCTTTTTCACCGCCGCCCATTCAGGAAGCGGCAAGCGCTCTTTCTTCTTGTTATAAAGCCGAATGTCTTTGGGAGTTACCAGTCCCATCTCCCAAGCAAGCGCAACCATCTCTTCACGGCTGCCGGCATGAAAGGCTCTGTATAAACCGTCAAGATGCCTGTCAACAGTACTTTTTGATATATGCAGTATTTCCCCAATTTGGAGAGGGATAAGCCCGCAGCACAACATGACAAGGCATTCCCTCCGCCGTTTGGTCATCCTGCTTTTGGTGTCCGGCCATTCCTCGCAATGGTCAATCAGGCGCTGAACCTTCGGCGAAATATACTGACCGCCCTCCCGCACAATCCTCAAGCCACGCTGAAATTCCCCATACCCTTCCCACAAGCTAAGGTATGACTTCGCCCCCTCCCAGATGAACCACGGGGCGCGGCTCACATCGAAGTCATGGACTGAAACAACGGCGATGTTCAGTTTTGGAAACAGCTTTACCAGATCGCCGACCCTGCAAGGCGTCCCGTCCTGATAAAACCAACTGTCAATAAAGACCAGTCGGGGATTCTTATTGCAGATAACCGTATTCAATTCGTCATTTTCTTTGTCCGTAACCGTAACGTCTTGAAATCCCGACGCTTCAAGCCGCCCCTGTATCTCCCCATGCAGTTCCGCCGCCCTGGACAGCGCCAACACCCCGCCCATTATTCCACCTCCCCGCCAATGTTTCTATTTTGATTCATGGTTACGCCCGCCTTCCTGCTTTCCATCCAGCTTTCAATCTCGGAAGGCTTGAACCGTACCGCCTTGCTCAGCTTGTGGAAAGGTATCTCCCCATTCGCCACATAGCGGTATACGGTCTGCACCGATACCTGTATCACCGCCGCCACCTCGCTCACTTTCCAATAAGTTTCCATGATCCCCCCTCGCATACGCCTAAAATATCCCCCCTCCGCCGCTAACGGTACTAGCCACATGGCTAGGTTTTGATAAAAAAAATTCCGTCGCCACATGCCTTAAAATATGGTTCTCCGGCCCATAAATCACCCCGTAATGTTTGCAAATTTGGGCAGGAGACGGTTCCAAAATCGCTTTTTCACAAGCTGCCTTGCTTCGCCCCGCATACCAGTAAAGATACGGCCTGGCGATTCAGAAACATATGTAGGTTTTCCGCAATTTTCGGCGATGTGCATAAATAAAAATACAGCCAGGAAATTCAGAAATATATAGGGGAAATGTCCAACTTTAGGATCATGCCTGTAAAAAAATCCTGATTCCCCAACTAATTTCTCAATCTTGCCCGGCTTGTTTCCATACCACATGCCATAAAAATACAGCCGTGAAATTCAGATGGGTACTGTCATTTAATGCAACTTTTGAAAAAAGGCTCTTTTTCTTGCCATGCAGTATTAGACAAGCTTCATAGCCAGTCATTAACGGTGAAGGGGGGAAGCAAGCAGCGCGAATTTTGAAAGCGGAGGGGCAAAACCAGACCCGCCCGGCTCGCTATCGTGTAAGAAATCCGCCGCAGCTTTCCGGAAAGCGCCGCCTTTACACGGCAGGCGCGGCTATGAATTTTATTGCCAATGTCAGGCTTCGGGCAAAAAAAAGCCCCACCGAAAATAACCAGCAGGGGCAATTAGGTTGAAATTAACTCTAGGCTTGTTTCCGTTCCTCTTGCGGAGTGCCGGAAACAGGGAAGGAAAACACATTCAGCGGCATTTCCTTTTTTTCCGCTTCCAGCCCTTGCGGTTTATCGTCAACAGGCTGCAGCAATGCCTCTTGTATTTCTTTCGCCTTTACAAATTCAAGCGGGTCAAAATGCGTGTAGCGCTCCGTCATCCTTTCGCTTTTATGCGTGGTTATCGCCTGCGCCTGTTCGGTAGTCATCCCGCCCTTCAGCATTTCCGTATTGAAAAAATGCCTCCATGCGTGGATATGCAAATTCCGCTCTTTTATTTCGGCGGCGGTAATCCCGATATTTATCAAAGCCTCTCGCAGATACATCAAAACCGTTTTCCGACAAATAGGGCTGCCCCCGCCATTAGTGGAAAACAGGTAGCCGTCCCCGCTTGTTTCTTTCAGCAGTTTCAAATCGGCAATCAGGGAAGCGGGAAGCGGTATATTATGCTTGTCTTTTGTTTTGGTCGGCCTGTAGCCGTATATGTCATGTTGCATACAGACGTAAATGTGATCGTCGAACAGGCAGCTCCCTTTAAGCCCCAAAATCTCGGACACCCTCATGCCCGACAGTGCCGCCAGCTTGTTCACGGTACAGGCGATGAAATTGCCTTCCCAGACTTTTTGCCAATCCCCGACAAACAGTTTTTTGAATTCAAGGGGGGTAATAATCTTTATTTCGTCGCGGTCGTTTATCAGCCTCTCGACTTTGGCGGTAGGGTCTGTGGCTATAACCCCGCGCTCTACGGCTTCAATCATCATGGTTTTGAAAGTGCCGTAGTAGCCGTTAATCGTGGTATTCTTGTATTTTTGCTTTATAAGGCTGTCCAGAAACGCCTCAATCACCGCTGGGGTAATCGCGTCCATTTTCATGTTTTTGAAATACGGCAAAACTACTTTATCCAAATTCCGCTTCATGTGGTCGGAGTAGCTTTGGGTCAGGTTAGCCCGCTTCCGCCTTTTTTTCAGGTATTCGCATTTCTCCCAATCCCACCAGTTCGCGGCGTATTCGCCAAAAGTAGGCGCGCCGTCTTTTTTCGGCAGCAATGCCCCTTCTTTCAAAAGCCTGTTCACCGCAACCCTTGCCGCAGTTTTGTTTGTCTGCCCGGTAGACCTGCCCTGTGTCCTTTTGCCGTTTTCGTCATAGGCATAGAAATACACGACCTTTTTCCCCGAAGGGATAACCCGAAAATACAAGGTAAAATCATTATGAACCTTCATAACGCCCTCTTTTTGGGAATATGATGTCATTATTGATAGCACCGAATTCCCATAATTTTAGCATACTTAACTAGCAACGCTAATTCTTTATGGGATAAGCATTTACGGAAACTGTTAGCCCTGTAATTGGGTAAAATGTGTCATTTTCCTTTTGTCCGGTATGGTTACACCGGTAAGGGTGGTAAAGTCCCTCAAAGCCTCATCCCCAATGGCGGTAAATGTACTGCCAGAAAAGTCTAGGCTGATATATTTGTTGCTGGATTGGTTTCGTGAATCCCATAGGGTAGAGCGTTCAAGGCTGTCGAGGTTCAAAGCAACGTTATAGGCGGTGCTTGCTGTGTTGGACGGCTGTGCTTTTAGCCAGTTTTCAAAATCCCTAGCATTGTCAAAGGTTGGGATAGTTGATGCCGGTGGAGTAGTTTTTGCCGTGACTGTAACGGTACATGTGGCTGTTCTGTTGCCGTCAACAGTTGTAACAGTGATAGTCGCCGTTCCGGCGGCAACGGCGGTAACCAGACCGCCTGCCGACACCGTGGCGGCAGAGGCATTGCTGCTTGTCCATGTAACGTTCTGGTTTGTCGCGTTGGACGGTGTTATGGCTGGGATAAGTGTTTCAGCACCGCCCACGTTAAGGCTAGTTGACGATTTGTTCAGGGTAACACCGGTTACGGCAACGGCGCTGGTAACTACGGTAACAACGCAGTCGGCGGTTTTATTGCCGTCAGCTGTCTTAACGGTAATGGTCGCGGTTCCTGCCGCGACCGCGGTAACAGCGCCGTTTGCCGACACCGTGGCTACAGAGCCATTGCCACTGCTCCATGTGACGGTTTTATTTGTGGCGGTGGACGGTTCTATTACAACAGAGAGGGTTTCCGTGCCGCCTACGATAAGGCTGGTAGTTGATTTAAGGGAAACGCCTGTTACAGCGACGGTTGTTGGGGTGGTTGGCGTTAGCGTGCTCGGGGCCGGTACTTTCATCGCGCTGTTGTCAATGGGGATGTCGCCCGTGATGCTGAGCATTGTCCCGCCGCTTGAGCTGTTCGCGTTTACGGTTACGCTAAACGTATCGCCCGTGCCTGTATGTTCCAGCGTAAAGGTGGTTCCGGAAACGGTTATTTGTCCCGTGCTTGTTTGGGTTACGCCCGCCGTTGTTGTGATGTCCAGTGTATAGGAATCGCCGGTTGCCGGTGTGAACTCCTTCACTGCCCTGCCGGTTCTGGTGATTATCAGTTCGTACTTCGTGCCATCCGCGCCGTAGCCCACGTATACCACCGGCTTATAGGTATCGGTACCACTGCCTGTGTTGCTGCCTGTGGTGCTACCTGTATTGCCGCCGAGGTCTAGGCCGTCACAACCCGCGAAAGAGAGAAGGAGTACCGCCAGCGTGGTGATTACTCCTAATACCTTGAATAGCTTTATCATATGAAATACTCCTTTGCGTTTTACGCACTAAAAATATAGAAAACCGATATGCACCAATACGGACTGGTGCGCCAATCAAAAATGGTGACACCTTCGCACTACCTAATATCATAACCAACTAATACCAATGGTAATTATATCCTATTATCCATTTGAAATCAAGATTAATCTACCCCGAAAATATAACTTTATGGAAGAAGCCGAGCTACGGCGAGTTTTAAGCACCAATATTAAGCATTACAGAGGTCTTAGAAAGTGGTCACAAGTCGTACTTGCCGAGAAAATAGGCATTTCTACCAATTTCTTGGCTGATATAGAAACCGGAAAAAGTTGGATATCGTCTTTGACCCTAACAAAACTAGCAAATATCTTTGAAATTGAGGTTTACGAACTGTTTAGGTCCAAAAAAACGCCTAAAGACGAGACAAAAGAGACAATTAAGAATATTATGAACGATGTATCTGTGACTATTGAACATTCTTTAAAGCAAATTACCATAAAATATCTGAATTAGGATATGTTTATTCCCTTTAATTATACGAGAATTTGAACAAGCTTTGCATAAAATCTAGAAATGAGTAATGAAAAACCACAGGCTTCGCAGTCCAGCACTGGGGATGAAGATGAACAATTCGTTTCTTGTTAAAACTCCATTAAACCTTACAATCCCCATTGGATAACCGGCCTGCTCTTGTTATAATGACTAAAATTAATTTAAGGAGGAAATGATGAAGTTTCTTAAAAAGCTGTTTTCTGTCATGGCAGCGGTTCTTCTGGTAACCGCGTTACTGAGCTGCGCCGGAACAGCAAAACCGGTCCAGCGGGTGGCTGGCAAGGCCTATGAACTGGTCTTTTTGCACACCAATGATCATCACGGTTCTATCCTGCCCAATAACGGACAGGGCGGTCTTGCGGAGAGGGCAACCTTTATAAAGGCTGAACGCGCCGCGAACGCGAACGTGCTTGTCCTTGACGCCGGGGATGTAAACACCGGTCCCGCTCTTTCCAACATGTTTTACGCGGAGCCGGACTTTAAAGCTTACAACCTTATTGGTTACGACGCGGCCACATTCGGGAACCATGAATTTGACGGCGATATGGACAAACTTAACAAGCAGATTGCCCTGGTGGAATTTCCGTTTGTAAACTCAAATATAAAAATGGCAAACGGTAAATTTCTTGGAGGGCACCAGTACCTTGTAAAGGATTTTGACGGTTTCCGCGTGGGAATTATCGGTATTACAACACTGCGCTCACAGATTATCGCGAGCCCGGACAAGAGCCTGACCTTCCTTCCGGAAATCAAAGCCGCGCAGGATGCCGTTGATCTGCTTATCAAAAAGGAAAAAGTTGATATTATCATAGCCCTTACCCACATAGGCGACAAAAAGGAAGCTGATGATCATGTTATTTCTCCTGAGCTCGCGGCAGCTGTTACCGGCATAGATATCATCATAGACGGCCACTCCCACACCAAGTTTGAAGAGCCTTTGAAAGTCGGGAATACCTACATTGTATCCGCCAATGAATGGGGCAAGTTCGTCGGAGAAGGCAAGCTTAGAATAGTGGACGGCAAGATCGCAAACTTTTCATGGAAGCCGATAGCCATCGACGGCACTTACGCGCCGGACGCGCAAGTCGCCGCCATGATCGCGCCTTTCAAGGAAAAGGCAGACGCCAGCCTTAAAGAAGTAGTCGGACAGGCTGCGGACACGTTTATCTTCGGAAACAGGCTTACCCGCTATCAGGAAACCGCCCTCGGCAATATGATCTGCGACGCGAATACCTGGTATTTTAGAAGCAACGGCCAGAACATAGACTTTGCATTCCATAACGGCGGAAACATGAGGGCCGAGCTTCCCAAGGGGCCGCTGACCAGAGAACAGATACTTACCGTTCTGCCGTTTGAGAATTATCTTTACATCGTCTCCCTTAAAGGCTCGCAGATAATCGAGCTCTTCAACTTTATCGGAACCGTTGCCCAGGGCGCGGGCGGATTCCCGCAATTCTCAAGCGATGTCCGTTACACTATAAATATTCCCGCAAAGACGGTGAGCAACCTGACAATCGGCGGCGCTCCGGTGGATCCGAACAAGACTTACCGGTTCTGCACAAACGACTATCTGTTGGGCGGCGGTGACGGCTATGTCGTCCTGACTAAGTCCGAAAATCCGTTCAATACGTCGCTCCTTCTTTCCTATGTCGTGATTGAGTACATCGCTTCGCAGAAGGGAATTATAACCCCAACTCTTGACGGAAGGATGACCGTTATAGGAGGAGTAACTCCGTAATCTCGCTAATTAGGTATTGAATTGTTAGGGCTGTCCAAAAGGGCAGCCCTAATTTTTGGAATTGCTTTCTTACGCCTTAAACCTTTTTAATCTCAGCGCGTTGGTCAACACCGATACAGAGCTCAAACTCATGGCGGCGGCGGCGAAGACCGGATTAAGGAGCGGCCCCCCAAACAGGTACAGCACACCTGCGGCAATGGGAATGCCCAGCACGTTGTAGCCAAAAGCCCAGAACAGGTTTTGTTTGATGTTGCGGATTGTCCGCTTGCTTAAATTGATAGCCGTGGGAACGTCAAGCAGGTCGGAACGCATGAGCACTATGTCCGCGGACTCCATCGCCACGTCCGTCCCGCTTCCTATGGCGATTCCGATGTCCGCCTGGGCCAGCGCCGGAGCGTCGTTTATGCCGTCCCCGACCATGGCTACAAAACGCCGTTGGCGTTTTGTAGCTCCGGAGAAAAGCTTACGCTTTTCTCCATGCAGGGTTTCCAAACCCATATCCTGGAGTTTCTTCACTTCGGCGGATTTGTCTTGCGGCAGAACTTCCGCAAGCACGCGGTCAATCCCCACTTGTTTGGCGATGGCGCTTGCGGTTTTTTTATTATCCCCAGTGATCATGGCGACTTCAATTCCCATCTTGTGGAGCCGCTCAATCGCCTCTTTGCTGGAAGGTTTCAGCACGTCCGCCACCGCCACAATCCCCACGGCCTTGCCGTTCAGCGCGACATACATCGGCGTTTTCCCTTCGTCGGCAAACCGATCCGGGACCAGCTCAAGTTCCGTAAGGGGAATGTTCCGCTCTTCTATTAGTTTGCGGTTTCCAACGATGATGGAAATAGAATTAAGAGAATTTGAACCACGGAGGTCACCGAGTAACACAGAGTTTTTATTACGAAAATTTTCTTTTCCTCCGTGAAACTCCGTGTACTCTGTGGTTATATGAATTTTTGCCTCAATGCCTCGGCCCGGAATAGCTTTGAAATCCGTTACAGGCGGCAGCTCAAGATCGCGTTTTTCCGCTTCGCGCACAATGGCGGATGCAAGGGGATGCTCGGAATTTTTTTCGGCTGCGGCAACCAGTTGGAGAAAAAGGTCAGTAGTGAAGCTGCCTGTTCCCCCATTCCACACAATATCCGTAACTTCGGGCTTGCCAACGGTAATCGTCCCGGTTTTGTCAAACACCATCGTTTGAATTTTATGGGCCGTTTCCAGCGCTTCGCCGCCTTTAATCAAAATGCCGTATTCCGCGCCCTTGCCGGTTCCCACCATTATCGCCGTAGGCGTCGCAAGGCCGAGGGCGCAGGGGCAGGCGATGACCAGCACGGAAATAAAAATCGTCAGGGCGAATTCCGTTGCGGTTTTCCCGTGGGGCAAACCGACAGCGCCGACGGAAGCCGCAATGAACCACGCGATACCGGCGGCAAGCGCGATGACGCAGACAACCGGCACAAAGTAACCCGCCACAATGTCCGCCATTTGCGCAATCGGCGCTTTGGAGCTTTGGGCGTCCTCAACCAGCTTGATGATCTGCGCCAGCGCGGTTTCGCCCCCGACCTTTTCCGCCTTAAAGCGGATAACGCCGTTACTGTTAATTGTAGCCGCGTAAACCGGATCGCCGGGCTTCTTGTCAACCGGCATACTCTCCCCGGTGAGCATTGACTCGTCAACCGCGCTTTGCCCATCGGTTACCAAGCCATCAACAGGGATTTTAGCGCCCGGCTTTACCACGATAATATCGCCGGGCATTACCTCTTTTATGGGGATTTCTTTCTCTTCCCCGTTTTCGATAATTATGGCCGTCTTGGGCGCAAGGCCCATAAGTTTCTTTATCGCCTCGCTTGTTTTGCCTTTGGACACCGCCTCAAGGGACTTGCCCAGGAGGATCAGGGCGATAATCACACCGGCGGTTTCAAAATACAAAGCGTCTACAGCGTGACGATCCCCTCCGGCAATCCGAAACAGGTTATAAACGCTGTAAACAACCGCCGCCGTTGTCCCAACCGCGATGAGCGAATCCATGTTAGGGCTGCGGCGCAGAAGGTTTTTGAAGCCAACGGTATAAAATCGGTAACCGGCGATTATAATGGGTATAACCAGCGCCAATTCCACGAGGCCGTATGTCATGGGGAAACGCATGGGCGCAAGCATTTTCGGAAAGGGAAGGCTGATCCATTTAATCATGGGCGCCATGGCGATATACAGCAGGGGAAGCCCCAAAGAAGCGGCTACAATAAATTTCGTCCATAGGGTTTTGATTTCCTTTTCCTTGCGGCGTTTGTCCTCATCCACCGCATCGGAGGAAACCTCAAGCACCTGGTATCCCGCTTTTACAACGGCTTCTTTTATTGCCGAAAGGCGCAAAGTATGCGGATCGAAAACCACCGTTGCCTTTTCCGTGGCGAGGTTTACCGCGGCGCTTTCTACGCCTTCCAATTTGCGTAACGCCCTTTCCACCCGCGCGGAACAGGCGGCGCAGGTCATCCCGCCAACGCTCAAAGTTTCACTGTTCATTATTTGCCTCTGGTTGTTTTTACGATTAATGCGCCGCTGCCGTTTTTTCCGATAATGCAGCCAAATCTATCAGCCATGTTTGCAGTTTGTCCGTCATTGTCAGTATTTCGGCATAGCCGGTTTTAACTGTAGAGCTTTGATCCCTTAGCCTGTCCAGCTCGGAAGTAATTTCACTGCTTCCCGTCGATAGTTTGCTAAAGGTGTCGATCAAGCCGGTCATTGTTTCGGCAAAACCGTTGATCTCTTTGGACATTTCGACAATCCGGCTGTTGGTATCGCCGGATTGTTTTGAAGTAACGGCTATTCCGTCAATGATGCTTTTCAGAGTCCGGGAAATGTTCTGTGAATTTTCCCTCGTGGTTTCCGAAAGGCGGCGTATCTCACCGGCAACTACCGCGAACCCCCTGCCCGCTTCTCCGGCATGGGCGGCCTCAATCGCCGCGTTCATGGACAATAAATTGGTATTGGCCGCGATTGCGCTGATTATTTTGATTGCCTGTGCTATGCCGTCAACCGATTGGGAAATGCCGTCAACCGATTGAATGGTTGCCTTCATTGATTCCTGGCTTTGAACGGTGTTTTCTATCAACCCTTTTATGGATTTCTGCCTGTTCAGGGACATTTCCGAAGTATCCCTGATCGAATCGATCATTTTAACAGTTACCGCCGAAGATTGATCAACCGCCTCGGATTGCGAACCGATTGTGGCGTTCAGTTCATGCACCAATTTTGTTATTCCCTCGGCGAGGCCGGATCCCTGGCTGATGTGTTCTTGTAGTATACGGTTTAGTTCGTCCGCGTCTTTCTTCTCCTTAAGCATGGCAAGGGTATAGTGAAAACAATTTTCAGGCTTGTTAATTCCGTTGTGAATTGCCACAGCCATCCCCTTACAACTCTCGTAGCCGCAGGCGCCGCAATCGTACAAATCCTTTTTAGTGAACTTTTTCATTCTGCGGTAAATTTCTGTCAGTTCAGCCTCATTAGGCTGTCTCATAGCAAGGTTCCCTGAAAGATTGCGGTAACTGCGGTCATACAGTCCGCGTTTCCAATACTGGTTTAACAGTTTGTGGTATTCCGCATACTGCTTTTTCCGCTGTTTGGAAGTAAGTTTTTGCTCATGTTCCGCGCTGCGCTTATGGATCAGGCTTTCCAGCCTGTCCTCGGACAGGGAGACGTTGCCGGTGCCGGGGCCACCGTTACAGCCCTTTTCGCAGTTCAGGCAGTCCACCAAAAGCGGCAATTCTACCTCCGGCTCGTTTAGCAATCCGGCAACTTCCTTAAGGTAGTGATAGATGGTGTGCAACCCTTCAATTTTGCGGGTTTTCCTTCGTACGCCCGGCAAAAACCGCTCGGCGGTGTCAAGCAGGCCGCCGGGACTGGAAAATTGAACAGCGCGCTCCGCAAGCGGTCCGGTATAGTTAATCTGGGCAAAAGAAGCAAGAGAAATGTTTTGCGCCTGTATGTAATTTCTCAGGGCAACCATGGTAACGTTGTAATCCCCCAGGCCGGTTTCGTCAAATTCGCGCCGTTTGGCAATGCAGGGGGAAATTACGGCGATTTTATGGTTCCTGTATTGGGGATAATATTCACGGATCATTCTTATGGTGTGGAGCATGGGGCTGTCCGCAGGCGCGAGGTGGGGCAACAGTTCAGGGTGGTAAATTTCGATATAGCTCACAATGGCCGGACAGGGCTGGGCTATGACCATACGGGGTTTTTTCTCTTTGATATAATTGAGGTATGAAACAACTGTCAGCTCCGCGCCGAGGCTAACGTCAAAAAAGTCTTCAACGCCAAGCGATCTGAGCCAGCCGTTGAGGTTGAGGTACTTGTCGGGGAAAACCGCCGCTACAGCCGGAGCGACAACCGCTATCATCTTATTTCCCTGTTTCAGATCAGAGAAGAAACGGGAAGTATCGTCCACAAACTGACGGGCCTCATGGTGGCAGACAATGATACAGTTTCCGCAGCCGATGCAGAGGTCAGAGTCAATCGTAACCTTTTCTTTTGAGCCGTCCATGCAGTACTTAACCGGACAGCCGGTAATACAGGCGTAGCAATTAACGCACTTTTCTTCATTTATCTTTATTACCGGGGTAAGCGGCGTTTTTCCCATTTCTCTCTCCTGGCCGTCCTATTGTCCAGACAGCAACAAAGCCGATTTGCTTAATATTAAGTATAGAGAATTGCCTCAATTGAGTACAGTAATGGTGCTGTAGATCATCGCCATCCAGCATGAATAGCGGAATATGCCCGTTTTTGTGGGAGTAAACTCAATCACGTTTTCGCCCTGCTTAAAGGTGTATTGGATGCCGTATTCGCGGATGATCATGCGGTAATTACAGCCGGTTATACTGCCCGGCGGGGCGTTTATGATCCAGCGTACCGGAATGCCCTGTTGCACGGTTATCGCCGGATAGCGGTTCGGCTGCAACGTTGAATTGACAATCTGCACGCCGTTTTGAATAGCCGAAGCAGGCGGGCTGGAGTTTGACGGACGAGAGTCCGGCGGACGTGAGTCCGAAGCGCCTGGGGCGGCCTGTGCGGAAGCAGATTTGATGGAAGCTGTCCTGTCAAGCGGATTTGTAAACCCAGAGAGGCTCCAGCCGTTTGAAAACATGACAAGGCCCAGCGCAGTGACAAGAAGCGCTCCGGCCTGCATAACTCTGCGGGAAAATGCCTGGCCCCTCCCGTTGCTTAGGGCTGAGCTTGCCGCTCCCAGCGCGAACATCAAGGGGATTGTCCCAAGGCAAAACAGGAACATGGAAACGCCGCCGCGGATGGGGCTTCCGGTAGAGAGGGCGTATAACTGCATTGCCTGCAAAGGGCCGCAGGGCATAAACCCGTTCAAGAAACCGACAACCGCTGGCCCGCGCCCGGTTTTCTGTTCATCCACCTTGGCCGCAAAAACTTTCGGCATACGCAGGCTAAAACGCCGCAGTGCCGGAAACAAGCCCAGCATATTAAGTCCCATGATCACCATGAAGACCCCGGCGGCGAGCTGCACCACCCCCTGAAAGCGTCCGGATACGGTAATCACCGAGCCCAATGCGCCAACCAGAACCCCCACCAGCGTATAAGAAACAAGCCGCCCGCCGTTGTAAAGAAGGCTGGGAAGTAGCAGGGAAAAGGAATCAGGGACTAGGGATTGGGGACTGGGGACTGGGGTCTTTGTTTGTAAGCTAGTCGCATTGGCAACAAGCGTAGCTTCCGAACAATAACCCTGTTCCCCATTCCCTATTCCCCGTTCCCCATTTCCCTGCAAAGTCTGCGAAAGATTAATCCCTCCGCACATGGCAACACAGTGAACTGATGTAAGGAGGCCGATTATCAGCAGCATCCCGTAACCCATGCCCTCCTGGGCAAGCGGGAAGTCCGCGACAAAGCTTGAAGTTCCGAATGTCCGCATCAGCATAAACAGGACAAGAATAATTGCCAGCGTCCCAATGATTTGCGTTGCGGTATTCTTGCTGTTTCCCTCAAGCACCTGGTAGCCCAATTTTTCAATTGCCGCCGAAATTTCGTCAAAGGAAATTTCCGAGGCATCGTAAGTGACTGCCGCCGCACCGGTGCTGTAGTTTACCGTCGCGTCATGAAGACCCGCCATCTTTTTCAGCTTTTTTTCAATTCTGTTTTGACAGTTTACGCAGGTCATACCGCCGATGCGGAAAGAATGTTTTTGCAAATCTTGTTTTTCTGCCGTTTCCATGCCCCTATTATATCATCTATATCTGGTAATGCCAAAAATCCAGTTGATCTAACTCAATGTGGGTTGAAATATTACCGCTGCTCTTAAACTGCAACTCGGGATTTTTCACGCTTACGCGAGTTTTTTCCGGAACGGAACGTATAACAAAAGCGTTTCCGCCGACTACTACGCCCTCTCCGATAATGGTGTCCCCTCCCAAAATGCTTGCGCCGGAATATATCGTAACGTTATCGCTTATAGTCGGATGGCGTTTAACGCCCTTTATGCTCTGGCCGCCCTTCGTGGACAAAGCGCCAAGCGTTACGCCCTGGTACAATTTTACGTTGTCTCCGATAACGGCAGTCTCGCCTATCACAATGCCCGTGCCGTGATCCATAAAAAAATATTTACCTATCGCCGCGCCCGGATGAATGTCTATGCCGGTAACGCTGTGCGCGTATTCGCTCATTATTCTGGGTATTAGCGGCACAGACAACAGGTACAGTTCATGCGCTATCCGGTACACCATTGCGGCATAAATACCGGGATACGATATAACGATTTCCGCCTTGCTGTACGCGGCGGGGTCGCCGCTATACGCCGCTTCAATATCTTTTTCCAGAAGTTCTTTGACAGCCGGAATTTTTAAAACAAACTGGCGCGTTATTTCCCACGCCGTTTTGTCAATCTCGCCCTGTTCGGTATCTTTGTACCGCAGATCAAAACGCAAAGCCAATCTTGTCTGCGCGGCTAAATCATGGGAAACTTCCTCCAGCATAACGTTGAGCTTGTTTTTTGCCGAGCCGCCGGTTAAAACGCTTTCAAAAATTCCCGGAAACAACAGGTGCTGCAGTTTGCCGATTATATCGACTATTACCGGTTTTACCGGCTGTTTTGCAGCATCGCGCTTCTTCTGAAAATCATCGAGCAATTCAGCGGCAATTTGTTCAATCTCCTGATCGATCCCCATGCAAAAATCTCCAATAATTTTTACCACGGAGTACTGCTATTCGGCTGTGCCGAATAGCTTTGAGTTTCACGGAGGAATAAAAAATACTATCTTTATTAAAACTCCGTGGTACTCAGTGTCCTCCGTGGTTATATTCTTAATTACGCAATCTCCCTGATTGCGCTTACCAGTTTGTCAATTTCTTCCGCCGTGTTGTAAAACGCGATGGTCGGGCGGACAGTCGCTTCCAGACCAAAGCGGCGCAGAATCGGCTGGGCGCAGTGGTGTCCGGCGCGAACGGCGATTCCGCGACTGGAAAGATGCTTGCCGACCTGTTCCACGCTTGCGCCATCAAGCACAAAAGACAAAACGCTTGCTTTTTCCGCCGCCGTACCGATAAGACGCAGTCCGTTTATTCGCTTTAGTTCGCCTGTCGCGTAATCAAGCAAGCCATGTTCATAGGCACTTATGTTCGCTATTCCTATGCCAGAAACATAATCCAGCGCCGCGCCCAGACCGACGGCATCGGCAATATTGCCGGTTCCAGCTTCAAACTTGACCGGCGGGGCATTGTAGACTGTGCGTTCAAAAGTTACGTCTTTTATCATATTGCCGCCGCCCTGATACGGCTGGGCTTCTTCCAGAACGTCCGCTTTTCCGTATAACGCGCCAATGCCCGTAGGGCCGAATATCTTGTGCCCGGAGAACACAAAGAAATCCGCGTCCAGCTCGCTGACATTCAACGGCGTGTGGGCTACCGACTGCGCCCCGTCAATAAGAATCCGCACGCCGTGCGCGTGGGCGATTTGAACCATCTCCCTAACCGGGGTAATTGTTCCCAGGGCGTTTGAAACGTGCGTTACCGAAACAAACTTCGTCTTACGGCTGAAAAGCTCCGCGTATCGGGATAAAATAACCTGGCCCGTGTCGTCAACCGGAACGACTTTTATCAAAGCGCCGGTTTCCTGCGCTATCATCTGCCACGGCACAATATTGGCGTGGTGTTCAAGAATGGTCAGTATTATTTCGTCCCCGGCGGAAAGCAGGGGTTTCACATAAGCCTGCGCAGTAAGGTTGATGCCTTCCGTTGTTCCGCGCACAAACACGATATTGTCTTTCGACGGAGAGCCCAGAAATTTCGCGATAGTCTCCCTCGAAGCTTCGTAAGCGTCGGTGGAACGGGCGGCAAGCTCATGCGCGCCCCGGTGGACGTTTGAATTTTCGTGTCGATAAAAATACGAAATGCGGTCTATCACCGCGTTAGGTTTCTGCGTCGTCGCGCCGTTGTCGAGCCAGACGAGAGGCTTGCCGCCTGAGACCTTTTCGCTCAGGATGGGAAAATCCTGCCGAATGCGGTTTACATCAAAACCGCCAACGCCCGAAGACGCGCTTTTATAAGGCGCATCCTTGTAAGGCGCGACAACAGGAGAATACGCAGCTTTGGAGTCGTCAGCCCCTGTTTGCTTAAATTCGGGAAAATACGGCAACGCCCACTGTTCAAGTTCTTTTGGATCAGGCAGCCCGTAATCGTTAGGCGTAGTCATAGTAGTTACCTACTTCCACATCTTCGAGTACGGCTATGGCGTCCTCGGAGAGAATCGCGGCTGAGCAGTACAGCGACAGGAGGTAGGACGCAAGCCCTTTGTTGTCCACCCCCCTGAAACGCACGGAAAGTCCCCTGCCCTGCTCGTTTTGCAAGCCTGTCTGGTACAGACCGATAACCCCGCGTTTCGCTTCCCCGGTACGAACCAGCAGAATGTTGGTTTTCCCGCTCTTGCTCTTGGGGTTTTTCAGGCCGTCCACAAACAGTTTATCCGTGGGCACAATTGGAATGCCGCGCCACAGAATAAACGTGCCTCCAAAAAGCGAAGCAGTTGCGGGAGGAACTCCCCTGCGCGTACATTCCCGCTGAAAAGCGGCGACAGCCCTCGGGTGCGCCAGAAAAAACGCCGGCTCTTTCCATACTTTTGTAATCAATTCGTCCAGATCGTCTGGCATGGGTGAACCCGCTTTGTTCCCGGGCGTTATGCGCTGGCTGTCAGGGACGTTCTTCAACAGGCCGTAATCATCGTTGTTGATGATCTGGCTCTCCTGCCTTTCGCGCAAGCTTTCAATCGCCAAATGGAGCTGTTCTTTTGTCTGGTCGTATGGCGAAGAAAACACATCCTCCACGGCGGTATCCACATTAATAATGGTAGAAATCGAATTGAGGGTATATTCCCTGGGCTTTTGCTGGTACTGCACATATCCTTCTGGAATCTCGGCGCTCTTTTTTTCCGACGAGCACAAAACGTCAAGCGGCGTTTCTCCCTCAACCACTTTGTTTACCCGGTAAATACCGGCGTCCAGCCCCTTGAATTCCAAAAAACGCGTCAGCCAGCGCGGCGTAATCGCGCCGAACTGCGGCGGGGTTTTGGTAATGTCCGCCAGCTGGTACGCCTGCGCTTTATTTAGAGCATTTAATTCAGTATTCGACATAAAAGTCTCCTTTTCTAGTGTTGTTCAGAAACTTCAGTTTCTGAACAATTTCCTATAAAAATGCATTTTTGCCGAACTTTAGTTCGCGGGCTTTAGCCCGAAAAAATGCAAGACATTGTTCGGGAACCCTATTGGTTCCCGAACAATGTCATTCCTCCCACAGCCATGTTGACAGATAGCGCTCGCCGGTGTCCGGCAATACGGCTACTATGGTCTTGCCCTTGTTTTCCGGCCGCTTGGCGACAGTCAGCGCCGCTTCAAGAACGGAACCGGACGAAATCCCCACAAGGATGCCTTCTTCCTTTGCGAGCCGACGCGCCGCGTTTCCGGCTTTCACCTCATCGGTCTGGTAAATCTCGTCAATGATAGACGGATCATAAACTTGAGGCACAAAACCCGCTCCGATACCCTGAATTTTATGCGGACTTGGCGATCCACCCGAAAGTACCGGGGACGCGGCAGGTTCCACGGCAATTATCTTGACGCTGGGCTTTTTCGATTTTAAAAACCTTCCGGCACCGGCCAAAGTTCCGCCCGTTCCCACCCCGTCAATCAGAATATCAATCTTTCCATCGGTATCGTTCCAGATTTCCGGGCCGGTGGTTTTTTCGTGCACAGCCGGATTGGCCGGGTTGTTGAACTGCTGGGGGATGAACGAATTGGGGGTCGCCGCAGCCAGCTCTTCCGCCTTTGCGATTGCCCCTTTCATGCCCTTGGCCCCTTCGGTAAGCTCCAGCTCGGCTCCCAGCGCTTTGAGCAGTTTGCGTCGTTCAATGCTCATGGTCTCCGGCATGGTCAGAATAATACGGTAGCCCTTTACTGCCGCGACAAAAGCCAGCCCGATACCGGTATTGCCGCTGGTCGGTTCAATAATAACCGTCCCCTTCTTGATTTTGCCCTCTTTTTCTGCGGCCTCAATCATCGAAAGCGCGATGCGGTCTTTGACGCTGTGCAGGGGGTTAAAGCTCTCCAGCTTGACATAAATCGTCGCTCCGCCCTCGTTAAGCTTGTTGATTTTCACAAGCGGCGTATTCCCGATAAGATCGGTGATTTTTTCTACTCTTGCCATAGGTTTCTCCTTATGCTAAAAATTAATAATCATATAGGATTACTAGGAATAAAGTGCACGATAATGCGGGGTTTGTCAAGGGGACGATTTGCGTTAATCTTCGCTATCCGCTTCTACCTCAGGCTCGTTATCGGAATCAGTATCGTTTTCCTCGACAGAAAAATCGTCGCCGGTAAGCTGCTCCGCAGCTTTTTCAAGTTTGCGCCTTTCAAGAATTTCGTTCAGGTATTCGTCCATGTCCTGCTGATCCTCGTCAAAGAGCTTCACGTCCCTGTAACGTTTCATGCCGGTACCCGCGGGAATGGGATGGCCGATAATGATGTTTTCCTTAAGGCCCCGAAGATAGTCGGTGGAACCGGCAATGGCCGCATTGGTAAGCACCCTTGTTGTTTCCTGGAAACTTGCGGCAGAAAGGAAAGAATCAATATTTAAGGCCGCCTTGGAGATCCCCTGGAACACAGGCCGGGCAACGGCAGGCTGTCCGCCTTCGCCAATGACACGGTTGTTTTCTTCCTTAAAGGCGTATTTATCAACAAGCTGGCCGTAAATAAACCTGGTATCCCCAACACGCAAGATTTCGACCTTTCTCATCATCTGGCGGATAATCACGCCGACGTGCTTGTCATTTATAGACACGCCCTGAAGGTTGTAAACCTGTTTGATTTCGTTCATCAGATAGCGCTGAAGGTTTGACTCGCCAAGTATGTGGAGGATGTCATGCGGATTGATTGCACCCATGCAGAGGGGTTCACCGGCTTCAATGCTGTCGCCGTCCCGCACCAAAAGCCGCTTGGTCATGGGTATAAGGTGCTTGTATTCCTTTCCGAACGCGTCTTCGACAATGATAATCCGCTTGCCCTTTACAATGTTTTTAAAGCGGACGACGCCTGAAACCTCGGCCAAAACCGCGGGGCTCTTGGGCTTGCGGGCTTCGAAGAGCTCGTTTACCCTCGGAAGGCCCGATGTGATGTCCATTGCCTGAGTCGATTCCTTAAGGGTTTTCGCGATGGTACGCCCGGCCCTGATTTTTTCGCCTTCATCCACCTGTAAAATCGCCCCTCCGGGAAGGAAGTAAGACGCGACCTGGTTGTCCTCTTCGTCAACGATGATTATCCTGGGCTGTTTTTCAAGCTGCTGGATGTCGGTGATACGCCTTTCAACACCCCTCTGCTCGTCAATTTCTTCCCTGAGTGTTGTACCCGGAATTATGTCCTCGTACCGGACTGTCCCGCCGACTTCGGCAATAATTGGATCCGAGAACGTATCGAAGGTTGCGATGGTTTTTTCCGCCTCTACCACATCACCTTTCTTTATGATGACTTCGGAACCGTTTCTGATTTCAATTTTCTGATCCTGACCAATCAGGTAAAGGGTTGTCCCTTTATCGCCCTTGATCACCATTGCCAGGGCGTTTTCCTGGGAAAGCACCTGTTCTTTTCCCCGTTTGATAATCGGAACTCCGCGAATTACCCTTTGATCGTTTTCAACAAGAAGCTCGTCGCGGCTTTCCAGCTGATGCCTTTCCATTATTCTGCTTACAGTGGCGTGGCCTTTTCTGGTGAAGAGCATAACCCCGGTGGGTTCGCCGGTTTTTTCATCAACCTTGTCTACGTGCGCTCCGGCTATGTCTTTTATGTATACAGGGTGTTTAAGGAATATCCGGTTTTCCTCGCTGATACTGGTAGCAACCCCTCCGGTATGGAAAGTCCGCATTGTGAGCTGGGTTCCGGGCTGGCCGATGGATTGGGCCGCGATGGTTCCGACCGCTTCTCCGATGTCCACTGTCCTGTTGGTAGCCAGGTTCCTGCCGTAGCACATCCGGCAAACCCCGTGCTCGGCCTCGCAGGTAAGCACTGCCCGGATGTACACCGACTCTATACCCGCTTCTTCAATTTGAGCGGCAATCTCTTTTGTTATTTCCTGATTCACATTTACGATGACATCTCCGGTTATGGGATGCTTTACCCTTTCCAGAGTGTAGCGCCCCACAATGCGATCCCTAAGCGGCTCCAGAATATCTTCGCCGTTTTTAATAGCCGATTGATCGATGCCGTTTATGGTACCGCAGTCGTCTTCGTTTACAACCACATCCTGGGCAATGTCCACAAGGCGGCGGGTAAGATAACCGGCTTCCGCCGTCTTAAGAGCCGTATCCGCCAGCCCCTTTCGGGCGCCGTTGGTTGAAATAAAGAATTCAATAACCGAAAGCCCTTCTTTAAAGTTGGAGCGGATAGGCAACTCAATAATATCGCCTGAGGGCTTTGCCATTAGGCCGCGCATCCCGGCAAGCTGGCGAATCTGGTTCCGGCTTCCGCGCGCCCCAGAGTTGGCCATCATGTAGATTGAGTTAAACCCGTTGCGGTCGGCCTCCAGGGTCTTCATCAGTATGTTGGCGAGATCCTCGTTTGTTTTTTGCCAGACTTCAATTACACGGTTTTTCCGCTCTTCCGGGGAAAGAAGGCCTAAATAAAACCTTTTCTGAATGGTCTCCACTTCCTCGTTGGCCTTTTCAATCATTTCGGCCTTTTCCCTGGGCACAACAATATCGTCAACCCCGATGGTAGAACCGAAAACTGTGGCGTATTTGTAGCCAGTCGACTTGATCGCGTCCAGCATCTTCACCGTAGTCCAGGAACCTTTTTCGGCAAAGATATATTCAATCAGGGCGCGGAGCTCCTTGTCTTTTAACTCGTAATTGATAAAAGGTATTTCCGGCGGCATTTCCTCGTTAAAAACAAGACGCCCCGCCGTTGTCTCAATAAGCGCACCTTCTTTGACGTCCGCTTTTTTTCCGATTCTTTCCCACATCGGGAGTTTTGGAACCTTAACTTTGATAACCGCTTCCCAATCCAGGGCTTTCGTTTCTACCGCCAGGTACGCTTCTTCAACCGAGGAATAGCGGGGCGGCTCCCCGACCGATTTTCCGCAATGGGGGCAGGCTGTCCAGCCTTCACGCACCTCTTTTCCGCATTTTTCACATATAACTTTTGCGTCGGAATGCGCTTTCGCCTTGCCCTTGCCGGCCAGGGCTTTGGCTCTGTCGGAAAGCGGCCTTTTGGCATCGGGCTTAATCCGGGTAAGGAAGTTAATCCCCAAAACCATGTCCTGGGAAGGGAACACGATTGTTTTGCCGTTGGCGGGGTTCAAGAGATTCCGGGCGCTGAGCATCAAGGCCCAACATTCCATCTGGGCCGCCTGGGTCAGCGGCACGTGAACCGCCATCTGATCCCCGTCAAAGTCGGCGTTAAAGGCATAGCAAACCAAAGGCGGCAGCTTAATTGCCTTTCCTTCCACCAGAACAGGCTCAAACGCCTGTATCCCAAGGCGGTGCAGAGTAGGCGCCCGGTTCAAGAGCACCGGGTGTTCTTTTACCACCTCGTCCAGAATGGCAAAAACCTCCGGGGTCTCCTGTTCCACAAGGATCTTTGCCTTTTTGATATTGTAAACCACATCTTTGTCGACAAGCTTCTTCATAATGAAGGGTTTGAAAAGTTCCAAAGCCATCTTGGTCGGCAGTCCGCATTGCCACATCTTAAGATCGGGGCCGACGGTGATTACGCTGCGGCCTGAATAATCCACCCGCTTTCCAAGCAGGTTTTGCCGGAAACGCCCCTGCTTGCCCTTAAGCATGTCGCTAATGGATTTAAGGGGCCGGTTTGACGCGCCTTTCACAACCCGCTTTTTCTTGGAATTGTCAAAGAGGGCGTCTACCGCTTCCTGCAACATTCGCTTTTCGTTGCGTATAATTATGTCCGGCGCGTTGAGAACCTGAAGCCGCTTGAGGCGGTTGTTTCGGTTTATCACCCGGCGGTAAAGATCGTTCAGGTCGCTGGTCGCGAACCGGCCGCCGTCAAGCTGCACCATGGGGCGCAGTTCCGGTGGAATAACGGGAACCACGTCCAGGATCATCCATTGGGGCTTGTTTTTTGAGTTTCTGAAATTCTCAACTATATCAATGCGTTTTAAGAGGCGCTTGTCGCTCTTTGATCCCTTTTCGATCATTTTTGCCCTGAGTTCCGCTGCCAGCTCATCCAGATCGGTATTTTCCAAAAGCGTCCTTATGGCCTCCGCTCCCATACCGGCGGTAAAGCTCCCGCCGTGGCGTTCCTGGGCCTCGTAATACTCCTCTTCCGTAAGGAGCTGCATCCTTTTAAGATCCGTCTCCCCAGGCTCAATGACGATATATTTTTCATAGTAGAGTACGGAACGAAGGGCAGTCAGGGGAATGTCCAGGAGAAGCCCCATGCGGCTAGGAACGGATCTGTAATACCAGATATGGGAAACAGGAGCGGCCAACTCAATATGCCCCATACGCTCACGGCGAACCCTGAAGTGGGTTACCTCTACGCCACAGCGATCGCAGATTACGCCCTTATACCGGATGGACTTGAATTTTCCGCAGTAACATTCCCATTCTTTTGTCGTTCCGAATATCCGTTCGCAAAAAAGGCCGTCTTTTTCCGGTCTCAACGTACGGTAGTTAATGGTTTCCGGTTTTTTGACTTCCCCGTAAGACCACGCCCTGATCATTTCCGGGGAAGCCAGCCGTATCATAATCGAATCAAAGTCCTGAATGTCCCGCATATTCTTCCCCCCAAACTAAAAATTAGAACCGCTTTTGGCGATTAGCTCCTCATCGCGCTCGGTGAGGCCGATTTGCTTGCTCTTGTTATCGTAAATGGTAAGATCCAGCGCCAGACCCCGCAATTCCTGAACCAGGACGTTAAAAGATTCCGGAATCCCCGCAGTGGCAGAAGGCTCGCCCTTTACAATGGCTTCATAAATCTTTGATCTTCCGTTCATATCATCGGATTTAATGGTAAGGAGCTCCTGCAAAGTGTGAGCCGCGCCGTAGGCTTCAAGTGCCCAGACTTCCATTTCGCCCAGCCTTTGACCGCCAAACTGGGCTTTACCGCCCAGCGGCTGTTGGGTTACCAGCGAATAGGGGCCGGTAGCGCGAGCGTGCATTTTATCGTCTACCAGATGATGAAGCTTAAGGAAGTAAATGATCCCGCAGAAAATAGGATTAATAAACGGCTCGCCTGAGCGGCCGTCCCTGAGTATGGCCTTGCTTGTTACGGGAAGCCCCGCTTCTTTCAGCTTTTCTTCAATCTGGTCGGTCGACGGCGACTGGAACACCGGCGCCGAATACCACTCGTCCAGAGTTGAAGCTGCCCAGCCAAGCTCTGTTTCAAGGAGCTGGCCAATGTTCATTCTGGAAGGAACCCCAAGGGGAGTAAGGCAAAGATCCAGCGGTGTACCGTCTTCCATGTAAGGCATATCTTCTTCTGGAAGTATGCGGGCCACGACGCCCTTGTTGCCGTGGCGGCCTGCCATTTTATCACCTTCCCGTAGTTTTCGTTTTGTGGCGATTAAAACCTTAACCACCTCATCCACCCCGGGATTAAGATCATCCCCTTCTGTTCGTCTTAGGCGCTGAATATCAATGATCGTCCCCTCAATACCGTGCGGCACCTTGAGGGAGGAATCCCGCACCTCCTTGGCCTTTTCGCCGAATATCGAGTTAAGGAGCTTAAATTCGGGCGTGGTCTCGGTTTCGCTTTTGGGGGTTACCTTGCCTACAAGTATATCATCTGAGCGGACTTTTGCCCCCACGCGGATAATCCCCTCCGCATCCAGGTTATCCAGGCTTTTTTCGGAAGTATTGGGAACGTCCCGCGTTATCTTTTCCGGCCCAAGCTTGGTTTCCCTTACCTCGGTGAGAAATTCTTTAATATGGATGGAGGTGAACATATCATCCTTTACCACCCTTTGTGAAATTAAAATTGAATCTTCGTAGTTGTAGCCGTTCCAGGGCAAAAAACCCACCAGGACATTCCTGCCCAAAGCCAATTCGCCGTTTTTTGTGGCAGGCCCGTCGGCAACGACCTGCCCTTTGACGATCTTGTCCCCAAGCTTGACTATTGGCCGCTGGTTGTAACAGGTATCCTGGTTAGTCCTCTGATACTTAACCAGACGGTACACGTCAATTCCGTCGGCGTTTGTTTCAGGAATGGTACCACTTTTATCGTCCGGCTCAATACAAACTTCCTGGGAACTAACGTTGACCACTGTCCCGCTCCGCCTGGCTTTGCAAAGAACCCCCGAATCGTAGGCGCACTTGCCTTCCATTCCCGTGCCGACCCTGGGCGCCTCCGTGAAAACCAGGGGCACAGCCTGCCGCTGCATGTTGGAACCCATGAGGGCGCGGTTAGCGTCATCATGCTCCAGAAACGGGATTAGGGAAGCGGAAACCGAAATAATCTGCTTGGGAGAAACGTCCATGTATTCGATATCGCCGGGGGAACGCGTAGTGTAATCCCCCTGCCTTCTGCAAGGTACCTGGGCATCCGCAAAGCTTCCTGAGCTGTTCAGCCTTGCCGAAGCCTGGGCTATGTAGTACCTGTCCTCTTCCATGGCCGAAAGGTATTCAATGTCTTTCGTAGCAATGCCCTTTACCACCTTGCGGTAAGGCGTTTCAAGAAAACCGTAATCGTTCACACGGGTATAATTGGCCAGAGAAACAATCAGGCCGATATTCGGGCCTTCAGGGGTTTCTATCGGACACATCCTTCCGTAATGCGTGTAGTGGACATCCCGAACCTCGAAGCCGGCCCTTTCCCGCGAAAGGCCGCCGGGGCCCAGCGCGTTAAGGCGCCTTTTGTGGGTCAGCTCCGCCAGGGGATTCACCTGATCCATAAACTGGGAGAGCTGGCTGGAACCGAAGAATTCCTTGATTGCCGCCACAACCGGTTTTATTGAAATAAGGTCCTGGGGCTTAATGGTGTCCGTTTCTTTAAGGCTCATCCGCTCCTTGGCAATCCGTTCCATGCGGCTGAAGGCAGTTTTCATTGTGTTGCCCATTAGCTCTCCGACAGAACGAACCCGGCGGTTGCCCAGGTGATCGATATCATCGACCTTTTCGACCTCGGAATGTACGTTGATGAGGTACTTCATGGTAGCGATGATATCCTGCTTGGTCATCGTCAATTCTTCCAACGGAGGCGTAAAGGCGAATTTTTTATTCAGCTTGTAGCGGCCAACCTTGCCCAGATCGTAGCGCCTGGGAGAAAAGAACATGCTGTCAAGGTCTTTCTCCGCCGCTTCCACCGTAATGGATTCCCCGGGCATGAGGGCCGAATAAACAGAAGAAAGGGCTTCTTCCCTGGAAGGCTCGTCCCTTGTAGGATCATCCCTTACGAACTTGATCTCTTCCCTTTCAAAACAGTTCAGAAGCACATTTGAATCAAGGGAAAGGTTTGGGGATTTATCGTTTTTTGGATCCGCCGGATCGACAAACTTGATAACCTCTACCGTTTTTACCCCGTTTGCCAGAAGCTCGTCCACGTCATGCGGATGGAGCTTATCCCCAGCTCTGTAAAGCTTTTTTTTGCCTTCATTGCCGCTATCATCAGCCTTGTTTGCGTCGTTGACCCACACCGCCTGGGCCAGAACGCGGCCAAAGAATTTTTCCCTGGTTTCGTTGTCGTCTTTTACCTTCAGGGTCTGAGTCTTGTAAAAAGCGCGAATTATTTCTTCCCGGTTTTCGTAACCCAGAGCCCTCAGGAAGATGGTTCCCAAAATTCTTTTTTTCCTGTCAATCTTCGCGTAAATAAGTTCTTTTTTGTTGTCAATTTCAAATTCCAACCAGGAGCCCCTGTATGGAATGATGCGGGAAGAATACACTCCCTTTTCATGGCTGAATATTACCCCCGGCGAGCGGTGAATCTGCGAAACAACAACCCGCTCCGCGCCGTTGATAATAAAGGTTCCCCGCTCGGTCATGATCGGGATATCACCCATGTAAATATCCTTCTGCCGGATTTCCCCGGTCTGCTGGAAAACCAGATTTACACGCGCCTTCAGGGACACAGCATAGCTAAGCCCTTTCTGCTTGCAGTCCTGCTCGCCGAATTTTATGTTTTCTTCGTCCAGGGTATAGTATTCATATTCGAGTACCATATCCTTGTTTGGACTTTCGATGGGGAAAGATGATCTAAAAACTTCTTCCAACCCTTGCAGTTCCGGTTTCTCGCCTTTTTTTAGTTTTTCACGCTGAAGAAACCGCTCGTAAGAATTGAGCTGGATATCGACAAGATCCGGAAGTTCCATTACGTCCTGGATATCTTTTCCAATATATATCCTTTTTCCGCCGGGCTTAGATTTGGCCATTCCTTCCCCCATTCAATTAGTTGTGAAAAAATAAATTGTTCTTTGACCGATCCTTAAATTGATCGATCCTTTTGTGACGGTTAACAGGTTCGTTCTTACTGAACTTCAACCGTACCGCCGACTGCAGTGATCTGCTCCTTGATCTTCGCGGCATCTTCTTTGGAAACGCCTTCTTTCAGGGGCTTTGGAGCGCCTTCTACAAGGTCTTTGGCTTCTTTGAGTCCCAGCCCGGTAACAACCCGGACTTCCTTTATGACCGCAATCTTTTTTGATTCGTCATAAGCCTTGAGAATAACGTTAAATTCAGTTTGTTCCTCCACGGCGGCGGCTGGAGCGGCTCCCGCTCCGGCAACAGCGGCTACCGCTACCGGAGCAGCGGCGGAAACGCCAAATTTCTCTTCCATCATTTTTACCAGTTCTGAAACCTCCAAAACCGTCATGGAAGCGATTGCTTCTAAAATTTCTTCTTTTGTGGCTGCCATATTATCTTCTCCTTGTTGGAAATAAGCGCTTCATACGAAGAGCGTGAAAGGAAACCGGAATGCGGTTTTCCTTATCATAAAGCCTACAGGATCGGCAGCATCGGGCTTTGTTTCAATAAAGTCCGGCGAAGCCTGAAGGCTCATATACTGTTTTACGCCGCACCGCTTTTTTTGTCGGCGATGGCTTTTACTGTGCGTACCAGCCTGGCGGGGACATCGTTCAGAGCCGCCGCAAGGTTCCGCGCGGGACCGTTCATAACGGACATGAGCATGGAAATAAGCTCCAGTTTAGAAGGAAGCCTGGAAAAGGCTTCCATCTGCTTGTCATTGTACAGATCCCTTCCCAACAGACCGCCTTTTATGGACAGAACCGGGGCCTCTTTAACAAAGTCCACCAGTATCTTCGCTACTTCGTTAGCGTCCTTTGGGGCTATCGCGATTGCCGTCGGACCTGTAAGGTAATTTTTCACTTCCTCCGGCGCGGAAAGCTGCTGGAAGGCGATCCTCGCAAAGTTATTTTTCACAACCTTGAACCGGGCGCCTTTGCCCCGGAGCAGCTTTCGCAAATTCGTGATTTGTTCCACCGTAAGGCCACGGTAATTGGTAAAAATAAAATCCTCTGAAGAAGAAAACGCTTCTTTCAATTCGCCGATGGATGATACCTTGGCGTCCTGTAATTTCTTCGCAACTATTGCCATTCAACTTCTCCTTGCTTTAGGCGACATGGAAGTCGCTGTTTCCAAAGCTTTGCTGGAGTTTTTACTTTGTAAAAACTCCAAAACTGAAAATCAGCATGGACGCTGATTTTCAGTCCTTGTCCCCCATTGCGACCCATACACCGGGCCCCATGGTGGAAGCCACCGATACCGTTCTAATGAAATCGCCTTTAACGTCGGTAGGCCGTTTTCTCTTGACTTCAGAAATTACCGCCCTGACGTTCTCGGCTACTTTTTCGCTTTCCATCGATACTTTGCCAACCGCAAGATGCACTACACCTGTCTTGTCCGCCCTGAATTCGGTCCTTCCTTTTCTAAGCTCCGCAAGGGCGCCTTTAAGATCAAATGTAACCGTTCCGGTCTTTGGGTTGGGCATGAGCCCTTTGCGGCCCAAAACCATACCAAGCTTTCCTACGTCCTTCATCATGTCCGGGGTAGCAACGGCGACATCAAAGTCGGTCCAGCCGCCCTTCACTTTTTCAATCAAGTCATCCGCGCCCACAAAAGCCGCGCCCGCGTCCTGGGCTTCTTTTTCTTTCTCCGGCTTGCAGAAGACCAAAACCTTTTTTTCGCCCCGGAACTGGTGCGGCAGAATTACCGTGTCCCTGACGGACTGGCTTTTTTTCAGGTTTAACTTGACCGAAATATCCACAGTTTCGTCGAATTTCGCGAATGCCATCGATTTGACCAGAACCAGAGCTTCGTTGAGTTCAAAAGAATTGGCGGCATCGTACTTTTTCAGGCTTTCCCTGTATTTTTTTCCGTGCTTCATTTTTCCACCTCAACGCCCATCGACCTGGCTGTCCCGGCAATAATTTTCATTGCCCCCGCAACATCGTTTGCCGAAAGATCCGGCATTTTAAGCTTGGCGATCTCTTCGCACTTTGCCCTTGGCAGTTTCCCAACCTTGACCTTGTGCGGCTCGGCGGAGCCTTTCTCAAGGCTAATGGCTTTTTTAATCAGCACTGCGGCAGGCGGGGTTTTAAGGATGAAAGTGAAGGTCTTGTCCGCATAAATGGTGATGACCACCGGAATTATAAGCCCCTGCTCCATGCTCTTTGTCCTATCGTTGAACTGGGTGACAAATTGCGGGGCGCTTACTCCGTGAGGTCCCAATGCAGGGCCAACAGGCGGGGCCGGCGTGGCTTTCCCCGCAGGGCACTGCAGCTTGACAATGGCGGCTATCTTTTTCTTTGCCATTCATAACTCCTTTGTGGTACATTTACAGGATTTATCCCGCAAACTAGCGCCAGACCATTAATGATCCAGCTCCCACATTTTTAAGACTTTATGGTCTTACAGTTTTTCAACCTGTAAAAGATCAACCTCAACCGGCGTGTTCCGGCCAAAAATGCCGACCATCACCCTGAGCTTGTTCTTTTCCTGATTCACATCTTCGATGGTTCCCGTAAAAGACTCGAAGGGGCCATCTATGATCTTTACCTGTTCCCCTGGCGAAAAAGTCTGACGCGTCCTCACAGGCCGCTCGCCTTTCATATCGCCCGATTTCTGAAGTATGCTTCTTGCTTCGTCTGCCGAAAGCGGACTGGGCTTTTTATTTGCAGGCGTGCCCACAAAGCCTGTAACCCCGTTGATTTTTTTGATCGTGGAGCAGGTGAGTTTCCATTGCTGTTCCTCGTTGGGTAAATCCATTTCGACAAGAATATAACCGGGAAGGAATTTTCGGTTTTGGGTACGCTTTTTGCCATCGCGGACTTCGACAACCTCCTCGGAAGGAACCTTTACGTCCCGGACAACTTCCTTGTCCAGCTCCCCCGTCCCGGTCATCATCCGGATAGTCTTTTCTATTTTTTTCTCATACCCAGAATAGGTATGGAGGACATACCACCCAGTTGCCATTACATCCCTTCGATTAACAAATAATCAGAATATCGCTCTCACCCCAATGAGCAGCAAAACATCCAAAAGACCCAACACCGCAGCAATAATTACGGTAGAAATGATAACAACTTTAACAGAACTTATCGCATCTTCACGGTTTGGCCAAATAACTTTGCGAAGTTCGGCGTAAGATTCCTTAATGAACTGAATTAACTTCTTCATGTCATACTCGCTATGCAAACAGTGTCTTGTTTCGGACTAAAGTCCGAAACAAGCCTTGCAACACAATTGCCAATTGCACCTATGTTGCTTCCAGGCGCAGTAGGCTTCGAACCCACGACCTGCGGTTTTGGAGACCGCCGCTCTACCAACTGAGCTATACGCCTATATTTTTACTTTACCTTTGTCTCCTTGTGGACAGTATGCTTTCTGTCAAAAGGACAGTACTTTTTGAGTTCCAGTTTTTCCTGGGTATTTCGCCGGTTCTTGCTGGTGGTATAGTTCTTACGCTTGCACTCAGTGCACTGAAGCGCTATCAATTCCACCACTTGCTTCTTGCTTGCCATATCTAACTCCTAAACCTCGCCGTTGACTTGCAACCTTATCTAATTACTGCCAAGGAGTTTTGCTTTGCAAAACTCCCAAGATGAAAATCCTGTAGGATTTTCATCAGCCCTCGATCTGACGCGCGAAGCGCCGCTGACTTGCAGGCTATCTATTCACAGCCATGGAGTTTTGCTTTGCAAAACTCCCAAGATGAAAATCCTGTAGGATTTTCATCAGCCCTCGATCAGAATCGAACTGATGACCTTATCCTTACCATGGATATGCTCTGCCAACTGAGCTACAAGGGCGCAATACTCCATACTATGTTGTTCTGGAAAAATAACAATTATTATGACTTTAGTCAACTGCTTTGTTCACAAATTCCGTTATAAATTTGGCGGTTTCGGCGGGTTTTTCCTGCTGGGGCAAGTGACCTGCGCCTGAAACTATTCTGAGTTCTATATCATTGCGGAGGATTTTAAAGGGCTCCGCAGACGATATGGGCATAATTCTGTCTTTCTCCCCCCATAAAAGGGTTATTTTTCCCTTAAACAACCGGATTTTTCGGGCATATCCGGGGAAACCAGCCCCAAAAGCCCAGACCAGGCTTCGCTGGGTGGCAAAAAAAGCCCGTTCCTGGCTGGAACTATTCACCCTGGCCACGACCCGTTCCCTTAAAAAGTCCTTGTCGGCTTCAGGCATACTGTCCAAATCCGCGTAATACGCATACAGCGAAAGCCATGCCCCTTCAGGATTGGCCCTGTAGGCTCTGTACCATTTCCGGCTAAAAAGGAGCTTTGCCAGGGCCAAAAGGCCGATCTTGGCGGGCCCTCCCGGAATGCTTCCGTCAAGCAGGATTAGCCCCTTTACAAGTCCAGGCTTTTTAAAGGCCGCCGTTTCTGCGACCAAAGCCCCCAACGAGTTACCAACCAGAAAGACAGGGCTTTCCGGCTTAATTTTAGCCGCTTCAAGCAGGCGCAAAACCGCAGCGGCGTGGTTTTTCAGGCTGATCCTACCCGGCGCAACGGAACGGCCAAAACCAGGCAGGTCAAGGGCCAGAATGCGGAATCCCTCTGAATTAAGCAGAGGGATAAGATGACGCCACGAATCCGCTTCGTCGCCCAAGCCGTGGATTAGCACAATCACAGGTGCCGTACCGCTATTTTGCGGATCGCTGTCTGGTGGCGCAGCGTCGTAGTAAAAGATGATCTGGCCGAATGAAAGATTCAGGCTAAACGCCTTATCCGCCAGGGAAGGCCAGGGTTTCATGGGAAAGTCGGCATTGTAGAGGGTTATGGAGGATTGCATACTTTAAATTAAACTAAGTCTTTAAACAAAGTATAGTCAAGCGTAGTACAGATCTACAATCTCACTCCGAAGACCAAACTTGCCCCAAAGATTTGTAAAACCCTGGCAAAGGGAAGGCAGCGAAGCGGCAAAAAGCCGGATGAATCTGTCTCCACAGCCCCGTCCGGCCTTTTTTCTACAAACAAGCGTTTTCTAAATTTACAAGATCACTACCATCTTCATATTCCTCATGCCGGGCGCCATTATTGCACTTTAAGTTCATGCTTTTATCCCTGGTCTGTTGCGACCCAAGAACCGAAGGTAGAGAACTCCAGAAATTTTTTGCGCCCCGCTGCCCTCCCTTTGCCAGCTTGTTTCGAATAATTATAGGGTACGTTTAGTATTCTGCGTGTTAATAACTCTGTGCGTTTGTTCTTTTTCGCAGGAAAACAGACCTGTTTCTCTTAATGAAGCGATTCAGGGCAGCATAAAGTACCTTACAGGGCGGCTTAGTTACGGAACCAAGGTTGTTGTCATGTCGTTGGATATACCATTGATACCTTATCTATTATTCAACCCCATATCAAATATTCTGTTGAGGGTGGGGGAAAGCCCGACAAACTCCTGGCCAACTTTGTTCAGCATCTATTGTACTCCAGGGCAACCGCATTATAAATTGAATAAAATATCAAGCAAAAAATCAGGGTTATAGGAAGCATAAAGGCGTTTGCGGTTGACTGACAGCTTTTGTTTCTGGTATTTCTCTGTTGGCTCCAGACGAAT
>Ga0268262_10001123_pt1 | contig 34076 bp, 34 predicted proteins | sample TergutNc150P3_FD_190354 | JGI IMG/M metagenome (GOLD analysis project Ga0268262, IMG submission 190354) | Nasutitermes corniger P3 segment gut microbial community from laboratory colony in Florida, USA - Nc150 P3 (SPAdes) (version 2) | ecosystem: Host-associated > Arthropoda: Insects >...
GTCTCGCCGTAAAAGCCGCCGTTTTCCTCGTCGGCAAGAGCCTGCCAAAACGGGAGAATATTATTTTTGACTTCCTGTTCCGCTTCCTGTTTGTTTAACATAAAATTATTCCTCTATAATAGTATATTCATTATTACATATTATTGATATATTTATGTAACGATATTATTGATAAATTATTTCCATATAAACGGACGGTAAATATGGGTAAAAAAACAAAGTCGATTTTTATTTTGGCTGTTTTCTCAGTCATTATTTTTATAGGCGGCTGCGAAAGCACAAAACCGGTAATTCAGACGGGAAGTCTTCCGCAGAATTTTGTTCCGGTTAAGCATCTGGTATTTATCGGACTGGATGGATGGGGCGGTTATTATGTTCCTAAAGCAAATATGCCTACGGTAAAACGGATGATGGCTAATGGCGCATGGACGCTTAGAGCGCGATCCGTAAAGCCAAGCGTCAGTTGGCCAAACTGGTCTTCTATTTATAACGGCGCTCCGCCGGAACAACGCAAAAAAGAAGATTTTCCGTCAATTTTTACTCTTTTAAGAAACAACGGGCAGGCAAATAAATCCGCCTTTTTTCATGAGTGGGATGAACTTCTGAAACTATACAATGTCGAAGCGGTGAATATTCAAAAAATTCATTCCGATATTGAATCCGCCGGTAAAATCGCTTCATATATAAAAGAACAAAAACCTGTTTTTATCGCGATGGACTTTGATGAACCGGATACTACCGGCCACAGAATAGGCTGGGGCTCCAAGGCATATTTTACCAAACTTGAAGAAATGGAAAAAATAATCGCCGTTATTGAACAGGCAGTTAAAGACGCCGGAATTTATGACAGCACAGTTTTCGTTATGTCCGCGGATCACGGAGGCGTTTTTAAGGGGCATGGAGGTTATTTCCCAAGACAATACAGCATCCCAATGATATTTTACGGCAGCGGCATAAAAGAGGGGTTTAAGATAACTTCTCGAGTTAACATTTACGACATTACGCCTACTATGGCGACGCTTTTGGGCATGGAAATTCCCAAGGAATGGACAGGACGAATTTTATATGAGGTATTTAAGTGATTGACGACAAGCTGATCTCGTACCTTGAAGATTTATCCTATCTCACTCTCCCCGCCGATGAAAAAGTTCGTTTGGCAGAAGACTTGGGAAAAATACTGAACAGCATTGAGAGGCTTCGCGAATTGAATACGGACGGCGTGCAGGAACGCAGCCATCCTTTTGACGATGTAAATGTTTTCCGGGACGATGAAGTTCGCCCTTCATTTGAACGTGAATTGATCTTGAAAAACGCTCCTGTCAGGAACGATGAATTTTTTGTCGCGCCGAAAACGGTCGAGTAAGGGGAAGATCGATGTCAGAGACAGTCGCGCAGCAAGGAAGCGCATTGGAAATATCGGCGGCGATTAAAGCGAAAAAAATCAGCGTTGCCGAAGCGGTAAGCGCTTATATAGAAAAAGCTGAAAAAAACGACAAACAATTTAACGCTTTCTTGGCGCTTTCAAAAGAGAGCGCACTTAAGCGTGCAAATGAAATACAGGCGCTTATCGACAAAGGGGAAGAACTTTCGCCGTTGGCGGGAACGCCTATCGCCTTGAAAGACAATATCTCAACAATAGGACTTGAAACTACCTGCGCTTCAAAAATTCTTACGGGTTACAAACCTGTATTCAACGCCACTATAACGGAAAAGCTTGAACGAGCGGGAATGATCGTTATCGGAAAACTCAACATGGACGAGTTCGCTCTCGGCGGCTCAAGCGAGACGGGGGCGTTCGGCGCGGCTCATAACCCGTGGGATACAACGAGAGTCTGCGGAGGTTCATCGGGGGGAAGCGCCGCCGCAATTGCCGCCGGGGAAGCGCCGATTACGCTCGGCACCGATACGGGCGGAAGCATTCGCCAGCCCTGCTCTTTCTGCGGCGTTACGGGCATTAAGCCCACTTACGGCTCTGTTTCAAGATACGGAATTGTCGCTTTCGCCTCATCGTTGGATCAGGCGGGACCTATCGGGCAAAACATTGAAGACTGCGCCGCGCTGTTATCGATCATTTCCGGACCGGACGAAAAAGACAGCACATGCGTTATGAAAAAACCTTTTGATTTCAGCGAACGGCGCACGGATATGAAAGGCGTTAAAATCGGCTTGCCGAAAAATTACCTTGAAGGCGGCATAGAGGACGAAGTAAAAGCCGCTGTTCTCGCTGCGGCGAAAGAGTTTGAATCGTCGGGAGCGGTTGTCGAAGAGTTTGAAATGCCTCTGATGGATTATATGATCCCAACTTATTACATTATCGCCGCCGCCGAAGTGTCGTCTAACCTTTCAAAATACGACGGTCTTAAATACGGCTACCGCAGTCCGAACGCTAAAACGCTTTCCGAAGTCTACAGGCTCTCCAGAAGCGAAGGATTCGGAATGGAAGCGAAAAGAAGAATTATGCTCGGCTCGTTTGTGCTCTCCTCGGGATACTACGACGCCTACTATAAAAAAGCCCTGCAAGCTCGAGCGCTTCTTAAAGACGCTTACAGTAAATTGTTCGGGCGCTTCGACATAATACTCTCCCCTACAGCGCCAACCACGGCGTACAAGTTAGGTGACAATATCGGCGACCCTGTAAAAATGTACATGGGAGACATCTACACGGTTTCGATTAATCTAGCCGGACTCCCCGCCGCCGCCCTACCCTGCGGCTTTGACAAACAGGGTTTGCCTATCGGTTTCCAGTTAATCGGAGACGCTTTTTCCGAGAGCAAAATAATTAATGCGGCTCGTGTTTTTCAAAATCGTACTGATTATCATAAAAAGAAACCTTCTATAAACGGAGGCGCATCGTGAAGTGGGAAACAGTAATCGGTCTTGAAATTCACACCGAGCTTTCGACAAAATCAAAAATTTTCTGCGGGTGTACAACCGCTTACGGCGGAGAGCCGAATACCCATGTCTGCCCCGTTTGCGCAGGAATGCCGGGCACTCTGCCTGTGCTGAACCGCGCAGTACCCGAATACGCGATGAGGCTTGGGCTTACTCTTAACTGCGAAATCACAAGGCACAGCAAGTTCGACAGAAAAAATTATTTTTACCCGGACCTTCCCAACGCGTATCAGATATCCCAGCTTTACGCTCCGATATGCCGCAATGGTTATCTTGAAATCGAGGTTGATGGAAAGAAAAGGAAAATCGGCATTCACGAGATACACATGGAACAGGATGCCGGAAAACTTGTTCACGACCCGAAGGGGAACAGCTCTTTCATGGACTTTAACAGGTGCAGCGTTCCGCTTCTTGAAATCGTTTCCGAACCCGACTTGCGAAGCGCCGCCGAGGTAATCGCCTACCTTGAAAAAATGCGTGAGACACTTTTGTACCTTGACATAAGCGACTGCAAAATGCAGGAAGGCTCGATTCGCGCCGATGTCAATTTATCCATTCGTCCATTCGGCGGAGAGCTTGGCACACGCACCGAAACAAAAAACATGAACTCGTTCAAGGCGATAGCTCGTGCCATTGAATATGAAACTGAGCGTCAGATTGAAATACTTGAAGACGGCGGGAAAGTTGTTCAGGAGACCCGCCGTTGGGACGACGAAAAAGGCCTCTCCTACGGAATGCGCTCAAAGGAAAACGCTCAGGACTACCGCTACTTTCCCGAACCTGATCTTCTGCCGCTTCACATTGACGACGCCTGGATAGAGAACATTAAATCATTTATGCCTGAACTCGCCCAGCAAAAACGAGAGCGCTATATCCGTGATTGGGGCATTTCCGAATCCGCCGCCGTCGTTCTTACCATTCATAAAAAGATTTCCAATCTTTTCGAGATCGTCTCACAAAAAAGCGGGCAGCCGCAGGAAGCCGCGAATTTAATCACAGGCGAAATCATGCGGCTTATGAACAATGCCAATTTACTTCCCGAAGACCTTTCCATAGACGCAGATAAATTATCGATACTCATCGGTTTTGTCACAGGCGGGAAAATAAACCGCAATGCGTACAAGGAGACAGTCGAAGCCGTATTCACGAACAATGTTGACCCCGAAAAATATATATCGGAAAAAGGACTAATGATGGTCAGCGACGATAACGCCGTAATCGAAGCGATAAAATCGGTATTGGCGGAAAACTCCGACGCTGTAGCTTCCTGGCGCGGCGGCAAGACGCAAGTGTTCGGCTTCCTTATGGGACAGGTTATGAAAAAACTCGGCAAGGGCGGGAACCCGGAAATTGCGAAGAAAGCGTTGGAAGACAAATTGAAAGGATAAGATGTAGTCCTGAATATTTTAATATAACTATGCTGATAATAACCGACCTTGACAACAGTCTATTAAACGACAATCTCCAAATAAGCGAATATACCAAAAACATATTCAAACAATGCAAAGAAAAAGGCCACATTATAGCCTTCGCAACAGCAAGACCGTACAGAAAAACACGTATTTTGTTTGATTTCATAAAGCCCGATGCGGTAATTTGTCATTGCGGCGGTATTGTCTATATAAATGATAAAATAATTTATCAAAACGGCATAAAACCGGCCGTTGTCCTGAATATTCTAAAAAATATTGTTAAAGATTATCCAAGCATAAATATAGCCGTTGAATGTAACGATGAAATATACACAAATTTCGACACGTCAATATATTGGAAAGAAGTACCGTACAAAAACATTGATTTGGATAACTTGCCTTCTGAAGATATTAATAAAATAATAGTCGGATTGGAATTAATCAAAAATATAGATGTAGTTAAAAAATATCTTCCGGATGATTTATACATTGAAAAAATGGAAGATAAAGTCGGGCTTATAATGAATAAAAAAGCCACAAAATGGAATGGCATAAAAGAACTGTTAAAATATTACGGCGTAAAACAGGAAGATACCATATCATTCGGCGACGATGACGTGGACATCGAAATGATTGAAAAATGCGGAACGGGGATAGCCGTGAAAAACGGAAACGAAAGAATAAAAAGCAAAGCGAAGTTTATCTGCGAAAGCAACAACGAAGACGGAATAGCGAAATGGCTCGAAGCGCATTATTTACAAAACAAACAATAACGTCAGCAATCAGTTGGTAAACGGTATAATATTGAACACGTCGGTATGTTCCATCACCAATTGTTTGTTGTGTGCGAAGAACACCGTTCCGTTCGCCGGCGATTCTATACGGCCTATCGTATTTCCCTCTAAAGGATGAATTATCTCGCAGAGCAGATCGCCTTCGACAACTTCATCGCCGACTGCGACGTGTTTTTTCAGTATACCGGCGCTGCTCGTCTGGATATTTTTTATCAGTCCCTCGTTTAGTATGCTGGTGTGCATTCCGCCGTGTAGCGCCCATTTAAGAATTTTTTTTGCGATAAGAAAGCGCAGTACAGCATTCACGGCTGTTTGCGTGGACTGCTTCCCTATGTGCTCGGTATAGGTCGAAAATAACGAGTACGCCTGACAGCCCCATATCTGCCAGTTGTAGTTTAGCGTTGCGGTATCGTACGGCTGCGGCATTCTAATCAATCCGTACGGCAGGCCGAAATCCGAAAGCGACTCGTATGTTTCCTGTTTTCTGCAATCGGTATCCATAACTTTAACGTGCGGAAGAAATTCTCCCTCACGGTAAAAACTTGCCATCTGTATTCCGTAAACATAGTCTTTAATCGTCTTGAAAAGCCCGTCCGCTATGCGCTGTGTTGTCTCGCCCTGATCGTATCCGGGGAACATACGGTTGATGTCGGTATTATCCATTGTCCAAAAGCGCTTGCCTATATTCATGGAGTAATGATTTGCGCACGGGATGATCATTATGCTCTTGCCGAAAACAATGTGTCCGTTTTCTTCCAGACGCTTGAGCGTGTCAACCAGTTGAGCGCAGATTGCCATCTGTTGAATCTCATTGCCCCGTAATGCGCCTACCACACAGCAGGACTGTTCGCCTGTGCCGAAGGTATACCCTACAATATCCATGCTCTGACGGTAAGGTGATTTTATCGAGTAAATAATATATTTAACCATTTTTGGAATCCTCCATAATCCTGGCAAGAAGCGAGCCGCCGAAGACGACAGGATATTCTCTTAGCGTAAACAACAGGCCATTGCACGGCGCAAGCGTTTCTTCGACAACGGAACCTGTAAGCGGGTCTATGACATTGCCTATACAGTCGCCTGAGTTTACATGACTGCCGTGTACTGCGTGCGGTATAAATATACCGGCTGCGTCAGAGTTCAAAAAGCCGACTCCGTGATCTTTCGAGACAAGCGGCTGCCGCGTCCTTCCGCCTTCTCCGCTCCACATTCCGATTTCACGCAGCAGGTTCAGTATGCCGTCTACTAACTGTGTGCAGTAGTTCTCCGTGATACGCATTCCGACGCCCATCTCGACTACAAGCGTCTTTACGCCGCGCATATTGAGCGTGTGCGCCAGTGTCGATTCCAATACGGTCGCCGATGCGTGTATCCACACAAGATCAACATTAAGCATCAGCGCATAGTGCATTAAAGCGTTCTCGTTCTGATCGCTCACACGCACCTGCGGTATCTCCCGCAAAAAAATGTTGCTTGAGTGTATGTCTATGCATATATCAGCGCCGTCAATATCACGGATAACATCATGCGCCGCAACCTCAGCGAGCAGTCCCGATGACGAACCGGGAAATATGCGGTTCATATCAAGGTCGAACATCGGGAAGCCTCGTGTAATGGAATCGATCCCAAGCGGGTTTATGGCGGGATAAATATCTACAATGCCTGTCAGTTTTTGTTTTCCTTCGTTTAAGATTTTCGCCAACTGAGCGCAGACATACTGCCCTTCCAATTCGTCGCCGTGAGTTCCCGTAACTATGCAGATACGCTTGCACGCCTGCCCGGCGTTATTCTCGATACGGTTCTTCTGTATAATGAAGTTCTCCGCAACGGGCAGCGCCGCCACAGACACATGTTTTATCATCAAAGCCTCCGTTTTTCGATATTTGGAACGCAAATACCGCTGTTCAAACCGTGATAATTAACCAAATTTACTCTATTATAATAAAAAATTAAAGTCTTATTTATGTTGATTTTTTGAATAAGTCATAGTATTATTAACTGAGCAATGGCGCTCGAATTGTAAATGTGCGCCGTTGCTTTTTTTTTAAGAAATTAAGAGGTAATTGGGATGGAGTTGCCGGTAACGACAGCTTATGAAATTAACAAACTCTTGACACGATACGGCGTAAAGTTCGGTATCTATAAGAACGGAAAATTCATTGAACAGCTCTTTCCCTACGACGCTATACCCCGTATCATCTCGCACAATGAATTTAAACTGTTGGAAAAAGGGCTTATCCAGCGTGTAGACGCCCTTAACTGCTTTTTAAGAGATATTTACTCCGGAGCAAAGATTGTAGCCGACAAAGTCGTACCGGAAGAATTTGTTTATATCTCAAAAGGATATATGCCGGAGTGCTCAAATATCGTTCCGCCTGAAGGCGTATACAGCCACATTTCGGGGATCGACCTTGTTCAGGCGAAGAACGGCGCATGGTACATTCTTGAGGACAACCTGCGCATACCGTCAGGCGCATCCTATCCTTTGATTGCCAGAGAGTTAAGCCGGATCGCCGACCCGGACGCTTATTCAAACAACGATGTTACGGACAACCGCAACTACTCGTTTATGCTTCAAGAGACTATGGACTTTGTAAATCGAGACGGACTGAACGTGATTCTCACGCCCGGCAGATACAATGCCGCATACTTCGAGCACTCCTACCTCGCCGAACGCACGGGAGCGCTGCTAGTCAAGGCGTCTGAACTTGTAGTTGACGGCGCTGTTTTGTACATGAAAGATTATCTCGGAGTAAAAGCGAGAGTCGGCGCCGTGTACCGCCGTATCTCCGACGAATACCTTGATCCCATGACGTTTCTGGCGGATTCACTCATAGGCGTACCGCATATTATGGACGCCTACCGTTCCGGAAATGTCGCTATAATTAACGCTCCCGGCAACGGTGTTGCGGACGACAAGGGTATCTACTACTTCGTGCCCAAAATGATAAAATACTATCTTAACGAGGAACCGATTCTGCAAAATGCGCCGACATACCTGCCTTACTACGAGGACGACTTCAAGTTCACGCTTGAGAACATCAAGCGTCTTGTCATAAAAGACGTGTCGGAAGCCGGCGGCTACGGCGTTGTGTTCGGAAGCGAATTGTCAGAAGAAAAGTTAGCCGAAATCAAGGCTCTTATTATAAAGGAACCGAGACGGTTCATATCGCAGGAAGTCATCGACTTTATCGACCTTGATATAATGGACGAGGACAAAGGCTCAGTCCCCAGAAAGGCCGACTTGAGAGCGTTTGTACTGACAGGCAAAACCACGCGCGTGTGGGCAAGCGGGCTGACCCGCTTCTCACGTGTTGAGGGATCGTTCATCGTCAATTCTTCGCAAGGAGGAGGTTTTAAAGACACATGGGTACTATCTCGGTAGAGTACAGCTCAAATCTGTACTGGCTCGGCAGATACGCAGAGCGTGTCTACACAACACTTAACACGTTCTTCAATTATCACGATAAATCTCTCGACAGGGATAAAAACGCCTACAAGGAGTTCCTTGACAATTTGGAAATCAAGGACAAGTACGGAGATCACCACCGCTTCATACAGGGGTATCTGTACGATGATGCGGATTGCTTCACCATAAGCTCTACGCTTCGCCTTGCGCACGACAACGCTCTTGTCTGCCGTAACGTAATCGGCAGCGAGGCTCTTGCCTACATCCAGCTTGCGGTTGACGCTTTCCGCTCAAGCCGTGACGCAAAAAATCTCCGCCTGTCGCTGATGCCTGTCATTGATTACCTGCTTGCGTTCTGGGGCAGCGTAGACGATAAAATCGCAAGCGGAGAAGCACGTACAATAGTCAAGTGCGGCAAACTTGTCGAACGGCTTGATTTATATTTCAGGTTCTCGTACGATTACAAACTTATAAACAGCGAATACGAAAAACTGTGCCACGTTCTTGCACGTGTACGCAAAGGTTTCTGCAACGCTCAGCATCTGGCGGTGTTGGTTGAAGCCCTTGCCACAGAGGAAAGCTACAAGGCACGTCTGGACGATGTGCTTGAAAGCCTGAACCGGCTGTTTGAGGAGCAAGCCGCTTGAACCTCAACCGAGACCAAGGGGCGAAGGTTCCCCTCTTGAAAACCGTCCGCTTTAAATATCAAACAGAGCTTGCGTTTTCTTCGCCGGCGTCCGAACACTGGTTCCTTCTGCGGGTACTGCCGCAAAGCGACGACAGGCAGAAAATAAAAAGTTTGTTATGGCGTATTGACCCGTCGCCTGTCGATACGCTCTGGCAGACCGTTGACGGCTTTGGCAACAACGCTCTCGCCGGACAAATCAGCGTGCCGCACAACTATTTCCGCTTTGGAATAGAAGGAGCGGCGGAAGTATCCGGCGAACCATACACAGCATCCGGCGAACCGCCTCGCATACTGCTCTACCCGACAGAGTTGACTCGCACTCACAGCGGACTTACCGGTTTTTACAATGACATTAAAAGTTCCGCTCCTTCAGGCGCATTGGAGCGTATCAAGCATTTCTCGCACGCAGTCCACGACCGCCTTCACTACGAGCGGGGCGTAACCGGGAATTCAACTACGGCGGCGCAGGCGTTTGACTTAGGCAAAGGCGTATGTCAGGATTACACGCAAATATTACTCGCCATTCTGCGCCTTGACAAAATCCCCTGCCGTTATGTCGCCGGCCTTGCGTCCGACTACGGCGAAACCCACGCATGGGTCGAGGCATGGACAGGAGACAAATACTACGCCGCTGACCCTACACGAGACAAACTAATAGACGAAGGCTACATCGCATTATCAAGAGGGCGGGATTTTGCCGACAGTTCAATAGAACGCGGAGTGTTCAAGGGCGCATGCCGGGGAACACAGACGGTGAGCCTGAGCATGGAAATTTCCTGACAAGGGAATTTTAACGCTACTTCCACAATTTCCCGATAATTGGCATAATAACCCCATGAACCAGTACAGAACACATACCTGCGGAGCGCTGCGAGAGGAACATGTCGGTCAGACGGTTAAACTGTCCGGGTGGGTGGATACCATCCGCGATCACGGCGGCGTAACATTTTTTGACTTGCGGGATCAATTCGGCATTACTCAAATCGTCCTGCATAACGAAGAATATGTAAAACAGGTAAGCAAGGAAAGCGTTATCACCGTGTCGGGCCCCGTAAAAAGGCGGGACGCGGATACTGTCAACCCGAAAATTGAAACGGGTACTGTAGAGGTTCACGCGGAAAATGTCGTTGTCCAGAGCAAGGCGGTGCGCGCCCTGCCTTTTGAAATAAGCGAGTCCAAAAACACGCGCGAAGAAGTCCGCCTGCGACACCGTTTCCTCGACCTGCGCAATCCCGCCGTAAAAGCCAACATTCTTCTGCGCTCCGAAGTGATCAATTTCTTGCGGACAAAAATGTTGGAACACGGCTTTACGGAATTCCAAACGCCGATTTTAACATCGTCCTCGCCCGAAGGCGCGCGTGATTACCTTGTTCCAAGCAGAAAACACCACGGCAAATTTTACGCTCTGCCGCAGGCTCCGCAAATTTTCAAACAGTTGTTAATGGTTTCGGGCTTTGACCGCTACTTTCAAATAGCGCCGTGTTTCCGAGACGAGGATTCCCGTGCCGACCGTTCACCCGGCGAATTTTATCAACTGGACTTTGAAATGTCCTTCGCCGAACAGGAAGATGTTTTACAGATAGCGGAGTCGGTGCTTCACAGCGTATTTAAAACTTTTTCCGAAAAAGAAGTCAGCCCCGCCCCCTTCCCCAGAATCTCCTACGCCCAATCAATGCTGAAATACGGAACGGACAAGCCCGACCTGCGCAACCCGCTTGTCATCGAAGACTTAACACAATTTTTCGCCGATGTTGATTTCGCGCCGTTCAAAAATATTCCGGTCAGGGGCATTGTCGCTCCCGGCGCGGCTTTGCAGTCCAAGTCTTTCTTTGAAAGAATGCTCGCCTTCGCCACGGAAATCGGCATGAAAGGGCTCGGTTACATTTCCGTTCTTGAAGACGACTCTCTCAAGGGGCCAATCGTCAAATTCCTTTCCGCGGAAAAACAGGCGGCACTCAGGAAAAACCTCTCCCTTAAAAAAAGCGATACCCTGTTCTTCATAGCGGACTCTCCCAAACTGGTAAACGGACTTGCGGGACAGATTCGCGCCGCACTCGGCGAACAGTTGGGGCTAATCAACAAAAACAAGTTTGAGTTCTGCTTTGTCGTAGACTTCCCGATGTTCGGCACAAACGAGGAAACAGGCGCAGTTGAATTCACTCACAATCCTTTCTCCATGCCGCAGGGCGGGCTTGAGGCGCTCAATACAAAAAATCCGCTTGAAATCCTCGCTTGGCAGTACGACATCGTGTGCAACGGCGTTGAGCTTTCCTCGGGCGCAGTGAGAAACCATCTGCCCGAAGTTATGGTAAAAGCGTTTGAGATAGCGGGCTACACTCAGGCCGACATAGAAACCAAGTTTTCCGCCTTATTCAACGCCTTCCACTACGGCGCGCCGCCTCACGCGGGCATGGCTCCGGGCATTGACCGTATCGTGATGCTGCTTGCGGACGAAGAAAATATCCGCGAAGTGACCGCGTTTCCAATGAACAGCAACGCGCAGGATTTGTTAATGGACGCACCTTGCGAAGTTACGGAACAGCAGCTTAGGGATGTGCATATTAAGATAAGACAGAAACATTAATATAATACTGTTTTTGTTAATCTTTACTAAAATTTCATAATCAACTACTATCTAACTAACTATGCAAAAAATGTATAAATACCCTTGGTTGATTATCGCTGTCATCGCCGTTATCACGGTGTTTTTCGGGTTTCAACTGCCCAGAGCCGAGCTTGATAACAACAACCTGCGCTTTGTGCCGCATGACGATCCCGCTCTTAAAACATCGCAATGGATAGACAGCATGTTCGGCAGTTCTTTCTTTATATTGATAGGACTTGAGCGGCAGTACGGCACTGTCTTTGAGCCGGAATTTTTAAACCTGATACGAGATTACAACAACGCTATACAGGACGTACCTATCGTAAAAAGCATAACTTCGCTTATCAACGCCGATTATATCACATCCGACGGCGATGCTATTATAGTAGAAAAACTTGTAAACAGCGATTTTTCGGGAACGCCGCAGGAAATCGAAGAATTAAAGCGCCGCCTGCTCTCATGGGACATGTACGAAAAAGCCCTGTACTCCGATGATTTTACGGCAACCCAGATTTTAATCCCCCTTACAATTACTTCCGAAGAGGCAAGCTCAAAGATAACAACCGAACACATTTTACAGATAAGAGACCTCGCTCATAAAATCTTCGACAACAGCGCCACAGTCTATGTAACGGGAATGCCCGTAATCGTAACAACCGTCAACGAGGCGATGAACGCCGACCTTAAACTTTTAATTCCCGTAGTAACCCTTGTAGTGCTTATAATTTTATTCTTCTCTTTCCGTGGGTTTACCCCTGTAGTTCTGCCTCTGCTTACGGTAGTCATCTCGGTAATTTGGTCGGTCGGCGCAATGCCGATTTTCGGGATAAAGCTTTCGGTAATATCCACCGTACTGCCCGTAATACTTGTGGCAGTCGGAAGCGCTTACGGTATCCATGTCGTTACCCATTACCTGCACGACCGGGGCAGAAAAGAAATGACGAAAGAAGAACATAACGAGTTAGTCATCTCATCAATAATGAAGATTCGCAAGCCGGTGTTCCTTGCCGCTCTTACCACCTTCGCCGGGTTTTTGTCTTTTTGCTTCACCTCGGTAGCGCCATGCAAAGAGTTCGGCTACTTTGCCAGTTTCGGTGTCGCCGCCGCTTTCATCGTGGCAATTACCCTTATTCCCGCTCTGTTAATTATCCGAGGGCCGAAAAAAATCAACACAAGAAAAAGCGGCGATGAAGAAACCTCAAGTTTCAGCGCCTTCGTTGCCGACAACCTTGTGATCCTCGCCAAACGCAAAAAAACCATCGTCTTTCTGGCGGTTCTGGTTGTCGCCATTTCGGTATACGGGTTTTCAAAACTGATCATCGACAATATTATGGTTGAATACTTCAGGACGGACACCGACATTTACCGCTCCGATGAATTTATCAGGCGGCAGTTCGGCGGCTCCAAAGTGGTAAGCGTAGTCGCAAAAACGGACAGTTACGAAAACACGTTAAGGCCGGACACCCTCGCCGCCATGGACGGGCTTTCAAATTATTTGCAGAAGAAAGTTCCCGGAGTAGGCAAGGTAATGGGCTTTACCGATTTAGTTAAACGGATCAATCAGGTCTTTAACGCCGAGGAAAGCTCCGACGGTTTGCGCACGGCAAGCTCAAGCGCCCCGGGCGATTTCGGCGATTTTGGTTTCGGCGGATTCGGCTTCGGGTTTAACGATTCACCTTCCACTGCGGCTAAACAAAGCGATAGTTCCGCAAAGGACAAAGGCGGCGAAAAAATCTACACGCAAAAAGAAATGATCGAACTGTTTGAACACGCCGGAAGCCGTTTCAGGGGCATGAACGCCAACGAGCTAATTTGGGAGTTAAAACGGCAGGTAAATTACGAGGGCGCTTCCTATTACGAGATTCCAATCGATCCTAAACGCTACGGCAAAGAAACGCCGGAAGAGTTACAGCGGTTAATAGCGAATTATCTGGTTCTGTTATCGGGGAATATCAGCGAGTACGCAAATGATCCGCTTGAGCCTGACGCTATAAAGGCGACGGTACAGCTTCGCACAATGGGCATGGACGACAGCCACGCTATTTTCCGTGAGATAGAAAAGTACGCTGCGGCAAACTTTCCCCCCGATGTTGAAGTTACTATAGGCGGAACAACAAAGGTGGAAAGTTCCCTTAACAACCTTGTAGTGCAATCGCAGGTAACCTCGATGGTGTTCTCGTTAATCTGCGTATTCATCATTATCGCCCTTTCCAACAAATCGCTTGCCGCAGGCTTCATAGGCATTACCCCGCTTACAATCACGATACTTCTTAATTTTGCGGTTATGGGTTTTTTAAAGATTAAGCTGAACCTTGGCACTTCAATGGTTGCCGCTGTCTCCGTCGGCATCGGGATTGACTACACAATTCACTGTCTTGAAGCGTACAAGCGAGAGTTCAAAATAACGGGCGATTTCCTGCGGCGTGTATTTTTCAGTTCCGGCAAGGCGATCATAATCAACGCCTTGTCAGTCGGCGCCGGTTTCGCTGTGCTTCTGCTTTCCCGGTTTGTAATGCTTGCTGACCTAGGGCTACTTATCGCCTTTACGATGGTATCAAGCGCCCTTGTAAGCCTGACGCTTCTTCCCGCCCTTCTTGCGATAATTAAGCCGAAATTTGTTACAGGTTAAGGCGTTTCCTGTTATAATAAGTAAGGAGATTTTATGAAAAAGAAAATTCTATTTTTTGCCCTGATAGCGGCGTTTGCCGTTACAGCCTTTTCGCAGACTAAGACGGCGGAAGAAATTGTCCGTTCCTCAAGAGACAGAATTAAATCAACGACGCTTTCAACAAGGTCTAAAATGACGATTACGGCTAAAAACGGGACATCTTCGGAAAGGGTTGTCGATCAATACTCAAAAGACGGGCCGAAAGGCTCCCGTGCCATGATTGTGTTCCAGTCGCCCGCAAGCGTCGCCGGGACCCGTTTCCTTACAATGGAAAACGCAGGCAGCGCCGATGACAGGTGGATTTTTCTGCCAAGCCTTGGAAAAGTGCGCCGTGTTGCGGCGTCCGAAGGTTCAGGCAGTTTTATGGGAACGGATTTTTCCTACGATGATATTTCTTCCGCCAGCCGAGGCGTCGCAAGCGACAGCCATACCATACTGCGGGAAGAAGAATATAACGGCACAACCTGCTATGTAATTCAATCCGTTCCAAAGGACAGTTCCTATCAGTATTCAAAGATGATTCAATGGATAACAAAGGACAACCTTATCACTGTAAAAATCGAGCTTTACGACAAAAAGAACACTTTGGTAAAAACCGCCGAAATGTCCGGCATTAAGAATATTCAAGGACGGCTTACCGTTACCGTTACAAAAATGACAACACACGCCGCCGGAACTTATACGACCATAACAAACGAAATTACCAAATACGACGATCCTATTCCGGAAAAAGTCTTTACTGTTGAATTCTTGGAGACAGGAAGAAGTTAATGAAGAATTTATTCGTTTTACTTTTAATCCTTGCCTGCGGCTGTGTTTGGGCGCAGGACTTCGGGTTTGGATTCGGCGATGATTCCGCCACGCCCGCAAGCTCAAGCCCTGCGGCTGCCGTAAAAATAGGCGGCGATATTACTGTAGAGTTGTCTCCTTATGTCCGTGATTTTAAGAAAAATGAAGGAACTCAGGAGATTTCTCCCTGGGACATGATTTCCGGCAGATTAAACTTCACGGCGGGAACTTCCAATATAGAATTTTATACCGCATTCAATTTGAACTACGACTCAATAAGTGAAATTGCGGAAAAAAGCCCAAACTTAAAAAAGCCGACTTACACGCCGCTTATCATAGACGAAGCGTTTTTAAAAGCTTATGTCGGTCCTGTAAATATCGAAGCGGGTCTTCGCAAACTGGCGTGGGGAAAAGCGGACAGCCCCGGCCCGCTGGACGTAACAAACCCCATGGATTATTCCGACCTTAGAAACATTACCGATGTAAAGGCGATTAAGATCGCAAGACCCATGCTTCACGTTACATGGAACGCCGGATCGTTTTCTAAACTCGAAGGAGTATTTATACCTAATTTCTCGGGACACCGTTTTTCCGAAGACGGACGATGGCAGCCTTCTCAATCTAAAAAAATGTTTTCAATGGTTGAGGCTGAAATTTTTTCAAAGGCTGCGGGTATATTCGGGGCAATGCCTCCCTCTATTGACTCCACACCGATAATTAATGGTGTAAAAAATAACCTCCAATCATATTTTAACGATAATCCCTATCCTTCAACAGGGGCGCTTGAAAATTATCAGGCAGGTCTCCGTTACACTACAACAATAGGTTCCGCAGATATTGGCGGACAATATTTTTACGGTCACCTTTTCCGCCCAAGCTTTACCATCGCAGGAGTTGATGCTTTTATTACCGACTTGGCAAACGGTATTATAGGCCCACCAATAAACACTTTTTATTCTGGTAATCCAGCTTTATTATCGCTCGCTAAATACAACCGCTATCATCAGATTGGCGTTGATTACGCACAGGTGCTTTTTGATTTTAACGTACGAGCGGAATTTGCCGTTCATATTACGGAAGATCATTCAGGCGATGACGGCTCAGTTCAAAATCCGTTTATCGGCTGGTCGGTTGGTTTTGACCGTGATCTTATTTTGGGGATAAACTTCAATATACAGTGCAATGAAACTGTGCGCCTTTTTAACAGCAAGATCGGAAACAATCCCATTATTGACGCAGAAGCCGGAACCAACGCCGTCTCCACCCGCTTTACCATACGGTTATCCAAAAACTTTTTCAGGGATAATCTTGAAAGCAGCGCAACGGTTATTTGGGATGTCGAAAATTCCGATTGCTACATCATCCCTGCGCTTACCTGGACCGAAGGCAGCATGAGCTGTAAATTATCCGCAGGTATCTTTGCCGGAAAAGAAACCGGAGAATTGGGACAGTACCGGCGAAACAACTATGTAAAGTTCGGCGTGACGTATTCGTTCTAAAGAAGTTACTCTCCCATCACTCTTACCTGAACTTTCCGTGTGCGAGGACCGTCGTATTCGTTGAACCATATTCCCTGCCATGTGCCAAGGAGCAGTCTTCCGTTTGTAACAATCACGGTAAGCGAAGGCCCCACGAGGCTTGATTTGGTGTGTGCGGCGGAGTTGCCTTCGCTGTGCTGGAATTCCCGGCGGTCGGGAGAGATAATGTTTAACGAGAGATTTACGTCGTGCGGTACGTCGGGGTCGGCGTTTTCATTTATCGTTACCGCCGCCGTGGTGTGCGGAACAAAGACAACGCAGATCCCTTCTCGCACGCCGGAAGTGGCGACGGCTTTCTGCACCTCGCCTGTAATGTTGATCCAATCCGTTGTACCGCCCGTGCGGACGCTGAATTCGGAAAGTTTTGTCATGGCTTTGCCAGCAGGCGGTTAAGCCTTTTTACAAAGTCAGCCGGGTCGCTAAGCTTTATCCCTTCCACAAGAAGCGCCTGATCAAGCAACACTCCCGCAACATCGGCGATCCGCTCTTCCTCGTCAATGTTTTTAAGGCCTGTGACAATCGGGTGATCGCCGTTTACTTCCAGAATCGGCTTAATGTCGGTCATGGCAGTCTGTCCCATAGCCTTTAACATCTGCGCCATTTGAATTGACGGATCGTTTTCGTCGGCGACAATGCAGGACGGCGAATCGTGCAGGCGGCGGGAAAGTTTTACGTCTTTCACTCTGTCGCCGAGCGCCTTCTTTATCTTCTCGATGACTGGCTTCGCCTCTTTCTCGGCATCCTTGTCATTCTTTTCACCTAATTCCTCGTCTGCGCCCGCACGGTTTACAGCCTTAAGCTCCCATGTCTGGCTCTCCGTCTTTCCGTCAGCGCCGGGCGTTTCCTTGCGGTAACTGTGCAGGCTTGGAATTACAATGTCGTCAATATCATCGTCCATAATAAGGACTTCTATATCTTTAGCACGGTAAGCTTCCAACAGCGGAGAAGATCGCAAAGTTTTTTCATCGCCGCCTGTTATATAGTAGATATGTTTTTGGTCGCTTTTCATGCGGGAAACATAATCGGCAAAGCTTGTCCACCCGTCAACCTTACTGCTCTTGAAACGGACAAGCTCCTGTATCGCCTCTCGGTTGGCGAAATCCTGATAAAGCCCCTCTTTAAGCGGACGGTTAAACTGAGAAACAAACGTTTCCCATTTTTGCTTGGCGTCGTCAGAGCCGGAAGCGGCGTTATCCGCCATTTGCTTAAATTCGGAAAGCAGTTTTTTTACGGAAGCGTTTTTAATGTTGAGCAAAACCTTGTTCTGCTGAAGGATTTCACGGCTTACGTTCAACGGCAGATCTTCGGAGTCGATTACGCCTTTTACAAAACGCAGGTAGGTCGGCATAAGTTCCTTGTCGTCATCGGTAATAAAGACACGCTTTACATACAATTTAACGCCGGGCTTGTAATCCACATTGTACAAATCAAACGGAGCTTTTTTGGGAATGTAAAACAATGTCGAGTACTCAAGCGTTCCCTCGGCTTTTGTGTGAATGTAGTGCAAAGGCTCGTCGCTGTCATGCCCAAGCTGTTTGTAAAATTCGTTGTAATCTTCAGGCTTTAGATCGTTCTTCGCGCGCCGCCAAAGCGCAGTTCCCGAATTTATTCTGTCGGTCTTTGTCTTACTGCCCTTCTCTTTTCCTGAGGAACCTTGGTTCCCGTCGTCATATTCTTTTTCATCATAGGTAAGAAAGATCGGAAACGCCACGTGGTTGGAGTAACGCTTGATAATATCTTCTATTGACCAGCGGTTGGCGTATTCTGTTCCTTCATCGGTTAAATGAAGAAGGACTGTCGTTCCCTGAGTGTCTCTCGCTGCGCCATCTATCTCATAACCTTCCTTGCCGTCGCTTATCCATTTCCATGCGGTGTCCTCGTTCGCTTTGCGGCTGATCACTTCAATTTTATCCGCTACCATAAAGGCGGAATAGAAGCCCACACCGAACTGCCCTATCAAATTGGAGTCTTTTTTAGCGTCCTCGGCGAGCTTTTCAAGAAACGCCCTTGTCCCCGAACGGGCGATAGTTCCAAGCGACTCAATCAAGTCCGCCTCGTTCATGCCGATACCGTTGTCGGAAATGGTCAGGGTTTTAGCGTCTTTATCAAAGGAAATGTCGATGCGAGGATCGAAGCTGACGGACTTGTACGCCTCGTCCGCCACGGTTAAATATTTAAGCTTGTCTAAGGCGTCCGACGCATTGGAGACAAGCTCCCTTAAAAAAATCTCCCGGTTGGAATAAAGGGAGTGGATAATAAGGTGCAGAAGACGGCTGACTTCTGTCTGAAATTGATGTTGTGCCATAACGGCCTCCTTATTAAAAATTTATATAACAGGGGAACCCCCTGTCATTCTTCTCTTGTTACATAATATATCAAAAAAATTATTATAACGCTACAGCATACTGCCAAGCCGTGCCGCTTTAATAAAAATATCCTTTAAATATTCGCCTTCACGGTCCATAAGCCCCGCGCGGGAAATTATATCCTGCAAAAAAAGCTCCTGCGCTTCCCTGCCCGGTTTGTAGTAAAAATCCAAATCCGCAAGAGCGTCCGTGATTGATTTTACAAGAGTAAAAACCTCGGTCTGGTTCAGGGGCTGCCAGTCTCCCTTAACCGGGTTTTGCTCTTTCAGCGCCAGAAACAACTCGTAGGCGTAAATCTGCACGGCGTGGGAAAGGTTAAGAGAGGGCTGTTCGTCCGAAACAGGTATATGGGAAGCGAAATTGCAAATGTCCAATTCAGAAGCTTCCAGGCCTGTCCTCTCGTTTCCAAAGACAATAGCCGCCTGCCCGGAACGTTGGGCAAGCCACGATGAAAGCGCCCTCGGTGTCATGGAAATACTCTTTCTATGATGTCCTCGCCGCCTTGTTGTGCCTATTACAATGGAACAATCTGCGACAGCTTCGCTTAAAGTGTCAAAAAAACGGGTATTTTCCCAAATATCGCCGGAATTTACCGCCATCGACACGATTTTCTCGGTATCCAGGGGCAAAGGAGAGGCTAAACGCAGTTCCGAAAGCCCCATATTCTTTAAAACACGGCAAATTGCCCCTACATTTGAGGCTCCGGAAGCCCGGCAAAGGACTATTTTGACATCTTGCAAAAACATTCAAAATTATAACATAATTTTGAATAAGGATTTGACAAAAAATTAGTAAAAATTGTAAAATTATAGTATGAAGACTTTTACTGTAATCGGCGGAGGTAAAAATTTGAGGGTGGCCCATGAGCAATAATAATGATGTTGTTCCCGGATTTGATGACGAAAAAGACGACAGTCTAAAAATAAAACTTACAAAAGTTGAAGAAGCGCCAAGGTGTCTTATGCTGGCGCTTACCGGATATATTGACACATACAATTCAAACTTCTTTCAAAAGCGTATTCAAAAAGCAATTGAAGCCGGTTTTGTCAGGTTGATTTTCCAATGCGGCAGTTTAAATTATGTTTCATCAACAGGCATCGGATCATTTACAACTTTTCTTAAAGCCGTAAAACCGCAGGGCGGCGATCTTGTTATGATGGATATTCAGCCCAAGGTGTTCGAGGTATTCCAGCTTTTGGGTTTCTCGCAATTTTTTAACATCAGGGACAGTCTGGAAGATTCAATCAGTTTTTTCCATGCCACTCCAATAAAAGATAAACCTACAATTTTCCCAAAACTTGTTGCTTGTCCTATTTGTTATAAAAAATTAAAAGCCGTAAAAGCAGGCCGCTTCCGCTGTTCTGAATGTAAGAGTATTCTTGCGATTGACGAATCCGGACAGGTTTTACTTGGATAACATTGTCCTAAAGACAGTAAGAGGTAACTTCCGTGGCAGACACAAACAGCAAGATAGAACAGTACTTGGTTGATCTAATGCTTACATATCAAAAGATCAACGCAAGCCTTTGGCTGTTGGACGATGAAGATCATTCCCTGCATAGCGTGGCAATTATGCATGCGGACCCTTTTGTTATTTTCAGGGCGGAAATTATGGATGCTCCAAAGGATAATCTTTTGGAGCTTTATACAAAACTGCTTGAGCTTAACGCCACCGACGTAATTCACGGGGCCTATGCGTTGGAAAATAAAAAAATCGTGCTTATTAATACTTTACAATACGATACAATGGACTACGAACAATTCAGAACGACATTGGATTCATTCAGCTTTGCGTTATCGCAGCATTACCCGATTCTGTCAAAATACAGAAAAAAAACGGCGGCAAAAAAAGCCGCAAAGGAATAAAATGGGTATATTTTCAAGATTAAGAACACTTATCGACTCGAATATAAATGATTTAATCAGTCAGGCTGAAAAGCCGGAAAAAATGTTAAATCAGCTTATTATAGAAATGAATGAACAGCTTATTGAATCCAAAAAAGCGGTCGCTATGGCGATTGCGGATGAAAAAAAACTTGAACGTGAAAAAAACAACCAGTTTGCTCAGGCGCAGGACTGGGAACGCAAGGCAATGCTAGCTGTCAACAACGATAAAGACGACCTTGCTAAAGAAGCGCTTTTGCGCAAACAGGACTACGACAAAGCCGCCGCCGAATACCAAAGACAATGGGAATCCCAGAAAATTTCCGTAGAACAGCTAAAAGAAGGCCTTAGGGAACTGCAAAGCAAAATTGATGAAGCCCAACGCAAGAAAAACCTGCTTATCGCCAGGGCAAAAAGGGCCGAAGCGCAGCAAAAGATTCAAGACACCATTTCCGGCATATCGGGCAGCAAAAGCGCTTTTGAGGCGTTTGACCGTATGGCCGCCAAAGTTGACCAAATGGAAGCAATGGCGGACGCTTCCAAAGAACTGGAAGACCTAAGCAAAAACGCCGCCCTGGATAAACGTTTTGCGGAACTGGAAAAATCAGACACTACCGCAGACGCAATGCTTCTTGAACTAAAAGAAAAGATGAAAGCCCTGCCCGAAAAATGATATTTCCGCCCAAATTGTGGAAAACTTGTGAGTTATACCTGTATAAGTCCGTTGTTGTATTATTTTTTATAACCTTTTCAGGCTTCTTTTTATCAATGCAAATAACAGATAATGCTAATTCCTTACTACATATAGAATTACGTGTTTTAGTTATTAGAATTATCAACATAGTTTCTTGAAAATAATACATACTTTTTTTAGTGAGAAATTTGGATGGCCTTTTTGACCCTGTGGATAAATAGTGGAAAACCGCCTGCGGGAAGAAGAAATAAAGGTTTTTGACCGGGAACGCCTTGGAACGCTCTGTTGCTATTTTTTGCAATCTTTGCTATATTTTGGCATACCTAACCATTTTTTACATTTTCATTAAGGAGTAAAGAAACAATGAGCATTGACACCGGCAGAATGCGGAACATCGGGATTAGCGCACACATCGATTCGGGAAAAACAACCCTATCCGAGCGTATTCTGTTCTACAGCAAGAAAATTCACGCCATTCACGAAGTCCGGGGAAAGGACGGAGTTGGGGCGACAATGGATCACATGGAGCTTGAACGGGAACGCGGCATTACGATTCAATCCGCCGCAACGCAGGTAACATGGAAAGACTATACAATTAACATAATCGACACGCCCGGACACGTTGATTTTACAATCGAGGTTGAGCGCTCCCTGCGGGTGCTTGACGGGGCGGTTCTTGTGCTTTGCGCCGTAGGCGGGGTGCAGTCCCAGTCCATCACGGTAGACCGCCAGCTTAAGCGTTACAATGTCCCTCGCATAGCGTTTGTAAACAAGTGCGACCGCACGGGCGCTAACCCTTTCAAGGTGCGCATGCAGTTACGTGAAAAGCTCGGCCTTAACGCTGTAATGATTCAAATCCCCATAGGGCTTGAAGACAAACTTGACGGCGTTGTCGATCTTGTTACGATGAAAGCCGTTTATTTTGACGGAGATCAGGGCGAGACAATCCGCCTTGCGGAAATTCCTTCTCACTTAAAAGCGGAAGCGGACAAGTACCGGGAAGAAATGATAGACGCAGTTTCCCTTTTCTCCGATGAGCTTGCCGAAAAGTTTCTTGGCGGAGAAGAAATCCCCGAAGACATGATCCGTGCCGCAATCCGCAAAGGAACGCTTGCCGAACAGTTTGTCCCCGTTATGCTCGGCTCCGCCTACAAGTTCAAAGGCATTCAGGCGTTAATGGACGGGATAATGTACTATCTTCCCAATCCAATGGAAGTAAAAAATTACGCCCTTGATCTTGATAATAATGAAAATAAAGTCGAGCTTGCCTCAGACGAAAAAAATCCCACAGTCGCACTCGGCTTTAAGCTGGAAGACGGTCAGTACGGACAGCTTACATACGTGCGTATTTATCAGGGCAAGATAAAAAAAGGCGACGAGCTTGTTAACACACGTGCCAGAAAAAAATTCAAAGTGGGGCGTCTTGTGCGTATGCACGCCGACAGCATGGAAGACATCAACGAAGGAGACCCGGGCGACATTGTCGCTCTGTTCGGAATCGAATGCGCCTCCGGCGACACTTTCTGCGGCGGAACCCTTAACTACGCAATGACCTCAATGTTTGTGCCGAATCCCGTTATCTCGCTTGCGGTAACGCCGAAAGACAAAAAGAGCGCTGACCAGATGGCGAAGGCGCTTAACCGCTTTACCAAAGAAGACCCGACCTTTCAAACCTATGTCGATCCCGAATCGAACCAGACAATCATCAAAGGAATGGGCGAGCTTCACCTTGAAGTTTATATAGAAAGAATGCGCCGCGAATACAAGTGCGAAGTTGACACCGGAATGCCGCAGGTCGCTTACCGGGAAACAATCACGCAAAAAGCGGAATTCAATTACACGCACAAAAAGCAGACGGGCGGCGCAGGCCAGTTCGGGCGTGTAGCCGGTTTTATGGAACCTTATGCGGAAGGCGACTACGAATTTGTAGACATGATAAAGGGCGGATCAATCCCAACCGAATATGTGCCAAGCTGCGATAAAGGATTTAAAGAGGCGGTTAAAAAAGGCAGCCTTATCGGCTTCCCGATTGTTAACATCCGCTGCGTAATCAACGACGGACAGAGCCACCCGGTAGACTCATCGGACATTGCCTTCCAATCGGCGGCAATCGGAGCATTCCGTGAAGCGTACAACAAGGCAAAGCCCGTTATTCTTGAACCGATCATGAAAGTGTCGGTTGAAGGACCTACGGAATTCCAGGGGAACATTTTCGGCTCGATTAACCAGAGGCGGGGCATAATCCAGTCGTCCGTTGAAGACGGGCTTTTCTCTCGTGTCGAAGCCGAAGTCCCATTAAGCGAAATGTTCGGCTACTCCACAACATTACGCTCTCTTACGCAGGGCAAGGCGGAGTTTACTATGGAATTCGAGAAATACTCAAAAGTTCCGCAGAGCGTATCGGACGCATTGATTAAAGACGCAGAAAGCAAAAAGAAGAAGGAGAAATAAATGATATTAAGCGAACTTATACAAAGAAGTCCCATCAGAATATTCGAGCAATCCATTCACGGCGGACTTAAACCCGGAGAAATCGGGGTTATCGCTTCACCTAACGGGGTTGGAAAAACCTCGGTTCTGGTACAGCTTGCTCTGGACAAATTGCTTCAGGGGAAGAAGGTAATACATGTTTCTTTTTCACAGCACACCCAATATGTCCCGATATGGTACGAAGATATATTTACCGAATTTATCAGCAAAAAAAATCTTGAAAACGCCGCCGACATAAAAAACGATCTTGTTAAAAACCGTGTTCTTATGACCTTTAACCAGGACGGAATTTCCAACGAGCAGATAATAAAAAGCCTTAGGGCAATGATTATAGAAGGCGGCTTTAAGGCCGAGTCAATCATTATTGACGGTCTTGATTTTAATCGAGCCGACAAAAAAAGCATCGCCGATTTTAAGATTTTCGCTACGGAACTTGGTATCAGCGTCTGGTACAGTTGTTCGGTAAAAGACGAGGGCAATCAGTACGACAAAGAGAATATTCCGTTAATCCTTAACGGCGTTACAGATAACATTGACGTTGTAATAATTCTTCAGCCAAAAACGGATCATGTCGAGCTTTCAATATCGAAAGACAGGGATTCAGTAATTTCCAAATCGAAATCAATGAAATTGGATCCGAGGACTTTGCTGATTCTGGAAGCGTAGGGCGGCGTTAAATATTACCAACAAGCTTTTTATAAAGCTCAAAGTTTTCCTTGTCAAAGCAGACAAAAATTACATTCTCTATCGAAGTTTTGTTATTGTTAAGAAAATCTTCAACAGCGGAGACGGCGATTTTTGAGGCTTGTTCTTTCGGGAAGCCGTAAATGCCCGTGCTGATATTCGGGAAGGCGATTGTTCTAATCCCGTTCTCTGCCGCTAATCGTAAAGAACTCAAGTATGCGTTGGATAACAACTCAGGTTCCTTCTGCTTCCCTCCTCGCCAAACAGGACCAACCGTATGAATTACAAACTTTGCGGGCAAATTGCCTCCGGTTGTAATCACGGCATCGCCTGTTTTACAGCCGCCTTTTTCATCATGTATCTTCCGGCAAGCCATCTCAAGTTCTTTGCCTGCGGCGGAATGGATTGCGCCGTCTACGCCTCCTCCGCCAAGCAGGGATTCATTGGCGGCATTGACGATAGCGTCAACCGCCTGGCGGGTGATGTCTCCTAAAATTACCTGTATTTGATTATTCATTTGGCTTCAAACATGGCGAGCATATTTTTATTATTAAAAATGGTGGCGTACTTTCTGGCGCTTACGCCGAGGGCGTCTTTAATGTCAAGGTCAGCCCCGGCCTTAACCAATATTTCAACAATTCCCTCATCCCCCGCGCCTACTACGACAATCAACGCAGTCTGTCCGTCCTTGCTTTGAATATTCACATCCGCTCCGGCTTCAATAAGAGTTTTTACTATATCTTTATTTCTTATAAGAGCGCCGTCAAAAAGAGCGTTAGAACCCCTGTCTTCGGCAATGAGATTCACTTGAGCGCCGGAATGAAGCAGAAGTTTAAGGGTGCTTAAATGCCCGTTTCTGGCGGCAATACAAATCAAGGGGATTCCTTTTTTGTCTTTTGTATCGGGCGAAAAACCTGCGGCAAAAAAGAGTGTAATTTCTTTTGTTTTATCTTCGGCAACACACTGGATAAGAGAGTCGTCTGTCGTGGGAATGCCCTTGTCAAGCAAGGCTTGTCTTGCTTGATTTGATTCCTCTGCGGCTTCATTCTTTTTGAAAGTTTCATATTCGCTTGTTAGATAGTCATGTAAATGCGCTTCGGTAAAAAAGAACTTGAAGCAAAAGGCAAATACATCGGGGATGCTTTCAACGATTTCTTCCCCGAATACAAAAATAGGAGTATGTGAACCGCAGAAAAATCCCGCAAGAAAATCTATCCACCCCGGTCCAAGAGCCGAAAGAATCGCAACATGGGAGAAATTTATAAGGTCTCTCAGCCCTACATCCTTGTTTTTAATAAGATGCGTTTCCGAGGAAATACCTGTTTCCTCAAGGAAAGACACAAGATTTGAGGCTTTATCTTTTTCTTCTTCCAGACAAATAAGAAGGACTTTCATTTTGCCCCTCTTATAGCCAAAAACGCCGGGAATTTCGCAAAAATCATAACTATTTTAAGTATAGTAAATGAGAGTGCTTTATTCCATTAATATTGGAAATTATTAGAAAAACGCTAAAAAGCCTGTTAATCCTGCTCCGCCGCAGTAGCCGGAACGTGTACGCCCTTTCCGCCCTTCTTGACGATAAGCTCTTTGATTTTTGCGCCTTTTCCGATCTTCTCACGGATGTAGTAAAGCTTCGCACGCCTGACCTTTCCGGGGCGCACTACTTCCACTTTTACGATGCGGGGCGAATGAAGCGGGAATACCCTTTCTACGCCTACGCCGTAGGAAATTTTACGTACCGTAAATGCTTTTCCGATCTTGGAATTTTTCATGGCTATAACAAGGCCTTCGTAAATCTGGACACGCTCGGTTTTGCCTTCAACAATTTTAAAGTGAACCTTAACTGTATCTCCAACCTTAAAACGGTCAACTTCTTTCTTCATTTGTTCGGCTTCAATTGCCTTAATCTCGTTCATCTTCTTCTCCTTCAGCCTTGTGAACCAAGCGCTCTATCATACTGATAATTTCTTTGTTAAAAATCCCTTTTCCCATGCCGCTCTGTATCAAATCCGGCCTTTGCCGCAGGGTCTTTTCAACCCGCTTTTCAAGCCGCCAAAGACGTATCTGCTCATGATGCCCGGACAGCAGGACTTCAGGGACTTTCATTGTATCAAAAACCTCGGGACGTGTAAACTGGGGGTACTCTAAAAGTCCGTCAGAAAAGCTTTCTTCCGTAAGCGAGTCAGCGCAGATAACGTCGTCCACCAGTCTGTATGTGGCGTCGATTACAGCCAGAGCCGCAACTTCGCCCGAAGACAGAACATAGTCCCCAACGGAGAGTTCCTCGTCCACATAACGGTCGATTATACGCTGATCGATGCCTTCGTAACGCCCGCAAATCAAGATTAATTCCTTTTCAGCCGCCAACTTGCGGGCAATTTCCTGATTAAAAGGTTTGCCGGAAGGAGAAAGGTAGATAATACGAGGTTTTTCGCCGGTTTTGACAGAGGTCTCGACCAAGTTTTCGGCGGGAAGCACGCTTTTTATAGCCAAATCAAGCGGTTCAGGCAGCATAAGCATCCCGGGACCGCCGCCGTAGGGCGCATCATCGCAGGTTTTGTGCTTGTCAAAGGCAAAATCACGGATATTTACAGCCCTGTATTCGATAATACCCCGCTTTATCGCCTTCGCCATGATACTCGTGGCAAAGAAAGCGTCGGTAATTTCGGGAAATAGCGTTAAAACTGTGTATTTCATTCCAATATCCAGAGGTTTTTAAGCACTACCCTGCCCTTCTCGGGGCTAATCTCAGGAAAAAACTCTTTCCTGAAAGGAACCAGACGCTTTTCGCCGTTGGAAAGCTTTATTTCAGCCAGTTCTCCTCCGCCGCCTTCGATTATATCGGTAATACTGCCTATGGCCTCGCCGGCCTCGGACGAGTTTTCGGCGGTTACGGGCAGTCCCTTCAAATCCTCAATGTAAAATTCACCCTTGCCCAAAGGAGCCGCATGTTCACGGTCTGCTATTAATTGCGCTCCGGTCAAGGTTTTCGCTTTTTCGGGGCTGTCGATACCCGCAAAACGCATTACCACATCGGGCAAGGCGGCGGCGCTTTCTTCAATTTGAAGGGTCTGCTCCCTGCCGTCCTTGCTTAGAACCGCCGATTTTAGTTTTAAGAGATGTCCGGTTTCCCCGGATAAGGGGCGGATTTTAATAAAACCCTTAACGCCGAAAGGAGCTCCTGCCAGTCCAATAATGAACTTTTCGGTCACGGGTAATCAGTCCAGAATTTCCAATACTGTGTGCTTTCCCGACCTTGCGCCGGCGGCCTGCAGAACCGTCCTTATGGATTTGGCGATTCTGCCATGTTTGCCGATTACCTTGCCGATATCGCTGTCCGCCACGCGCAGTTCCAGAATAGTGGATTTTTCCCCTTCGACTATGCTAACCTGCACCTGAGAAGGGTCGTCCACCAGGGATTTGGCTATATATTCAATTAAATCTTTTTCCATTATGTTACCCGTGCGTTATTTTACGGCAACATTCTTCTTGTTGAAGATTCTGCGTACTGTGTCGGAAACAATGGCGCCCTTGGAAAGCCATTCTTTGGCTTTACCGGCGTCAAAAACAATCTGCTTATCTTCCGCTTCTATAGGGTGGTAATATCCCAGCTCATCGATGGTTTTCCCGTCTCTGGGCGCTTGCTTATCTATAACCACAATGCGGTAATACGGCCGTTTTTTAGTTCCAAACTTTTTGAGCCTTATAGTGGCGCTCATAAATCGTCCTCCGTGGTCTGACAGTATGAATTGACGAAGCGGCTCAGACATACCGTCATCGTAAGGGAAAGTTTATTGATTTTACGGAGTTTTGTCCAGTGGGGAAACGTGTAGTCAAATAGGCAAAAATATGATAAAATTAAGAAAAAAAGGAAGGGGATATGGATAAAAACCAAAAATCCGCAAGCTCAAACTCGTTATTGGAGAGAATGTCAAAAGCGATTGGGGTACAGTTTACACTCGGATTGTTTTTTATTTCGGCGTTGATGGTATTACTGGTTTCGATAGTTGTAAATATCCATTTGAATCATTATGTGGCTATGGTTACGGAATCTACCCAGAACCATTTAAAGGCAGCAGCCCAAGCGGCGGCAAAATATGTCAGCGTTGAGGAATTGGATCGTTATCATACTGTGGAAGACGCAAAAAACCAAAGCTATCAGGAGTTAAAAAGACGGTTGGAGCAATTCGCCAAAGAATACAATGTCCTGTATGTTTCCTTTCTGCGGCAATACGATAAAGACAATTTTCAATATATTGTTGACAACGACTTTGATCCCAAAACAATAGTAGGTCCCGGAACGGTCAAGCCGATTCAGGATATCGCCAGAGCCGCCCTCTCAGGAAATGTAACGGCGACAGACCTCGGCAACTACAACGAAAGCTGGGAAGGACTAATCGCCGGGTTCGCTCCGGTGTATGACAGCGACGGCAAGTTCTACTGCGTAGCCGACGTTGATATAAGCGATAAAATCATTTTGGATATGCGCAGATACTCGCTGATTATGACGATACTCCAGATAAACGCCCTTACCATTTCCGTGCTTTTCGGTATTTTAAATATGCTTCTGTACCGCAGTAAGGCCAAGCAAATTGAGGAAGCCCATATCAAGCTTCAATACTTTAACAACAATATGCGTCAGGCTTTCTCTACATATTTGTCGGAAGACGTGGTAGAGGAAATTATATCCGACCCCGCACGTCTCCAGTTGGGAGGCGTAAACCGCCACATGACGGCTTTATTCACCGACATTAAAGGTTTTACAGGCATAGCGGAAAAACTTACGCCGAATCATTTGGTTGATCTCCTTAACTACTACCTGTCTACAATGAGCGACATTATTCTGGAGCAGAAAGGCACGATTGACAAATATCAGGGAGACTCAATTGTTTCCTTCTTCGGCGCGCCGCTGGAATTAGACGATCACGCATTGCGGGCGTGTATAGCCGGAATAGTCATGAAACGGATAGAGAACGATGTAAACAAATATGTTTTGGAAAAAGGCATAAGCCCGTCCCCGCTGTTGACCCGTATCGGCGTTAACACAGGCGAGATGGTAGTTGGAAACATGGGAACGCAGAAAAAGATGAACTATACGATTATCAGCAACGCCGTAAACCTGGCTTCCCGCCTTGAGGGAGTAAACAAGGTATATGGAACATGGATTCTCGCATCGGATTCGACAGTTCAGGAAACAAAGGGCAAATTGTTAACCAGACGCCTTGATCATGTAAGAGTTGTGGGAATAAACGAGGTAGTGCGCATACATGAAATTCTGGAAATAAAGGCGGAAGCGTCAGACGCATTATTTGAGCAGGTTTATCTTTTTCACAAGGCGATGGATCTTTTTGAAGCCCGCAACTGGAAAGACGCAGAAGCGGCGTTCAATCAGGTAATAAAAACACACCCCAACGACGGACCTTCCAAACATTACATTGAACGCTGCCGGCAATACACGGAATTCCCTCCCGCCGCCGACTGGGATGGAACACTTAACATTACGGAAAAATAGAGAAACCAAAGGAGCGTAATATGGAAAAAATAGCGAGTTTTCAAGTTGATCATCTCCGGTTAAAACCGGGAGTTTATGTGTCACGACAGGATAAGTTCAATGATGTGGTACTCACCACTTTTGACCTTAGGTTCAAGGAGCCGAACAAAGAGCCTGTAATGGATCAGCCGGCTCTGCATACTATTGAACACCTGTGCGCAACCTTCCTGCGCTCCCACAAGGAATGGAGTCCCAAAACAGTGTACTTCGGCCCTATGGGCTGCCGCACCGGTTTTTATGTGATCCTTGAAGGAAAATATAATTCCGCCGACGTTCTGCCCCTTTTAATAGAAATGTTTACATGGATAGAAAATTTTGAAGGCGCCATTCCCGGAGCCGCCCCGGCAGAATGCGGCAACTGGCAAGAACAAAATCTCAACATGGCAAAATGGGAAAGCAAAAGATACCTCAATATGCTGAAAAAGCCGGCAAAGGAAAATCTGGAATACCCGAGCGATCTGGTGTAGGGGAATTGCGGGTCAAGAGAGTAACATCTTTACAATAAATCCTCTTTATCCTTCTTAATATATTAGGGAGGATATTATGATTTATGGTTATATACGAGTCAGCACGGACAAGCAAACAGTTGAAAATCAGCGTTTTGAAATTACACGATTTTGCAAAGCGCAAAAGTTTAAAATCGAGAAATGGATAGAAGAAAAAATCAGCGGTACAAAAGCGCCGGAAAAAAGACAGTTGGGCAAACTGTTAAAACTTGTGCAGGAAGGGGATACTATCATCTGTTCCGAATTGTCTCGTCTTGGAAGATCGTTTTTTATGATAATGTCGATCCTTTCAGGCTGTATGGAGCGAGGCGTAAAAGTTTGGACAATAAAAGATAACTACCGTTTGGGCGATGACATACAAAGCAAAGTTTTGGCATTTGCCTTTGGTCTATCCGCTGAAATAGAGCGTAACTTAATCGCACAGCGTACAAAAGAGGCTCTTGCCCGTTGTAAAGCAGAGGGGAAAATTTTAGGCCGCAGACCGGGGAGAGCCGTCAAAGTGAGATTAACGGGGCATGAAAAAGAGATACGGAAAATGCTTCGTGAAGGCAAAAATAATGTTGAGATAGGGAAACGGTTCGGGGTACATAGGCAGACTGTGAGATACTTTATTCGTGAAAGGCTTACAAAGTGGAAATTAAAGAAGCTGTTTCCTGTTGCGAAAGAATAAAATCACCATTTGTTTGTGTCGTTTTAAATTCATCTTTTACATATTACCATTAAATTTGGGAGTTATCAATACAAAAAAGCCTATTTGCCGCCATGAAAAAATGGTGGTGAATAAATGGCGGGCGGCAATTTAGACAATGCTAAAAAACTTAAAGCCGATGAATTCTACACACAACTTTCTGATATAGAAAAAGAACTAAAAAATTATAAAAAACACTTCAAAGATAAAATTGTATTTTGTAATTGCGATGATCCTGAAACTTCCAATTTTTATTATTATTTTGTTTCTAATTTCGAGGAACTTGGTCTTAAAAAGTTAATAACTACACACTTTGAAATTGATAAAGCAAGTTATATGTTAGAATATGAAGGCGGAGCTGATTTACAAGGAGATAAAGAAACCGTTGTAAAAAGAGCAATTAAATTAGGGAAGAAATCCAAATTAAAACAAAATTTTCAACAAGGCGGTCAAGGCGTTTTATTTGAAGAAGAACCTACTCGATCATTCAGCGGTGATTTTCGCTCCCCCGAATGTGTCGAATTACTGAAGGAAAGTGATATTGTAGTAACGAATCCGCCATTTTCACTTTTCCGTGAATATGTCGCTCAACTTATGGAATATAAAAAGAAGTTTATAATTATCGGGAATATAAATGCAATATCATATAAAGATATATTTAAATACATAAAAGAAAATAAAATATGGACTGGTGTTTCAACTTTTAATCAAGGTCTTTTCTTTGAAGTTCCTGAACACCTTCCTTGTCAAAAAACAGAAAATGGTAAAAGGCTTGTTCGTGTCTCATCAGTTTGTTGGTTTACTAATATTGATCATAAGCGACATCATGAAGAATTAATCTTATATAAACATTATAATTCTGCTGATTTTCCGAAATATGTAAATTATAATGCTATTGATGTATCAACTTATAAAGATATTCCAATTGATTATGATGGTGTTATAGGTGTTCCAATAACATTTCTCGATAAATATAACCCCGATCAATTTGAAATTATTGCCCTTGGCATTGTTGGTAGTTGTGAATTTTCCAGTAACAGAAAAATGGAAATTCTCGATAAAAATGGAAAACCTACAGGCAAATTTACAATTAACGCAAAAGGGACTCTTTACAGAAAATATATCCCAAAAAAAGATAAAAAACCTGCTTTCAAAGATGCAAAAACAGGTGTGTTATATTCCAGTATTTATGCCCGTATTTTAATAAAAAATAAAAATCCAGTTAAAAGAGGTAAAAAATGAAAATTGAATTACATGAAATTGCAATTAAAGACCTTGTTAAAGATTATGAGGATAAACAAGAAGAAGGAGTTTATGGTTATGGCGGTAAACTTAATATCCGCCCAAAATATCAACGTGAATTTGTTTATAAGGATAAACAAAGAGATGCGGTTATTGATACTGTCCAAAAGAATTTTCCTCTTAACGTAATGTATTGGGTAAAAAACGGAAAAACCTACGAAGTTCTGGACGGACAACAACGGACTATATCAATTTGCCAGTATGTAAAAGGTGAATACAGTATAAACGCCCGCTCTTGGCATAATCTTACAAACGATGAACAGGAAAAAATCCTTAATTATAAATGTATGATTTATTTTTGCGATGGAACAGACAGCGAAAAATTAGCATGGTTCAGAATAATCAATATTGCCGGAGAAAAATTAACCGATCAGGAATTACGCAATGCAGTTTATACAGGTACTTGGCTAACAGACGCAAAACGTTATTTTAGCAAACCCGGTTGTGCTGCTTATGGGCTTGCAAAAGATTATGTTAACGGTTCTCCAATAAGACAGGATTTTTTAGAAACAGCCCTTAACTGGATAGGTAAAGGACATATAGAACAATATATGTCTGAACACCAAAACACTAATAATGCTGATGAATTATGGCAATATTTTCTCGCAGTTATAAATTGGGTAACGGAGATATTTCCAAAATACAAGAAAGAAATGAAAGGTCTCCCTTGGGGTGAACTTTATAATTCTTATAGTAAAAAGAAATTTGACGTCAAAAAATTTCAAATTCGTATAGATGAACTGATGAAAGACGACGACGTTACAAAAAAATCCGGTATATATCCGTACTTAATAACAGGAGATGAAAAACATTTAAGTATCCGAGCCTTTACAGAGAACGAAAAAAGAACCGCATACGAAAAGCAAAAAGGGAAATGCTCTATTTGCAAAGAACAATTTGAAATAGAAGAAATGGAAGGCGACCACATTACACCGTGGTCGGAAGGCGGCAAAACTAACATAAAAAATTTGCAAATGCTGTGTAAAGGCTGCAATAGAAGAAAAGGGAAAAAATAATTTTTTATCTATATCTTGAAAAACATAGATTATTAGTGTATATTAAAAAAGGAGGCTGAGTATGACTGCAGTTCAAGCTGTATATGACGGTAATGTTTTT
>Ga0268262_10001124_pt1 | contig 34062 bp, 25 predicted proteins | sample TergutNc150P3_FD_190354 | JGI IMG/M metagenome (GOLD analysis project Ga0268262, IMG submission 190354) | Nasutitermes corniger P3 segment gut microbial community from laboratory colony in Florida, USA - Nc150 P3 (SPAdes) (version 2) | ecosystem: Host-associated > Arthropoda: Insects >...
CCAGTAACGCCGCCGCCCTCGCCCCGCCCCCGCGCGCCCATCAAAGTGGTCAAGGGGGCCGTAGCGATAAAAGGCGAATCATTTTAAGACGAAAGGCTTCGCCTTTCATAGATAGTTCGGGGGCTAAACCCCCGAACTTCAGTCAACGGCAAAGTCAAAAGAAAACGTCAAAATCTCCTTACGCACCCGCCATTTCGACCCATCGCTTGGCGGTCTGCGCTTCTTCTATCCGCTTAATCTTTTCATCTAACTCTTCCGGCGTTGAATACTCTTCCGGGTGTTCGGCTTCTAACTGATCGGCTATGGCGTCGATTTCAGCGCCGGTAAGGTTTTTCAATACCTCGTGCCGTTCTTCCGTCCAATTACCACGCTTTACCATTGTCATAATAACCGCCTTTCAAAAGTCTAAAGGGTCTCCGGCAAAACTGCCTAAAATGATGTAGCCGCCCTTAATCCGGTTATCAATGATGCGTTGAATTTTAGCGACCTGCGCTTTCACTTTAGGCTGCGTATCGTCGTCAAATATCCGGCTATTGCAACAATTATCTAAACATACCCTCTTCATACCGCTACCCTCTCCGCCCTCTCCAAGACCTGCCACGCGTCCCGCTCATCGGGCGGTCTCCTTGTTACCTGATAAATATATATTACGGGCGGCGAAACACTGCTGATCCTAATTCAGGCTTTTTTACTGCAGTATCGGCACCGAGGCCGGCGACGACAGTTGCTGCGGCGGGGACAGCGGCGGACCGTCTTCCCCGCCGTCCGTAGCGCCGCCGAAAGACATTTTGTAGAACAGATATTTGGGGTCGGTCACTCTGTAGTTTTTGCTTGCGAAATTTATGTCGTGGCGCGACAGGCTCATTATGCCGTACATGACGTGCACGTGCGGGCCGCTTGTCCTTCCGGTCATTCCTATCGTTCCTACGGGCATACCCTTTTTGACGGTGTCACCCTCTTTGACGAAACGGTTTTCCAAGTGCGAGAACGATATCACCTCGTTACCGAACATAACCGCTACCGTTCTGCCGCCGGCCGGTTCCGTTTTAAGCGCGGCTATGCCGTCCACGGGGCTAAGTATTTCGCTGCCGTAGGCGCCGGCCACATCAATGGCGTAGTGCGGCTGGCCGCCGCCGGTTCCGCGCTCGCACCAATCGCCGGTCACGTACGGGTACGGGTCGCCGACCATTTCCATAAAAAACTTGTACGCGGGCGCGAGCGCTTTCTCCTGTTTGTTCGTTATGGACATGGGCGGGTAGAAGGTCAGTTTGGCGCCCTCGGGGATTCTGCTGTAGTCAACGATCTTAGGGTCGCCCGGCGACCGCGTCATGTTGTAGGCGTCGACCGTTTCGGTCAGGTACTGATATATCTCCTTCTGCGACGGCACCACCGCCCTGAAGACGCTTATGGCGTACTTCGCCATGCGGATAGCGTTGTCGCCCTTACCGAAGGTGTGGACGAACGCGGCGGCGTCGGAGCGCTCCACAATCTGCTGCGGCGCGACCGGACGCGGCGCGGCGGCGTCTGGAATCGCGGGATTTACGGCGACGATCGCTAGCAGCACAACAGCGGCGGCGGCTTTGAACGCTAAGACGACCTTCTCCTCCAAAGCCGCCGCGGAGATGTTTTCTCTGTGTATGCCGTTCAATACCTGCTGGACGTTCTTGGCCAGAAGATCGAACGCTTTGGCGGCGGCAGGGTCTCCGCCGTGCTCGTGAACGCTCTTTCCGGCATCCTGAGCGTCCCTAATGGCCGCCGACTCCGGTATCTCTAAGTCAAACATTATAGACTGAGGCAGAATAGCCATCCCGCTGTCGTTGCGCACGGCGACTTGTTCGCATAGCGAGTCCAGGAAACGGCGGTTTACGTTTATGGTGCGGGCCTTTGCGTCGGAGCGTTCGTCGCCGCCCCGGCTCACCTCGTTCTTAACTATGCGCAAACGCACGTGGGAGTTGTGCGATATCAAACTTTTGATATGGGTTAGGTACTCCTTGAAACTGTTCGCAGAGAGCGCGTCCAGGGTAACCGGAATCAGGTTCAGGTCGCTGTTAACGTACAGAAACCGGGTCAGCCTGTTCCAGACGGAGGGTGTGTCGACCACTATATACTTGTAGCGCTGTTTGACGACGCCCAAGTTGTGCAAAAAATTGCCGTATTGGTAGCCCACCGGCGAGTTGAAGAGGCGCGAGCACGCCGGCACCACGTGCAGCGCAGGCGTCGCCCGCGCTATGGCGTCGTCCACGGCGCCGCCGCCGAACGCCTTGCTGATAACCATATCCTCCAGCTTGGCGAAAAAACCGACGATATCGAACGTTTCCAGATAAGCGGACAGGTGCGATCCGGATTCGAACCGGCGTTTGAAGAGGTCCCACGACGTATACTTGGGGGCGGACTCGGCGTTAACGCCCAGGGCCACGCCGGCGCTGCCCTGCATGTCCAAGTCTATGAGCAGGGTAGGCCCGTGTTTACTGAGCGTGGCGGCAAGGTTTGAGGCGAGGGTAGACTTACCCACGCCGCCTTTAATGTTGGCGACGTGAACAATTCCGCCCCTACCGGCATCCCAAAAGCCCGATGGAGTCTCTGATTGTTCCGCCATCTGACCACCCCGCAGGATTTAGATTTAAATTCAGACCGCGTCGACTGCCGTTTCTACGTCGGACGGCATCGCTAAAACACGATCGCCCTCGTGGGGTTGCCTCCCGGCAATACCGGGCGTATACTTCTCGTCGACATTGTAGAATACCGCAGGCACGGACGCAAGCCGCGAACCGGCGTCAAAGTACTCGTATATGCAACGCCCCTTCTTCCACGTCTCGGCGTTGATGTAGACCGTCTCGAAATTCGGCGCGCACAACGCGGTCATGAAATCGTTCGACGACACGCAGACCGCGGCGTCGAGTTTTTTCTTGGAGAGCGCCTCCTTGATAGGCGCCGCGCGATTGCGTCCGTCGTCCAAAACAAGAACTTTCTTCATTGACCGTCCCTTTCATGAATACGTTGTATTCGTATAAATATTGTAAGGTATAAAATATATCGGCCAGAGGCGCGATAAATCGCGCCCCCGCGTGAACGTCTTATTTATTAACCGCCCTATTCATATCGTAGTATTTATGTCATACGAAATTCAACTACTTTCCGGCATTTACCGACGCCAGAAGATTCTCGGCTTTCTGGTGGTACTGCGTGGCCAATGTGTCGGCGATCAGATCTTTGCAGTAGCGGCTTGCCGCGCTCGCGTTGTCTTTATTCAGAAGCGCCAATTTCCACCGTATGGCGCTATGGCGGTGGGCGGCGGCTTTATCCCGCAAGGCCCTTTCCAGAGACTTGATCGCCGCCGCGTTGTCGCCCTTCTCTTCGTAGGCCGCGGCAAGGCCCTCCAGAGCCTGCCCCTTGACGAACCCGCTCTCCGCGCCGCCAGCGGCCGCCTCGAACCACGTTACCGCCTGATCGACATTGTTCTGCTGCAGGTAGATGCTCCCCGCCATGAATGCGCTCGCCGTGCCCTGGGGCGTGCCCTTGTACTTGCCAGCCGCTTGGGTGAACGACTCAAGCGCCCTATCGAATTGGTCGGCATTGTAGTCTAAAATCCCTACGCCGAACAGCTCTTTCGCCTTCTGGATCTGCGACTCCCGTAAACCGTTGTAAACCAGAATGCCGACCACGACGACCACAACCGTAACCAGAAAAGCGGCGACTACCCCGCCGTTTTTGGAGATGAAAGCCCTAAACCTTACCACGCCGTCGATGAGCGGATCCACTCCCTCTGGTATGCCGCCCTTTTTTTGATTGATGTCCAAAGCCAAAACCCTCCCAAACAGACTGTTTTTGTTTAATTTTACGTTACTTTAAAAAATATCCGCAAAAAGCGTTGCGCGACCCTCTGCGAATAGAATATATTAATTAAAATAGTAAATGCCGTATGTAAAAATCAAGGAAATAATGGATATTATTATGGAAGACCAAACAAACGCCCCGGCAACGCCGCTTCCCGAACAGGATTTGCTCACGCAAAACGAGATGCTCAAGTCCCAGCTCTTCAATTCGGCGCTCTTAAACGAGCTTGTGAAGGTGCTGCACTCCTGCACAGACCTCGACGGCATCGTGAAGACCGTGCTCCTGTCCTTTCAGGACCTCGTCGATTTCGACCGCGCCATACTCTTCAAGGTGAACGCCGAAGAGTTCCGCCTTGAACCGGCGAATTGGGTGGGTGTGGACGACGGCGACGCCCGAAAACTCTCGGTGCCTCTGGGCTTCGACGGCGGGGACATAACCGACGCGATCTTCCTCAACAAACACATCTTCGTGGAAGAGCCGGACCATACGTACGACGTATTCAGCCGCGAACTTCAGTCAAAATCCTACATCGTGGCGCCGCTTTTGAGGAAACCCACACGCAAATGCTATGAGATCAAGGGGTGCGAGAAGAAGTCGTGCCGGTGTTACGGCAGCGTCAACCCGTACTGCTGGAGCGCCGCGCACAGTTGCGGGGACGACCCGAACGTCTCCGAGGACGAAAAACGCCTCTCCTGCATCGCTTGTCCGGCCTTCAGCGCAAAGGGGGTATTCTGGCTAGACCGCAAAAACAGCGACGCGCCTATAACCAGCGACAACATCACATTTCTCACAAACATCATAACGCTCGCCGGGCTCGTGTTCGACAACTTCAGCATGATGAACGCGCTCGACGAGGCGAACCGCGATCTCAAGAACGCCAACGAAAAACTGCTCAAGGTCAACTACGAACTTGAGATCGCCCAAGCGAATATCCGCATGGACTTGGAACACGCCCGCTCCATACAGCAAAAACTCCTGCCACAGGACATAATGACCTCCGCCAAGTACTACGACGTAGGCTCGCGCTACCTCGCGGCAAACTCCGTGGGGGGCGACTACTACGACCTTTTCAACATATCATACGACACCTACGGCGTAATCGTAGCCGACGTCTCCGGGCACGGCGTGGCCTCCGCGCTCATCATGTCCATGTTCAAGGTGCTTCTGAAAATCTACTCGAGAGAGGAGACCTCGCCGCAAAGAACGCTGGAACAGATAAACGATATATTCATCTCCGAAGTAGCCACGGAACACTTCGTCACCGTCTTCTACGCGGTCGTGAACGCGGCGACGCAAAAGATACGCTACTCGTCGGCCGGGCACTGCCCCATACTCTATATGCACAAGCAAACCGGCCGCTGCGTTATGCTTAAAACCGACGGGCTCTTCTTGGGCGTCTTCCCCGATATGCTCATGCGGGAAAAAGAGGTAGAATACGCGCGCGGCGAATACCGGATGGTGCTCTACACCGACGGTCTGACGGAGGCGGTCAACGCCAAGTCCGAGATGTACGGGACGGAACGCTTACAAGGCATAGCGACGCAGACGCTGCCGCTAAGCCCGAGCGACGCCGTCCAAGCCATACTTGACCATCAAAAAAAATTCTGCGGAACGCAACTGCAAGAAGACGATATGACGCTGCTGGTCATTGATTTTAAATAATCAGAACTCGGCTCTAACCGACACATTGACCACATGGAACAGCTCCAACGTGTTGTACTCGTACGACACGTCCAGCGCCATCTCCCTGCCCCACTTAGTCCCCGTATCAAACTTGAAACCGGCGCCGCAGGTCAACTTCCACCAATCCGCGTCCTCGTCGAGTATCTCCCTCTGAAGGCCTACGCGCAACAACAGCATCCTGAAAAACTCGTACTCTACGCCGCCCGCCATAACCCAGGGCTGGTCGGAGTAGAGAGGTATCTGGCCGTCGGCGGTAAGAAACGCGTTGTAGCCCGCCGAATAGCTTCCGCCCATGTGCATAGTAGGCGGGTTCGCCTCCGTGTACTGATAGCCGGTGGCCCTGTTCTTCCACCTGTTCACCGCCGGAACATCGCGGAAGAGCAGGCCGTATCTGATGCGCTGAGACAGCTCCCACATGAAGCCCAAGTCCAACCCAATGCCGTAGGACTGGCCGTGGGGCGAGTCTAACGAGAGTTTATTTACCGTGTTGCCGATGATCTTTACGGCGGCGCCGAACCCCAGCGGGCCGAGCAGGTAATCTTGGTTTATCTTGTATCCGGCGGCGGTTACAAAATAAACCTCCGTCATCGCGCCGTCGCGATCCGTCGTCAGAAGCACTGCCTGACCGAAACCAAGGTCGCGCAGCGCCTTATTGACGTAAGAGAGGGCCATTATGTCCATGCCTAAGCGGTATTGGTAGCCGACCACGGCCTCCTTGCCGCGAACCCACGACATTCCCGCCGGATTGTAGAGGACGCCGTAAGCGTCGTCAGACACCGCCGTGTAGGCGTTGGCGAGCGCCGCCGGACGAGCGAATATCGGTATTTGATCCGCCGACGCCCAAATGCCGGAGAGATCTTTATTCTCCTCCTTGTAATACGGAACGCCGTCGTCGCGGCTGCCGCCGGCCCCGTAATTCACCATCGTGTAGAAAGTACCCGCGCCGAGAACCGACACCGACGTCCAAAGGAACTCCGAAAGGTTGTCCGCGGGCGGGCCGAAGTACGCGCCCATTCTGCTTAACTCTCTCTTGTCGCCGTGAATGCGGTCAACGGCGGCCAAGAGCACCTCCTTGCCCGGAACACCCAAAGCACCCTCCAGACTCACGCTCGCTATGGGCTTGCCGCTCGCCACGTTGAGCAGCACAAGGCGCACGGCGCAACGCGAACCGGTTATGTCATACGTACCGTATATCATCCTGCGGACGCCCAGATCCTTGCCGATTCCGAGAACGCACCGAGGGTCGCGGCAGCTGCCTTTACCCGCGCGCGCGCCGGCAAGGGCCTTATCTATATCGCTCGGACGGTAGACCTCGTAGAGTCCCAATTCCTCAAGCTTCTCAATCATCAGCGCGGTCATTTCAAACGCCTCTTTGTCGTGCCCGGTAGCCGACTCAAGCATAAGCACCCCGAGCCTGACCCTATGCCGGTCGGACCCGGAACCGGCCGTGTCCGCCGCAATTCGCGGCGCCGCCGCCTCCGATTCCGACCCCTCATACTCCGGTTCCATTACGGTTTGCTCCGGCTCCGTAACCAGCTCTTCCTCCGGAGCCTCCGGCTCAACCGCAGGCTGCCCTAAGGCCGGCAAGGCAAAAAGCGCGAACGACAACACCGCCGCCTTCAGAATAAACGATATAGGTCTCACCTAGGCCTCCGCATAAAGTCAAATTCTTTTGTCATTGCCATACAAAATCCGATCCTTTGTTATTTCATCAGTACCAACGGCTTCGCGGCACGCAACTGCTTACCATCCATGTCCGTCATTATCACCATTACGTAGTACCTGCCGTTTCTGCATAGCGGCCTGTCTTTGTTTCTCTCGTAATAATTCTCAGACCAAACATCCTCGCTTACGGACGCCCTGCCGTTCCCGCTGGTTCTGCCGTTCCACCAGAAATGGTTCTCGCCGGTTTGGGCGGAGAGTTTCTCTATACCCCAAACCAACTTGCCGGTTGAGTTGTATATGCGCACCTTCACGCTTTTCACGGCCGGGTCGGGCGCTTGGACGTTTACCTTTATGCACGTTCCCAACGGGGCGCCCTTGCCGTACTCCTTCTCCGGCCTTATGTACGGTGAGAACGGGTGCGGCGAAATGGAGAGTCCGAGCGATGTTTTGCCCGTTTTGAGCACCAGAGCGTAACGCGCCGAAACGGCGAGCGCGGACGCCTTAGACACATGCGGCGCGGAAACTTTCTTGGCCTTGGGCAACCCCTCATCCTCATACCTCCGCGACAACCACGCCGAAACGACTCCTCCGGCGACACGCACGGAATCTAAAGGAACCCACCGCAAACTGTCGGTAAACCACTTAGCCACGGTGAACTCGTAATCGCCTTCGGCCGCGCCCCTCAGCTGCTTAGGAATATCGAACTCCAGCAAAACATTGCCGCCTACGGCGCCCAAGTCGCTGAATGACACGTCGAAAGCGACCGAGTCGGCCATTCTATAACTATCCGTCCCCCTGTTAACAAAGTTTGTCAACTGCAATCCCGTGACCTCAAGGTGCGCGTTCATACCGGCCCGCACGGTATCGAAGACCACACGCATCCCCTTAGACGTATTCGCCGCGCCGCCGTTACGCCGGAGCAGGTAGTTGACGCGCTGTCCGGCGGCCTTCTCATCCGGATCCTTGTAATCAAACCTCTTACCGCCAACGATAGCCGCTATCCCCGCCATCCCGACAAAATCGGGAGAGGGCGTAAACGAACCGGCGGCGGAGTCAATCTCTCCGGCTTTGCCGGGGTAAACGCTCCAATGCGGCGATACGGCAACCGGCTTCCCGCCCTTGTCAAACGCCTCGATACGGAAACCGGCCGTCCCGGTATTAAAGATAGGCCCGGCGTCCCCTTTGCGCAATACGCGAATCGAATCGAGCGTCTGTCCGGTAACCCTGATGGGAAACTGAACGGTATCCGGTTTCCCGGACTTTGTCTTGTACACATTCGACGGGGTTAACACCGCCTGCAAAACCAGCTCCTGTTTGTCCGACGGGGTAACGTACGTATATTTGTAAGGATACGCCGCGCCGGTGCCTTTAGCCCCTCCGGTACCTAAAACGCTCCACGACACCGTTCCGATATTGCCTAATATAGGCGCGAAATTATCGCCGTAGAAGGCCTTAAACGTAAACTCGACCTTGTACGACGACGGCAAGACGAGCGTGTCCCCGCCCGCAGCCTCCGGTTCGACGGCCGCGTGGCTGACCATCTTGTCATTGGGCCTGACGTAGGTTGCGTACAACTGATTGCTCGACCCGTAAATATCGCCGTTTTCAAGGTATACACGGAAATAGTGGTACAAATTGGAACCGTCGCGGACATTTTTACTTATTCTAAACTCCTGCAACATACCCGCTTCCACATTCGCGCCTATACTGTCGAAACGGGCGCCGCCTTCGCTTCTATAGTAAAGCTCCACCCTCTTCGCCGCCGGCCCGCCGACAGGGCCCGCCGGCCAATTAATCTTGATACCGCCGCCGGCGCTTGTGTCCGCGACGCTCTTAGCCGTATAGGTAAACGGAAGAGGCAGCGGCACCGTATCGTAATCTCTTTTGACGGTGAACTTGTGATAAGACAGCTCCAAGCGATTCGTATCTTTGGGAACAACCCCGGCGGCGTATTCTCCATCGCCCGCATTATCAAGCCAAGCCACGGTGCCTGGGGCGTCGCCTGTGAAAGGAAGCACGCGGTTGAACGGCGAGACCAATTTAACCGTCCCGCCCCCCGTGTAACCCGTCACAGCGAAACCGACGTTTTTATATCCGTTCCCCATCTCAAAATTGAACTCTCCGTTATTTGATTCCCCGTTGGGATCAAGTTTGCCGTTTCTTATGTTGATCGAATGGACAGTATTAGTGAAGTATCCGTAGGCGCCGGCCCTTACCCTAACGTCTCCGTTAACGCTTCCGTCGGGAATATTCCTAACCTCGTAGACGTCTGCCCCGCCCCCGCCCGAAGTAATGACACGCCCTGACGCAATGATCCTATCGGCGGCGGCGTCGTAAACTATCACATCAACCTGCACGCCTTCGGCCGTCACCCCGGTGACGCGCCCCTTTATCGTGGCCAAGGCATACAGCGTGTCGGTGCGCCCGTTTTCGGCGTACGGTTTGGATAAATCGCCGCCCACATTTCTGCGAGTGTCAAAATCGCGGACATTACGGGAAGGGGCGAATCCGGCGGCCGAGACCGTTACCTTATAGTCCCTGTCTCTGGGCAAACTCACGGAAAACTTGCCGAAAACAGCGTCGCTCGTAACATTAAACGTGTCCTGGCTCGCGACATCCGCAAATGTAACGCGCGCCGAAGCGATAGGGGCTGCGCGGTAATTATTCACGCTCCCAACCCAGCTCTTGCCTATAATAGCGCCGCTGACGACCACGGCTCCCGACCTGAGGGTAATGTTCTGCACCGTTGTCCCGGCGACCGCGACGCCGCCCCTGCTGAACATAGCGAAACCGGGCTTCTCCGCCGTAATCGTATATGTGCCGGCGTTAAGGTAGAAAACGTACGAGCCGTTCTGAGGCGTGGACGCCAATTCGTCCGCCAAGGCGCCGTCGCGCAGAACCCGCACGCGCGCACCCATGACCGGTTGGCCGCTTGAGTTTCTGATCACGCCCGATACGGAGGACATGCCAAACGGATTCTTGACCAAATAGACGTCGCCTAAAGCGGTATCGGCGCCTAATTTCAAAGTGACCCTTTTGGCGGAAGATACCTGAAAACCCGGCTTTTCCACGGTTATAGACCAGTCCGCCGCGCGGCAATAAAACATAAAACCGCCGTGGCCGTCGGTAGCCGAGTAAACAGTATCGCCCCACGATGAGACGGCCGTGATCTTAGCGGCGCTTACGGCGAAGCTGTCCGCCGCCGCGAGCACCCGGCCGGAAACGGCGGCCTCGGGACGTAGCATGGGTATAGTCACGTTAGCGGTATCGCGGGCGCCTCCCGACACGGTGACGGTCGTCGTGTAGGGGAAATAGCCCTCTTTCACCGCTGTTATGCGGTACGTGCCGGCTGAGAAAACCCTGGCTTGGACGCCGTTGCTTCCCGTATAGAAGAGGAGCGGCGACATTGTGGGCCCGCTGACCACCTCCGACTTCAATTCCACGTAGCCGACGGGAAACGTCATCTCGCCAACCCTCTCTTGCGTAATGACGCGCAAAAAGCCCTCTTCGCTATTATCGTACCTGAACGCGGAGGAGGAGTTTTCGGAGTGGGTGTAGGCCGCGCCCCGGTTGTCAAGCGCATAGACGCGCCACTTGTACGAACCGGCGGTCAGCGTGCTTGCCGCGTTGAACGTCACGCCGAGCGCGTTCGTTTCGTCGCCGCGCGGCACGGTGGTTTCCCAAGCCAGCAGGCCCATCTTGAAATCACCCATGCCCTCCATGCCGAAAGTCTCGGCGGTACCCTCCCTCAAGAGATTCACCAAATACGACGTAGCGCGCGTGTCAAGGTTACCCCACTTGAATTCTATCGTCGGACGCCTGTCTTTGCTGAACACGGTGTCGGGCGGTTTAGGGGATATAATCATCGGTGTTTTAAGCGTATCCCGCGTATCTCCGCCTATCAAGAACCTGCCGGCCACTCCGTCCATAGCGCTCACCACATCCCACGATGTAAACTCTGGACGGTTGCCGTAGTTGTTCAGCACCATCCAAGAGTAGGTTGTGCCCCACGCGAGCGGCGGCGGCGCAGAGGTAATCGTTTTTGAGGGATCGGGCGCGCCGTAAGTTATCTGCGTGTTAGGCGTTATGGCCTGCCAGATAATGTTCACGCCCGTATTGGGCTTGCCGTCCGAATTGATAAAGGGCTTATCGGAGAGCACTATGTGGTAGTACGGCACGCCCTGCACCGACCTCCACTTGAAAATCGGCGCGAGATCGGTCACCGTTTTCACAAGCTCGCCCTTCAAGACATCGGCCTTGGGTGAGACGATGGCCGGCGGTTCGGCGCTCGCCGCCATTAACCTGAAGTAATCCGAGTACAGCGTGTCGCGCCCGTTTACGTAAGCAGCAATGACGTAGTACACTCCGGCCCCCATACGACCGCCTTGGCGGTTGGGGATAAAGCGCGTGACTCTCTTCTTTACGCTTCCGGAAAAAACTGTGTCTTTAGGGTCTGCCACAGGTGTGATCTTCGTATACTTGGCCAAGTCGCCCCCGCTAAACGTGGCGGCATAGTATACATCGCCCGGATCGGGATTTTGCAGTTTGCCGAAGCTGTCAAGCTGCACCCATTCCACACTAATGATATCGCCCAGCGCCCTGACGCCGTCGGAGGAGGTGTCGGGAACAATCTTAAGACTCTGCCGCTGCTCCGCCGCGGCGAACGCAAAGCACGCAAGAACCGACAAGACGGCGACTTCAATTTTCCTTAGCATCTATATTGATCCTTTCAAACGACCATAAATAGTAACACCTAACCGCTATGCTTTTTATCTTGTTAATCCTCGTCAAAAATAATAATTGACCCCGCTCCGCAGAGCCGGCAACGGTAAAATATCCGCCTCTATATGCAACTGCAACTTAGTGCCTAGGTTGAAACCGCCGTTGAGTACCGGCAGCACCATGACCACATCCCCTACGCGCAAACTCTTCAGCGAATTATTGTCACGCAGCACGCGCGTATCTTTGTTGCGAATATCGAACCCGGCCACCCCTACGTTCGCGAAAAACGAGGGGTACGTGGCGCTGAACACCAAGATATGGTCAACGAGTATGCCAACGTCAACCTGCTGCCTGTCGTACCGAGGGTTGCCGAAATAAAAGGACGTATCGGAATTTCCCAGCGAATCGGTCTTCTTCACCCCTTGGCTTACTTTCCTTAAAACGTCCATCTGCACACCGATCTCGCCGAAGAGCTTTGTGTAGGAGACGGCAAGCCTCTGGGGTATGATGTCGAACGAGAGCGTGTGTCCTTGCGGCATCTTCCATTGAAAAGAACTTATTTCGTAGGATATGCTGTCTATTTCCGTGGGGATTATACCGCCGCTTTCGAGCATCGAAAACATAGACAGCGGGTTGGTATTCAGGCTGTCGGAAAATTGCTTGAACTTTTCGCCGAGAATCAGGTCGCCGGTCTCCAAGCTGACCACGCGCGGCACTACGAATCCGCCTCCGGCGGAACCCGCGGCCTTGATGTTGAGCCCGAAACGAGAGTTGATCGCGAATCTTTTCCATTTGACGCCCACCGCCGGCGACCACCCCTCCGCCTTGAAATGCCCCTGCGCGAACCCGTTGCACCTATCCGAACTGAAGTTGATGAGCTCCTCTTCTATCGGCAAATTCATATACGCGCCGTTTTCCATATATATGTCTTTCGCGTTGATGCTCGCGTACCCCAGAAGGTCGATATCGGCTTTCAACCGAATATCGGCGGAAAACAAGTGCCGGTGCATATTCAGCGCAAAGACCAAATCGTCGCTCCGCCCCACGCGGTACGCGTAACCGAAAGTCATGGTCTCCCAACCCACGCTGAAAGAGAGCGGCAGCCGGAGCGCGCCCCTAATGGAGGTGAAGCCTGCCACGCTGCCTTCCCTGCCCCCGTTTTCATCAGGGTCGAGGACGGCGTTCACAGGTTGCAAGGTTTCTATAACCGACGACCCGCCGAGAGCGGTGCTGAAGTTCATAAAGAAGTTCTGGGTGTAGGCGAAAGTCCCGACGCCGGCAAGCATAGGCACATCCACCCGCACCGAGTAGTTGGCGTTTTGTTCCGCGCCGGCGGACGGCTTGAACCTCTCGCCCTTCTTGAAGACTTTACCGTTGCTGAAGAGGTCGTCCATCGTCTCGTCGGAAAGGAAGTCGCCCAAACCGGCTGAGTAGCCCACCGGAACGTTGAACCCCAAATACCCGGCCGGATACAGGAAAGAAACGCCCGTCATGGGACGCAGCAAGTCGTAGTTGAAGCCCATCGCCAAACGCACGTTGAAAGAGGGCACCCCGATGGTAACATTATCCATAGGGTCGTCGCTCATCTTAATATCCGCCGCGGAGGGCCGCCCCGCCGCAGTAAACACCGCAACCAACGCCGCGGCCAAAACGCCGATTCGTCTCATTATCAATTCCTCACCCACCCCATATTTGAACGGCAATACGCCAAAACCCAAACTTTAGGAATAGAGAAAATAGTTATTGCGCCGCAATAATGTCAATATTTTTGCAGTATATTTTAAAGTTCTCCGTTCTCTATCCTCTCTCTCAGTTCGCCGGAGCACTTAAATACGGTGACCATGCGCCTTTCCAGCGGCACGACCTCGCCGGTCCGCGGGTTGCGGGCGGGGCGCGCTTTGCGCTCCTTGACCGAGAAGGTGCCGAACCCGCGGAACTCGATCGTCCGCCCGCGCTCAAGCTCCTCCGCTATAGCCTCCAAAAACTCCTCCACCACAATCTTAATCTCAGACTGCGTGAGCCCGGTACCGCGAGCCACGGCCGCTACCAAATCATGTTTGGTTGTATTCATAACACATCCCCCTTGCGCCTTAATACTAATTAATACCGCGTCTGCGATAAATATACTATATTTCCACCATGCGGATACTAACGAATATCATTATTATATTCCTTATATATTTATGCGCCGACTGCGCCGGCCGCTCGGCCGCCTCTTTTGACGCCGCCAGCGAAAACCCCCCGCCGGCAAAAAACGAGCCGCTGCCCCCCGTCCCGTCCACCATAAACATCCCCGTGGAGATCAAAACCGCCATCATCGAAAACGCGGTGCACAACATATTCGGCGGAACCTTCCACAGGAGCGACTCCGCGATACTCGGCGGCCTGACAAATATAAAGATATCCGCCCGCCGAAACGGCTCGGTAAAAATCACCGCTTCGGGCGACGAACTCGCCGTAAGCCTCCCGGTGATGGTAACAATACGCGTATCGACGACCTTATCCGCCATGGGGCTGACCCACACCGAGCACCAAGACGTTGAAGCGGGCATCTCCATAAGCCTGCGCTCAAAAATATCCGTAAAAAACGATTGGCGCACCGTCACAACCACCAGAGCCGCCGGCTACAGGTGGACGACCGAGCCGGTACTCAAAGCCCGCTTCATCACCATCCCCATCAAACCCGTCGCCAATTACTTTGCCGATAAACTGATCGAGATAATCGGCCCGATGATCGACAACGCATTGGCGGACTCCGATCTTGTAAAAACTTCCGTCATAACCCCGCTATGGGAGCAGCTCCGCGCGCCTATAAGCTTCACCCTCCCCAAAACCCAAGAGACTATAATGATGCGCCTCAACCCTACCCAGCTATACCTATCGAACCTAAGCGGCCGCGGGGCGTCCATATCGGCGCTTGTAGGCATCCGCGCCGTTACCGAAGCGGTAATAGGCGACACGCTTGAAAACCGCGAGCCGACGCCGCTCCCCGACCTCGCGGAACCGCTGAACAACGACTCGGCCTTCGCCGTAAACCTATACGTCGACATCCCGTACGCCAAAGCCACCGTCATCTGCAAAGAGATGTTCAACGGGCGCGCATTCAAATCCGGGACGCACAAGGTCACGGTCAACGACATAGAACTGACCGGCGCCGGCGCCGACGGTATGTTAACGATCAAAATGGATCTATCCGGATCCATAAAAGGAATCGTGCAAGTAACGGGGCGGGCGGCCTACAACGACCGCGATAAGACACTGTCGCTGAACGACTTAAACCTTGATCTGGCTTCATCCAACCGATACCAAAAGGCAAAGAATTGGCTGCTAAAGGGAATCATCATCAAAAAGATGCGGCCGCTGATAAAGTTCCCGCTCTCCGCTATGCTCGACGCGGACGCGCTGACAAAGACGCTCCTGACCGGCTACCCGATACAAAAAGGGATAGCGCTGAACGGCAAGGTGGAGACTCTGACGCTACGCGGCGTGGAGACGACCGAGAGCGCCCTGAGGGCGGTGGTGCTGGCGTCCGGGACGGCTAAGGTGACGGTGGCAAACGAGTAGCGGCGGGTCGCCCCGCACCCGCTTCACCGCCTCACTCCAATATTTCAAAATGCGCCACCTCGTTGATCTCCATGCCGGTCACGCCGGATTGGGTGACTTGGAACGTGGCTTGCGACTTTACGAGCTTTTTGCGGGCGAGGTCGAGCTCCGCGCTGCCGCGTCCCGATCCGCTGAGCGGGTACATGAGTTTGCGCCTGCCTTCGTCGTTGTTTTCCTTTGTGGCCACCCGGTAGCTGAACACCCAGCTTATCGCGGCCACGCGGATGCCGGAATCGTTTCTGTACAGGCTGTCTAAGGTGTAGAGCTGGTACATTAGCCCCTCCGCCTCGCCGTTCGGGATGCTGAGCGGGAAGCGCTGCTCCCTCTCCCACGACGACCCGACCGCCATGTCGGCATTGGGCATAGCCGGGATCACCCTTGCCGGGGAGCGGATGATATCCCACCCGCCGGACATGACTCCCGGTATCCCGGAGGTATCGCTGAGGGTCACGCCGTTCTCCGAGACGGCCACGCGAAGTTCCGACAGGCGGCGCACTATGTCGCCGCGTTCATCCTCCGAAAGAAACGGCGCGACGAGGTTCACGTCGGTGAACCCGCAGCGCAGAGGCCCAACGCCGGCTTCGCCCGGCAACCCCTGCAAGTACGCTCTAAGCGACCCGGAGAAGTACTGCCCGGAGTCGGCGGTAGTAGGCGTCCCGTAGACGTCGGCGCCCAGCATATAACGCCACTCGGCGGCCTTGGAAAAGTCAATTTCAATGCGCGCCTTCTCCCGCCCGCCGCAACCGGCGGTTATGAAAGCAAGCGCGACGGCGACGACAGCCCAACCCACACTCTTCCGTATCACAAAATCTTCTCCTTGATTGGGAGCCAAATATTATTTTATCTAATATAATATAATCGGCGGGTAAGTGTATAATAATTCGGTACGAACGCAACTAAAACGAGGCAAAGAAATGATACCCAAGGAAGTATTGCAAAAAGTCCGCCAAATCGAAATCCGCACCCGCCGCATTGTCGACTCCGTGATCTCCGGCTCCTACCACAGCGCCTTCAAGGGCAAGGGGATGGAGTTTTCCGAGGTGCGGCCGTACATAGACGGCGACGACGTGCGCACCATAGACTGGAACGTCACGGCGCGTATGGGGGCGCCTTATATAAAGAAATATATAGAGGAGCGCGAACTCACGGTCATGCTGGTCGTGGACGCCTCCGCCTCCGGCGACTTCGGCTCCGTAGACAAATTCAAGGGCGAGATGGCGGTTGAGCTCTGCTCGCTCCTAGCTTTTTCGGCCATACGCAACAACGACCGCGTGGGGCTGGTCGTCTTCACATCCGACGTCGAGACGTACATACCCCCGCGCAAAGGCAGGAACCACGTCCTGCGGGTCATACGCGAACTGCTGTACTTCCGCCCTAAGAACAGGGGCACGGACATAGGCAACGCGCTGAAGTTCCTGAACCGGGTGCAGACCCGGACGAGCGTCGTCTTCCTGGTCTCCGACTTCATCTCCGCCGGCTTCGAGGCGCCGCTGAGGGTCGCGGCCAAGCGGCACGACCTAGTGACCATATCCGTGAGCGACCCTAGGGAGGAGCTGATCCCGCAGATCGGGCTCGTAGAGTTCGAAGACGCGGAGACGGGCGAGACGGTGCTATTCGACACGCGGAACAAGAGAGCTATGGAGATGTACGGCAGGGAGCGGGCGGCGCAGAGGGCGCGGCTGGACGAATTGTTCCGCTCAACGGGCGTGGACGAGATCAGGGTATCAACCGAGAGCGGCTACGTCGCGCCGATAGTGAAATTCTTCCGTAAACGAGAAAAATTGTAGATTTTGATATTTTTCGACGCGGAATATATTTTGTTATATTAACTGAAACTTTACACAAAACGCGGCGGTAACGTGGAATCAAAACCTGTCGTCGGATATTACGGGCTTTGGGTGGCGCTGACCTATCTGAGCGTTATTGTGGCGATACTCGGTATCCACTTCGCGCTCATAGAGAATGTCCGCTACGCCCTCGTCTGCCTCATGATCTCCGGCGTCTGCGATATGTTCGACGGGCGGGTGGCCTCGCTATTCAAAAAGCGCAACACCCGCGAGAAGCACTACGGGATACAGATAGACTCCCTTGCCGATATAATCAGCTTCGGCGTACTTCCGGCGGCCATCGGGTACATTGGCTACGACCCGTCCGGCAACTTCATCTCCCTAGGCTGGTTCGACACGGCTATCTTCCCCATATACCTGATGGCCGCGCTCATACGCCTCGCCTACTACAACGTGATAGAGACGGAACTCCACGGCCAGAACAAGAAGCGCACATACTACGAGGGGCTGCCCGTTACGAGCGTGGCAATCATAATCCCCTTGGTCTACGCGCTGTGCCACATATTCGACAAATCGATATTCGGCATCTACAACATAATCCTCATCTTTTTATCCGCGGCTTTCGTGCTTAAAATCAGGGTGCCTAAACCGCACGCCCGCACGCAAATAGTGCTTTGCGCGATCGGCCTGCCCATCATCGTATACATCCTTATCCTATGCTTCAGCAAATGAACGCCCGCGACCTGAAAACCGTCGAGATGTCCCGTAAGGATAACCTCTTCATAAGGTTCCTCTACAACACGGCGCCTGGGAGGGTCGCGCTAAGGCTGATCACGGCCAGACCGGTCTCCAAACTCGTCGGAGTTTTTATGAACAGCCGGACGTCGAGACTTTTGATAAGATCGTTCATACGGCGCAACCGCATCGATATGAGCGAATACGTACCCAAAAAATACGCCTCTTTCAACGACTTCTTCACTAGAAAGGTCAAAGAGGGGCGCAGAACGTTCTCAAAAGTTCTGAGCGACCTGCCCGCCCCCTGCGACGGCAAGCTGACCGCCTACGGCATCGCCGCGAACAGCGCGTTTCAAATAAAGGGCTCCGTATACACGCTGAAAAGCCTGCTCAAAGACAAGGCCTTAGCCGACGAGTTCGCCGACGGCGTCTGCCTCATCTTCAGACTGACCCCCGACGACTACCACAGATACGCCTTTATAGACGACGGCGAAATCATCTCTCACAAAAGGATAAAGGGCGTCCTGCACACCGTCCGACCGATCGCCTGCCGGCGCTACAACGTCTACGCGCAAAACACCAGAGACTACGTAGTGATGAACACCAAGCGCTTCGGCAAGGTCGTGCAGATGGAGGTCGGCGCGCTCTTCGTGGGGCGCATCTCCAACCGCCCGCTCAAAGATTCCTTCAAACGCGGCGACGAGAAGGGTATGTTCGAGTTCGGCGGCTCAACCATCGTCATGCTCTTTGAAAAGGACGCGGTCGCGATAGACGACGCGATCTACGAAAACACACGCAAAAACAGGGAAACGGTAGTCAAGATGGGCTGCAAGATCGGCGAGAAGTCGCTGAGGGCGAAACGGTGGTTCAAATGAAGCCGGCAAACATTATCACGTTTTTCCTGATAGTGATGACCGCCTACGCCGGCGTCAATCTCTATCTAGGCAAGAGGATATTCCAGACCGTCTGCGCCTTATTCCCCAAGACCAACGCCGCCGTCTTCACCGCGATATACGCGGCTTTGGCGGTTCTGATGATCGCGGCGAACTTCGCGACCGCCGCGACCTTCCCCGCCGCGATCAAAGAGATAATGCGCTGGTGCGGGGGGTGCTGGATGGGATTCTTCCTCTACGCCCTGATGTTCTTCTTAGCCGCCGACACGGCAATAGCCGTCGGACGCTTAGCTAAAATAATCCCCTCCCCCGTCCCGCAAAACATCCGCCTGTACGCCGGTCTCGCGGCGGTAACGCTCACCGCGGCGCTGATGGCCTACGGCATAATCCACGCGAACGGCAAAATCAAAGTGACCTCCTACAGCGTGAGGCTGAACGAAAACAAGACGCTGCCGGGCGGGATGACGGTCGTTATAGCCTCCGACCTGCACCTAGGGGCGGCCGGATCCGAAAAGCGTCTGCCAAAGATCATCGACGCCATAAACGACCAGAAACCCGACCTGGTCTGCCTCGCGGGCGACATATTCAACGACAACTATTACGCCCTCTCCGACCCGGAAAGGGCGAGCGAGCTCTTCAAAAGCCTGCGGGCGACCTACGGCGTGTACGCCTGCCCCGGCAACCACGACGCCGGGAAGAGCGCGGAGGAGATGGTCGATTTCTTGGAGCGCAGCGGCGTAACGCTTCTGGGCGACGAGTTCGAGATAGTCAACGGTCAAGCAGTGGTTATGGGGCGGCTCGACCCCAGGCCGATAGGCGGCTTCGGCGGGAAGATCAGGGCGGGGATCGGCGAACTCATTGTACGAACCGCCAATGAAAAGTCCGTCACATTGATCAACAACAGAACCATGCCCGGGCAAACGAAAATATTCACTATAAGCGAACACATGCCGATAATCGTGATTGACCACAATCCAAAATCAATCCGCGAATACGGCGACGAGGTGGATTTGGTGCTCTCCGGCCACACGCACAAGGGGCAGATATTCCCGGCGAATATTATGACAAAAGCCATCTACACCGCCGATTACGGCCACTACCAAAAAGAGCGCGGCTCGCCGAACCTGATAGTGACATCCGGCGCCGGAATATGGGGTCCCCCAATGAGGGTGGGGACGGATTGCGAGATCGTCAGCGTGTCGCTGTTTTGAAGCCGCAGGGGCGGGCGCCAAAAAAGTTTCGGCAGCCCGCCGCACGCTACTTCTTAGATTCACGTCGGCTATTGACCGGTTGCTTCAATAGGCCTTGCCTTTCTAAAGCGGCGTAGTCGGTCGCGACGATGTTTCCGTTTTTTACCGTTATAACGCCGATCACCTTATCTTTACCGACTCTGTCGCTATCCGCGAAGCGCCCGCTCTCGCTTGAACCGTCTTTAGAGAATGTAAACGCTCTCCCGTCGGACGACGCGGTCACACTATACTGCGCTCCCGACGTTCCGCACTTTGTATACAGATTCACCCAAACGCGATAAATACCGTCCACAAGCGTCCCGTTAAAGTAAATGTTTTCATTGCTCACATTCCCGCAATAGACATTGGCGTCCAAATCCAAGCGTCCATTACCGACAGACTTATTGCTATAGTAAATATGGCCGCCGCCGGGAGTTGAAATATGCAAATCCAAATCGTCTCTATTATTCCAAGACAGCGATACCTGCAAGCTCCCTGACCCTACCGATCTGGCAACCACAGTGCTGACGACAGGTGTCGAAATCTGACTCCCGTAATGTCCGCTAAAAATTATCCGCAATGATTCGTTACCCAAATTCTGAGAAATAGCCACCGTCGGAGTATATGTGTACACGCCGTTGACCGGAGCCGCCTGATCCAAGCACAATACGTAATATCCGGGTTCTCCCTCTATCTGCATGTACAAATGGTTCAACTCCTCGGAAGATCTAACGGTAATTATTGCCGCTCCGCCCGAAATGATTGTGCCGTTATTCAGTTCCACGCCGCGAAGAATTTCCTCCGTACCGGTCGGAATCTCGCCGTATTGAAACGGCGCCCCTTCGCAACCCCCAACCACCAGCAACGACTCGTCAGGCGGCTCTACCGGCGGCGGTACCACCGGCGGCGGCTCTATCGGCGGCGGTTCTATCGGCGGTATCACCACCAGCGGCGGCCCCTCTATCGGCGGCGGCTCGTCCGGCGGTTCTACCGCCGTCGTATCGCCCGCGTCAACCGCCACATGATCCGGCAACGCAACCGTATACGGACTATCTGACAAACACCCCACAGAAAGAAGTGCCGCCACAACGACCATCGCCGACAAATCAAGAATCTTTTTCATACGACCGCTCCTTATTATTGGTTGACAAACTCAAATTTAACGCGACTGTTAACGGCCCAGCCCTTATTTTGCCTTCTCCAACTCCTTCTTCAGCTTCTCAATCTCATTGTCAATAACCTCGCCGCCCTTCTTTAACGCGTCCTTAGCGCCCGATGTCTTGGCGTACATTGAGAACTTGGCCGTGGCGAAATCTATGTCTTCCTTAGTCTGCTCCATGTTGCGGCGGAAGAAGGCGCTGCGCTTATACTCGTCCTCATACTTCAAGTACCGGTCGATAGAGGCCTTGCCTTTAGACTGCGAGTCTTGCAGGTTATCCATTAAGGCTTGGGCCACGGAGGATTTACGCGCCCGGCCAAGCTCGTCCAGCCTGACGCCCACAATTTCGTACTCGCTCCTTACAGTCTTGTACTCTTTGCGGCCGGCGGCGAGTTCCGCCTTGTTCGGACCGGAGTAGGACGACAGCCTCTTGCCGGCCTCCTCAAGTATGCTGACCGCTTGAGAGTAGTTCTTTTGCATGGCTTGCGCGTAGGCTTGCAGCAGGTTGCCTTCGCTTTGGAGGACGGGGTCCGTCGCTATCTTAGCCAACTCCTCGCCGGCGCTGAAGCAGTCGCCCCACTGCCGCGCTTTTAAGCCCGTCCAACCCAAGCCCACGAGCGCGTCTTGGTAGTAATAGCTGTTTTTGGGCACCTTGCGCAACGCCGTTACCGCCATGGCCAACGCGCCTTCAGCGGAAAGGTCTTCATAGTATAGGAAGCCTAAGAAGACGTAGGAGCGGTTTACGGCCTCCTCCTGCGCCTTGTTACCGGGCTTTATTTGGATGGCTAGCTCCAAGTCCTCTATCGCGCCCTGATAGTTTTCTGTCATGGCGCTGGCCACAGCCGCCGCGTGGCGGCCGAACACGTAGTCGGGGTGGTTGGCGGGAATCATGGTAAAGAACCGGCGCGCCTCCCGGTAATCGCCGCGCCGCATATTCGTTTGGCCCATTATGTAGCAGGCGTGGTACTTTACGGAGTCGGGAGCGCCGAGGGCGTTCAGCTCCTCAAACTGGCTCTGCACCGCCGCAAAGTCGCCGTTTCTGTAGAATACGCGCATCAACCCCAAGGCGGCCATCGGCACGGCCGCGCTGAATTCATGCTTCTCTTTGGTGCGTTTAAACGCAACGACGGCGCTTTGGCGCATATCCATACCCTCTAAGCAGGCGCCTTGGTAATAGTTAACCATATCTTTGCGGAAGAAGCCGGGGTACTCCGCGGCAATCTGCGAGAATATCCGGTAGGCGTTGTAGTACTTGCCCTTGAAGCAGAGTTCAAGCGCTTGGGTGTATAGGTTGTTGTACACCAGCGTCGCGCGGCGCGTCTTCGTGGTGTTAAAGGGGAATGAAAACGTCACACCGCCTTCAAATCCGCGATTTTCGCGAGAGCCGGAGACATCGTAGACAGGCATATTTACCGCGATGGCTTTGTTGCTAAGTTCGTTATCGCTGTAGGTATTGGTCAACCCAAGATGGTAACCGGCTTCAAAGCCTAAAATAACGGGTGATTTCTTGATACTAAAAGGGTATCTGACGCCGGCGCCGAGAAACAAGCCGATGGCGTAGGAGCTGAAATTGCTTGTACTTACTTCCACCGCATAGTTTTCATACGCTCCGCCGCTTGATATATAATAGATATCGCCCGAACGCGCAAAACCGATCACCGGGCCGCAGATTACGTAGGGGTACGCGCTTTTAACGTCCTTAAAAAACGCCAACGCTACGGGCAAGTTGATTTCAATGTGGCCTACATCCAATTCGTATGTAAACTCCGATCTTTCAATGTGTTGCCCGCGTGTGACGATTTTCATACCGGGGCGCGCCCATAGCGACGGGAACCGCCGCACCGAATACTCGTAGAATACCTCCGCCGCGCCATTGTAATATACAGAGGACTGATAAGCGTCCAAAACCTTGTTGCTGTAGCTCATGCTCGGAAAATTCAGGCCTAATTTTATGCCGATGACATTTGCCCGATCGTACTGTCCGGCAGAGCCGCTTCCGCGGCTATTACTGGTTTGTTGCGCGGCAATGACATCGGGAACGGCGTTCGTTCCGCCCCCGGCCTCTTGGGAGAGGGCGGCGCCGGAAAGCGTTAGCAACGCAACGGACGCATATAATTTAGTTATTTTCAACATAAATATCCCATCTTCGTCTTTTCCAATTTACAAACGGTCGGTTTCTTACTACAATATCCAAACATTGTATTGACTTTACTATGGCGGCAGAAGTTCAAGTTCAGCGAATTCAGCGGTCAACGTTTTATCAGTGTTCATAGGAATCGAAATAGTTGTACTTGTTGATGTTGACGCTCCGGACCACCTGCTAAATCTATATTCAGAATACGGCTTCGCCGTTACTGTGATCTGCGTCCCGCTAGCGTATGCAGAATCACTGGGCGGGGGCGGTGAAATAGTCACTGTGCCGCCTTCCGGAGGGATCACGTCAACTGTCAGCTTATACATTCTCACATAGTTGGCGAACAGCTCTTTATCATCGTCCATGATAATTTCGACTGCACCGCTTCTTGACGTTAATGCCCCCGTCCATCTGTCAAATCTATAATTGTCTATTTCCGATGCCGTAACTGTAACCTGCGTCCCGGCATCGTATTTTTTCTCTCTCTCAGCCAAAATATCGCCATTAGCGGTCTTCTCTATGACCGTCAACTTATACACTTTCACAAATTTGGCGATTAGACTCCGATCTCTGTTCATCGGAATCCTTATTTCGGTATTTGTTGATGTCGTGTCGCCCGACCACCCATCAAATCTGTACCCCGGATTTTCCGTGACCCGCGCTGTAATCCGTGTCCCGGCATCGTATGTAGAATCCCTCGGCAGGGGCGGCGATAAGGTCACGGTACCGCCTCCCGCCGGGCTGACAATGACACTCAGTTTATACACTTTTACAAAGTTGGCAGTTACTTTCCAATGTCTGGTCATCGAAAGCCTTATTGCGGGATATGTTGATGCCGTATCGCCGGACCACTTATCAAATCTGTACCCCGGATTCGGCGCGGCCTCTACGTTAACCGGCTGCCCGACATCGTATGTAGAATCAGAATTAGGCGGGGGCGCTATGGTCACGGTACCGCCTTCTTCCGGGTTTGCGTTAACCGTCAGCTTATAGACTTTCACAAAATTGGCTGTTAATGACATATCACGGCCCATGGTGATCGTAATTATAGTATCTGTTGATGATGACGCTCCCGACCACCGGTAAAATCTGTACCCGGAATCCGCCGCCGCCTCTGCTCTGACCCGCGTCCCGGTTTCGTATATAAGTGTATCGTTTTTAAATTTTGCGGGCGGGGGCGACGCGGTCACAGTACCGCCGTCCGCAGGCACTGGGATGAGCCTCAGCTTATACACCTTTGCAAAGTAGGCGGTCGCCGTAGTGTTTTCGTTGTATTTATCGCCGGTTATGGTTTTGGTAACGATATTTAACGTGTCGGACACGCAACCTTCCCAGCGCTTAAACATATATCCCTCTTTCTCGACGGCAGTAAACTTTACATTCATTCCGATGTTATACTCCGGTCCGGACGGGTTGCTGGACACCGTGCCGCCCTCGGGCGGCGACGCTTTGAGGTTAACGACGGCGTATTCGGGTATCTCCACGCAATTACATAAGAGCAACGCGCCTAAGCATACAATTAAACGCGATATCTTCAGCATATTTTTTTTGAATTCGGTCACCACAGCCGAGTCTCCTAAAAAAGTATTATAACGGTTATTCCCGACAATAGGGCGGCCGCACCGAAGTAATACGCGGCATCGCGGCTTTTCGCGGTCTTCTCAGCCTGTCTGAATTGGCGTTTGTCGATATGGTTCGTCGCGCTGCTGTTTTGAATTATCCCGTAAATGACGGTTCCGCAGCCTAACGCGATGCCGCCGTAGCCAAAATACGCGGACCTTGCATTCATCGTAGCCTGCAGCGCCGCCATGGCCTCTTCATTGGCTTTCGCCGCGCGCGCCGCGCTCATGGCGTTGTCAGCGTTGATCTTTGCCTCCTTTTCCCGCATTAGCGCGGCGTCCGCGGCCGCTTTAAACGCACGGACCTCCTCCGCGGCCTTGGCTGCAGCCGCTTTCGCCGCTTCCGCTGTTGCTTCGGCCACCATCTTAGCTATCTTAGCCTCTGCCGTATCGGCGTCTTCCGCGATACCGTACGCGGTATCTTTCGATGCAACGTTACCCAACACAGCCTTGTTAAGCACCGCGGCGGCGCTCCCCGTATCCGCCGTCCCCGCAACCTCTTTCACCGCGGCCTTAGCGGACTCCGCGGACTCTGCGACCTCCGCGGTCTCTGCTGCCTTAGCGGCCTCCGCGGCCTTAGCGGCCTCCACAGCCTTTGCGGCCTCCACAGCCTTTGCGGCCTCCGCGGCCTTTGCGGCCTCCGCGGCCTTTGCGGCCTCCGCGGCCTCTGCGGCCGCCTCAGAAAGAGATCGGGGAGTTGTCGGGCGGGTCGGGTTCTTCGCGGCCGCTTCAGTCTCAACGGCGGTTTGCGCCCAAACCGCCGCGTAAAAAAACATAACCACTACAAACACAAACGATAATTTTGCCATATCTGTACTTCTTGTTAAAATTTTGTTGTTTTTTATTCAGTTTAGCCGCCGCGCCGTTGTCAAGGCCTCCAAAGAATCTCCGGAAAGTCGTCACCCTCGGTCCCCAGCAAAAACAGCGGTTTCAGGTTTCTGTCCAAAACCAGCGTTCTGGGCATCAGAACCCGGCCGCTCGGATCGGTCAACCCGTACGGGCCTACCATTTGCGACTTCGTGTCCATTATGAGCGGGAATCCGAGGTCGCCATACTCTTTGATCCACCTGCGGATGGCGGTCATGTCGGTTTCGCCCACGTTTATGAAGATCGTTAAAACTCCGTTTTTCCTCAGGGTCTCTTTCGCGGCTTTGAGCCTCAGCGCGCCCAAGGCGCACGGGTTGCACCATGTGGCGAAGTAGACCAAGGCTACGCGCGTGATCTTGGGGTCTTGGGCGATCATCTTTTCCAAGTGCCGCTTCTGAAACATCTGTTCGCCGCTTTGGTCCTTTGCGGAAAACGGCGGCAACGACCCTGCGGCAAGCTGTTTGGGCAGCGGCAGACGCACGGAAAGCTCGCTTCGCGCGTTTGCCGCCAACAGCGTTAACGCTAAAACGCATACGATACGCGGCAACCTCATTTTTTGCCCCTTGCCTCCAGCTCTTTAACCCACGCGCTCCAAAAGTCGGCGCTTTCGGCTTTACGCATCACTTGTTTGACCGCGCCGTCTTTGGATGATTTATCCGCTCCGGTCACGGTGCCTCTGAGAACCGTCTTTTGGTTTTCTTGGCACCGCGTAACCACAAGCGACGCGTTCACCTTGCAAGTAATGCCGACCATGCCTTCCGTGCAGGAAGGCTCGCTGTCGCTTTCTATGGCGATTTTCGTGCCGCTTACGCAGGTGCCGTCCGACACGCTCACCTTTTGCCTGAGGATTTTAGTCAGTTCCTCAGACATAGGATTGGCGTTTTTGACCAGCTCTCTGTCCCAGTACAAACCGCTCCCGTAGCCGCCGGCCTTGCCGCCGGCGCCTTTTGAGCCTAGCAGCTGCCTTACAATCTCCCCGCCGGCCGCGACGAGATCGCTGATATTCACAAGGTCGCATTGCGTGCTGCCCGCGCTGATCACCTTCGCGGTCTCTATATCCACCAAAGAGGCCTCCAGCATAAACGATTCCATAACTTGGGAGCTCTTCACCGTGCACAGATATTTAGCGCCGTACTGCCTTCCGAGCTCTATTATCTGCCTATCGTCCACCGCGCCGCTGCGCTGGTAGATGTGCTCCTTGTCGATTTGTTTCAGAACGACGTCGTCGCGGGTCACGGCAATGAAGCGCCCGTCGTTCACAAAAGCCTCTTGGACTTTGGTCTCTAGAACCTTGAGCGTATTGCGTTTCTGCGCCGGCTCCGCGCCGGCGGCGGCGACCACCACCTGCAGCTTCGGCTGAGCGGAGACGGCGGAACATAAAAGAAGAAGCGCGATTAGAAGAAAAGTCAGCTTTTTCATAAAAAATCCCCTTTTTTACGGAAATATTACCTTAGTAATATAGAATATGGTAAGCGTCTCCGTCAAGATTTACGATAAAAAATTACGTCAAAACAAGGACGCGCGCCCATATCTGGCGCCGAGATACCAATTAAACATTGTACGGCCGCATGATTGCAGAGACGCGATTAATCGCGTCTCTACGGCATTGGACGGGTGCATCAGGGCAGGTTTAAAACCAGCCCCTGCCCCGGTATAGGTGAAATATTTAATTGCAGGCGGGATCTATAATTCATGAAATCCTCTTTATTTCTTCTTCTTATAAAACCCGTAAGATGCCGACACAGAACGGTTCGCTATAATGTCTATGACCGCCGGATCGTTGTAATCGGTCTTAACTATCGCTCCGTTCTTTACCGTTATAACGCCTATCGGAACTCCGGTATGGTCATAGTCGCTATTCAGGAAGCTTCCTCGCTCGCGCTGCGAATTTTCAGAGAACGAAAAAGGCTTCCCGCCGGCGGACGCGGTCACATTATACTCCGCACCCTCCTCGCCGCACTTGGTATACAGGTCCACCCAAACTAAATAAAGACCGTTGCCGAGAGTTCCGTCAAAGTAAATATTCTCATTGCTCTTGCCGCCGCAACCGACGTTGGCGTCAAGATCCAGCTCCCCGTTGCCGGCGATTTTGTTTCTATAGTATATCTCTCCGCTTGGAGTGACGATATGCAAATCCAAGTCGTCACTGTTATTCCAAGAGAGCGACACTTGCAGGCTTCCCGAGCCGACCTCCAAGGTACTCACGTATTTATCGACAGTCTTCGAGGTCCTATCGTCCGCCGAGGCCCCTCCCAGCTTTATCCGCAACGTTTCACCACCTTCCAAATTTTGAGAGATCAATAGCGTAGGTTTATATGTGTAAAAACCGTTCGCTACGCTCGGATTTTCTTGGGACAAGTCCAATACGTAATAACCGAGTTCGCTATCCCCGTCAACGTTTATGTACAAATATTTCAACTTAACCGGAGAACTGACGGTCACAATCACCGATCCTCCAGAAATGATCGTGTTGCCCATATCCACGTATTTAAGGAGATCTTCAGTACCTGCCGGAATCTCGCCTTTACGGAAAGGCAGGCCTTCCAATATGCCGTCTTCGTAAATTACGGGCGGCGTTACGGGAGGAGCGTCTCCATCCAAGACGCAGCGAACCGAGAAACCGCTGCCTTGCGGCCAAAATTTTTCTTCAATGTAGTCTGTGTCGTATATTATACCCCGGTAGCCGGCTTGGCTGCCGCTCGCTTCCGCCGTCCACCAAACGCTGTTTTCGCCGACACGGTTGAACGCGCCGCTCGAATTCATCCAGCCGCCCGGCAGGGCCGTAAATCCGAAATCATCTGTTCCGCTGCTGTTTCTTATCCAACCGCTTCTCGATTTCAATTTTTTCCCCGCCTCGCCCCCCGTGCCGTATTCACCGGTACCGCCGGCCGTGACGGCCAAATCCCCCCACTCCCTGCGAGAAGGCAAATGCCAGCCTGAAGGGCAAACGCCCTGTACCCCGCTCGGGTTCAAAGCGGAACTCGCCGCACCGGCCATCGCCGTACTCCAAGTGTACAATCTGCCGTATTTAACGCAGTTAGAATCCGCGTTTCCATAACAATATGAGGCGCCGGTTAACGGCTTATAGTTTAAATTTTGCGCCATCCATACTTTGCCGCCTATGGCTACCGTCTTATATATTTGACCGTCTCTGCCGTCTATGATCGTATCACCATCCCAATTGTCCGGCGGAGTTACGCCGCCTCCGCCCGGACGCGTTATATCCGGCGGAGTTACGCTATTGTCGCCGCCGCACCCAGACCAATAAACCGCCCCTACGGCCAATAACGCAACCGCCCATAAAAGCGTCCGTCTTTTTTGGGTAAATAAACTCATAAAACCTCCTCATTATTTATATTTGGCGGTATAAAATATTAAACGGTATGGATATTACATTTTAGACTGCCGCAGGATGGATTTTGTTACAATAATATGAGGGGCCCCCGTTGCGGCGCGGCGGGGCGGCTTCAATACACAGGCATAGACTTGTCCACATCACGCGCCCAAGCGTTAAGCCCGTCTTGCAGGTTCAGCAGCCTGCCCTTGTACCCGGCCTCGCGGAGCGCCCTTATACCCAGAATGCTGCGCTGGCCTATCTTGCAGAGGAATACGGAGTCGATACCGGGGTCTAACTCTTCCATACGCCGCACCAGCTGTCCGAGCGGCATTATTATGGCGTCGGGGAACTTTACTATGGCGCGTTCGTGAGGCTCGCGGATGTCTATGAACTGGATTTTGTCGCCGTCATCCAAACGTTTCTTCAGGTCAACGGCGGTTATGGTCTCTATCGGCTCGCTGTCCTGAGTCTTCTTTAAACCGCAAAACTGCTCGTAGTCAATCAACTCGCGGATGGCGGGATTCTTCCCGCATACCGGGCAATTGGGGTCTTTATCCAATTTAAGCTCGCGGAACGACATCCGCCACGCGTCGAAGTGCAGCAAACGCCCCACGAGCGGCTTGGCCCCGCCCACTATGAGTTTTATGGTTTCCGCCGCCTGTATGGTTCCGATGATGCCCGGCAGAACGCCCATCACCCCGCCCTCGGCGCAGGAGGGCACAAGCCCCGGCGGCGGCGGCGAGGGGTACAGGCAACGGTAACAAGGCCCGTCCTTCGCCCCGAAGACGCTAGACTGACCCTCGAACTGAAATACCGAGCCGTAGACGTTGGGCTTGCCGAGAAACACGCAGGCGTCGTTTACGAGGTAGCGCGTCTGAAAGTTGTCCGTCCCGTCGGCCACAATGTCGTAGTCCTTGATGATGTCCATGGCGTTTTGGCTGGTCAGCGCGGCGTTGTGCGTTACGACGTTGATCAGCGGGTTGATCCCCTTTACGCGGTCCTTCGCCGAGGCGACCTTGGGCCTGCCAACATCGCGGGAGCTGTGGATGATCTGCCTTTGAAGGTTGGACTCGTCCACCACGTCAAAGTCCACAAGGCCGATAGTCCCCACCCCCGCCGCCGAGAGGTAGAGCGCCAAGGGGGCGCCCAAACCGCCGGTGCCGACAATCAGCACTTTCGCCGCTTTCAGCTTCTGCTGCCCCTTCACGCCGATCTCCGGCAGAAGCAGGTGGCGGCTGTAGCGGGCGATCTCCTCGTTTGTGAGCTTCGCCTCGTACTCGTTATCATCGCTGCCGCCGGCTATCGCGGGGACGATCATCACCTCGCCGTTGTCGGCGACGGGCGTGCTCATCCCCTGCAGGCTGTTCACGTTTTTGCCGTCCACAAAGAGATTTATGAAGTCTCGCGGCGTACCGTCATCGGCGAAGATGTGCGATTTGATGTCGGGATACGCGCTTACAAGAGCGTTTATCGCCTCGCCCGCCGTACCGCCGCCGACCTCCACCTCCGCGTTACGCTCGGTGGCGAACCTCAGAGCGTATGGGATTAGTACCTTTACCACTGTCCGCCCTCCCCTCCTTTAAACTATGATTTAATATGCCAGAGCATCAATATAATATATGGCCGGACGCTATGTCAATATTTTGCGATTTTAACTTTAACGCGGAATTCGGGCGGGGTTATCGCGGCTGCAGCGGCAAAATAAAAAACGGGCGGACTCAACAGAGCCGCCCGCCGCAATCATCAACATTAACGCATCATACCGATCTAATCAACTACAGAACGATCTCAAAGTCCTCTTCCGCGCACGTCTTGTCGAACTTATCCAGCAAGGCGTTGACGATCCTCTCCACGAACAGAACGCCGCCGCTGTAACCGACCGTCGGGAGCAACGGACCGCCGTATCTGTCCAACACCGGGAAACCGGCGCGGATGAAGGGGATGTCCTCGGCGCGCGCTATCTGCTTGCCGTAGGTCGAACCGATCAGCAAATCGACCGGCTCGTTCTTTATCCACTGGTGCAGCTCGAAGAGGTCGGCGTTCGCTTTCGCTTTGCAGTCCGCCGCGCCGTACTTGTCGAAGAGTTCCGTAACCTTGCGCGTAAACTCATCTTTTGGCGTTCCGGTGATGACGTACTTGGGAATCATGCCCATCTCAAGCACGAGCGACGTGAGGCCTATGACAATATCGGGATCGCCGAATATCGCGACCTTTCTTCCGGTTGTATATTGGGAAGAGTCGAGCAGCAGGTCAACGAGCCGGCCGCGCTCCGCCTCTAACTCGGCGGGGACTTCCGTGTGAGACTGTTTACGCAGCGCCAGCACGTATTGGTCGGTGAATGCGACACCCACCGGCAAAGGCATCAGCGTGTACGGCACTTTGAACTTCTTGTTGAGCACCTCGGCGGGTTCGATGCCGATTATTTCCCCAAGCGCGATCAGACCGTCGCTGTCGCCGAGCGTACGGATCTCGTCGAGCGTCGTGCCGCCTTCGGGGTAGAACTCGTACCTGCCGGTCATGGGCGCGTCGAGGACACCGCTCTGGTCGGGGAAGAAGACCGTGGGAACGTTCATCATAGCGGCTATGCGCTTGAGTTCGCGTATGTCGCCGGGGTTCACCCATCCGGGGAAGACCGCGGTCTTGCCGGTGGACGTACCCGTCTTCTTTGTCAGGTAGTTCATGAAGCCGATCATCATGTTGAAGAAGCCGTTTATGTGCGATCCGACATAGCTCGGCGTGTTCGTGTGCACGACGAGTTTGCCCTCCGGCACCTCCAAGTCCATGATGAACGACGTCAGATCGTCGCCGATCGTCTCCGAGAGGCAGGTGGTGTGCACCGCGATCACATCGGGGTTGTACATATCGAATATGTTTTTCGCCGACGTGGTGAGATTGCTCTTGCCGCCGAACACCGACGCGCCCTCTGTAAACGACGACGACGACGCGATTGCCGGCTCTTTAAAGTGGCGCGACAGCACCGTCCTATGGTACGAGCAGCAACCCTGCGAACCGTGGCTGTGCGGCATGCACTTAGCCACGCCGAGCGCTGCATACATAGCGCCGACGGGCTGGCAAGTCTTGCACGGGTTCACGCGCAGAGCTTCGCGCACCTTTACATCCTTTGTCGTCATATCAAGCATTTTGTCCCTCCTCCGCGATTTTGCCGGTAAGCATAGGTTGGTGCTTCCACGGCGGCGTGACCAGCTGCCACGCGTTTGTGTATATGGCCATCGCCACGTCCCTGCCGAAATTCACGGCGCCGTGAAAACCCGAATAGGGGCCGGAATAGTCGTAGGAGTGTATCTGACGCGACGACACGCCCGCCTTCTGTATGGAGTGTTTGTCCTTGATGCCCGACAGGAAAATGTCCGGCTTCACCGTCTTGATGAGGGCGTCCGTCTCAAAGTGGTTGTAGTCGTCCACCACCACGTCGCCGGCGCACATCTCCGGGATCATGCCGTCGTACGTGTCGAGCTCTATGCCTTCATCGCCTGATTTGAGCGCGGCTATCTGCTCCGCGGTGTACTTCTCGCGGTAGTGCTTTTCGTCGGGCTTCACGGTGATGCTCTCGATGTTCTTGTTGTCGGCGTCTTCCTTTATATTAGGGATGACGTCGCGCCCCTCGTAGTCGTCGCGGTGGGCGAACTCGTAGCCGGCGATCACCGTCCTCATCCCCAAGTCATTAAGCAGCGCCTGATAGTGGTGCGAGCGCGAACCGCCGGAGAATATACCGGCCGTCTTGCCCTCGAGCTTAGAGCGGTAGTGATCCATATCGTCTTTGATGGCCGCCAGCTCGTCCGCGATCACCTCTTCCACCTTTTTCGTTAAATCCGGGTCATTGAAGTACTTGGCTATCTCACGGAGCGACTTGCACGTAGCCTCCACTCCGATGAAGTTCACCTTCAGCCAATCCAAGCCGTACTTCGTCTTCATCATCTCGGCTATGTAGTTGATGGAGCGATGGCACATCACCAAGTTCAGGTGCGCCAAGTGGGCGCTCTTGAGCGACTCGACCGACGCGTCGCCCGTGAACAGATTCAGCACCTCTATTCCGCAACGCTTCAGGATGCGGACCTCTTCCCATCCGTCGCCGCCGATATTGTACTCGCCCAAGATGTTGACCGCGAATTTAGCCTTGGGCTTTTTGTCGCCCGTGCCGATAACGTAGCGCATAAGCCCGTTATTGGCTATGTGGTGGCCGCCCGACTGCGACACGCCCTTGTAGCCTTCGCACGAGTAGCCTATAGCCTTTATGCCGTACTTCTCCTCTGTGCGCCGCGCCACGGCCTGCACGTCGTCGCCGATGAGGCCTACGGGGCAGGTGGAGCATATCATTATGCACTTGGGGCTGAAGAGCGCCATAGCCTCTTCGATGGCCTTTTCCAGCTTCTTCTCGCCGCCGAAGACCACGTCAGGCTCCTGCATATCCGTGGAGAAGCAGTAGGTGACGAAGTTCTTGTCGGTGTGCTCGTCCGGCTTGGCCCTGTTGCGCCGCGTGCCCCAGCTGTAGAAACCGCAGCCGATAGGGCCGTGCGTGATAACGCACACGTCCTTCAGCGGGCCGACCACGACGCCCTTGCAACCCGCGTAGCAACATCCGCGGGCCGTCATAATGCCGGGGATGGTACGGGTGTTGGCGGCGATAGTCTGATTCTCGACGCCCTCCTCAAGCTGAATGACGTGCTCTTTGCGGTTCTTGTAAACCTTAGCGGAGTACTGGTCAAGCACCTTCTCTTTTATATGAGGAACCGGCCCTTTAGCCGCGCTCTTTATATCTTCCGCGCTCATGCCCCCC